>OGXT01002912.1_pt1 | contig 12670 bp, 11 predicted proteins | sample 1576361 | NCBI WGS metagenome assembly OGXT01 (sample SAMEA3541514, study PRJEB24748) | human gut metagenome | biome: human gut; feature: human-associated habitat; material: faeces | place: China | collected 2012 | reverse complement strand
CCTTTTATGTAGGAAGCTGGTTATTTTTCGTTTCATGCTTTGGAACGCCTACGTCGGAGGCGGCTTCCATCTTGAACTTGTCCATGGCTTCACGGGCTTCCGGGATGTTGATGTTGGAAGAGTTACGGTTCGTCATAGTTCTGCATCTCCTTACTTGTTTTGGGGAAATCCGTTTTGATTTCCTACAACCGTAGTTTGACCCGATGCAGGCTTGTTATGAATGGGAATTCGCGGGTCGGCTTCCATGAAATTTTTTGATGCGCATTTGTTCCGCGAATAAAAAGAGATACGGACAGAAGAATCATACTTGCGTCCGGCGCATGGCTATGCTATACTGTTGGTGTACACACCAAAAGCGAAGGATGTGATCCGGATCAGCATTACAAGCGCAAGCCTGCCCGCGAAAAAACGAATTCTGACCGTCTGCGTCAGGCTCTTTCTGGAAAAGGGCTACCGGCGGACGACATTGGCAGAGATCATCGAAAAGGCCGAGGTTTCCTACAGCACGTTCCAGAACATTTTCCGTGCCAAGGACGGCGTGCTGACGGAGCTGGTGGAGTTCATGTTCTCCAATCAGTTCGCCATGGCGCGCAGCATGACGGGCGCGCAGCTGCCGCCGGTGTATACCTACGCCGTAGAAACGGCCATTCAGATGACGCTGACGGAGCTGAACGAAAATCTGCGCGAGATCTACATCGAAGCCTACACGCAGAAGGAGGCCTTGGACTACATCTTCCGCGAGACGGCGAAGGAGCTGCAGCAGATCTTCGGCCCGTATCTGCCGGGGCGGACGGCGCGGGATTTTTACGACATGGAGATCGGTTCGGCCAGCATCATGCGCGGCTACATGGCGCACCCGTGCGACGCGGAGCTGACGCTGGAAAAGAAGCTGCGGCTGTTTTTCTGCATGAGCCTGCGGGCCTATCGCGTCCCGGAGGACGAGCTGGAGCAGGTCATCCGCTTCGTCGAGGGACTGGACATCCGCGCCATCGCGGAACGGGTCATGCACGCGCTGTTCGAGGCGCTGGCCATGCGATTTGAATTTTCCCTGCAGGGGATCACGGAAACGGAGGACCACAAATGAAAAAACGACTGTTTACGATGCTGCTTCTGCTCTGCCTGCTGCTGACCGCGCTGACGGCGACAGTGGCGGCGGAATCCACCAACGCGAATGGTGGCCACTTGGAGTTTACCTTCAATGGCCGGACAGTTACGTTCGTATTAAGCTTCAACTATGTATGCAAAAACAAACATAATACCCATGATGGCTACTTTACATACAACCTGAACAGCGTTCAGGCCAAGAAAGCTGACGGCACACTGGTTTCGATGGCAGAATGGAAACCGGAAGACACCATCTGTGCAGACATTACCGTTTCAGGAATTCACTGCTATGTTTGCGATGAGAAAATAGACGGAACCATCACAAAAACGGTTGAATTTACGGGAGCTGATGTAGCTAATTTCTGTCATCTGACACGCAATTCGAACAATGCTCTTACGGCCGAAATGCAGCACATTCGTGGGGCCGACACCAACGACCGCATAAAGTTCAAATTTTATTGTCACCTTTACCCCTTCTACCCGCTTGAATACCACAAAGCGGGCGCCCCGACCTGCAAAGAGGACGGGTATGATACGGATTGGTATCGCTGCCCGCTTTGCGGCAAGAGTTTTTCGAACAGTAACGGAACTGGCGAAATCACCGTCAAACCAAGGCTGGGGCACGACTTCGATGAGAACGGCGTCTGCACGCGCGACAACTATCGTGCCGAAGCGTATATTTATAGTTCTCTCACCAAGGAAAAAACCTATTACGACACTGCCGCGAATGCGATAAGCAAGGCTACAGCTCCTGCTGAATCGGTTCATGTCATTTCTTATACTCGCAATGACCCCATCACCATCAATAAAATTGTCTATCTCACCGTTGCGAACGGCGTCACCGTTCCCGAGATCCGGATGGAATCATTCTCGGATGGGAGCACAGTTGGTTCTTCTGTGAAAATCGATAACTATGGAACCGTAAAACTGTTTTCTTCGGCTGCAACGGTTCCAAGCCGATATCCGGGTGTCAGCTACACGAATCACAACGTCACCGAACGGATCACGGCAGCAAGTACAATTGCTGTGCAGGTCATGCAAATCTCGAATAAGGGCAGCGGAACCATCGGCGAAATCAACATCCCACAGACTGACAACCCAACACCGAAGGTTCAGGTTACGAACAACGGCGGGACGATCAATACGCTGACCGGCTATCCCGAAAATGTCGAACTGCGCAGCGGCACGGGAAGCTATGGGACGATCACAAATGCAGCCGAGGGCGGCTCGGTGGATTCGCTTCTGAATAAAGGCTGCTATTTCTATTTCCCGAATGGTGGGCAGAAATGGGTCAACAGCAATGCCGGAAAAACAGTTTCCGACGTGATCGTCTCCAACGCGCCGTTCACGGTAAAGGTCAATCGAGATGGCACTGCACTCACGGCATCCAATGGCAGCTATAATGTGGAAGGCGTAAATGTGGGCGAGGACGTTGCGCTCAGCGCCGTTTTCACGTCCAACGAGAACGGTCTGACGGCGGACGAATCCAAGATCACCAGCCGCTGGTACTATAAGAACGAGAGCAAAACTGCCGCTGACGGCAAGGCCCTCACGCTGAACAACATCCAGTATGGCGTCTATGACCTGATTTTTGAAGCGAAGGAAAGCACATACGGCTTCACCACAAGCGTCAGCGTCACGGTCAACGTGAACCCGCCTGAGGAGAAAACCGCGATCTCCCTCAAGACGCAGCTCACCTCGGACGAGTACACAAAGGTCTATGACGGCACAACAAAAGCGAGTGAAATTCTTCCCCCCATTGAATTCCAGCTTGCCGATGAGCGTGAAATTCGAATCCCGGCAGACTGCTACACCTTCAAGGCAGAATACGCCTCCCCGGATTGTATTACGGACAACAAGATCATCGTCGAGGTAACGCTGACTGAGGAGGGCGAAAAGTACTATACTCTGACGGACAGCAAAATCGAAGTCGCGGCGACGATCACACCGTATGACGGCGAATGGTATGAGGGCGAACAAATCCACAAGGTATTCTTTGTAGGACTCAACAATGATCCCATCGAAAGCGACGGCTACCCTTCCATCGGCAAACCTGTTCTGAAGTATCTAAATCTGATAGGATACTTATTTGATTCTGAGGGCCGCCAGTCTCGCAGGATACTTACACCCGAATCTGGTTTTAAATACTCGTTCTATCATCTGCGTCCGGGCGCTTCGGAACCAGATCCCGAGCTGGATGAGCTTCTGACGGCGGATTCTGTTTTCACATATTCGGGAAAATATTGGTTCTACGCCGTTGTGGATCTCAGCCTGAATTACAAAGGGTGCATAACGGATGTTGACTACTTCACAGTCCAAGACAACTATAGCGGAGCACACGCACACGATCAGAAAATCTATGAGAAGTGGGATGGCGGCAGCTTATCTATCGCGGCTGGAGGGACAGCCGCCCGCTATCTTTCCGGTGCGCAGCCCAACGTCAATGTAGAACTGGTTCTCGGTCAGAATAAGACGCTCGACCTTTGCCTGTACAACAAGGCCGTACACGTCATCGGCTCCAGCTACGACCAGATCTATCTCGCCGGCGGTTCGACGCTGGTGCTTTCCGACTGCACCAAAACCGGCAAGATCATCGGCAGCAAGGTCAAAAGCGGCTCCGGCGGTGTCGCGTATGTGAAGAATGGCACGCTTTCAGTCTATGACATCAAGCTGACCGGCGGTTCCGCATCGACCGGCGGCGCAGTGACCGTTGATGCAAAGGGTGTTCTGAACATCTACAGCGGCGAAATTTCCGGCAACACCGTCACAAGCGGAAACGGCGGCGCGATCTACATCAAGGACGGCGGCACCGTCACCATCACCGACGGCAAGATCACGGATAACCACGTCACAAACGGCAATGGCGGCGCGATCTACGTCGAAGCGGGCGGCACGCTGAACCTCTACGGCGGCACGATCACCGGCAATACGGCCTCCGGCCTCGGCGGCGGCATTTACGTCGAAGCGGGCGGCAGGGTGAACATTCAGGGTGCGCCCGTCGTCACGGGCAACACCGCTGGCGGCAAGCCCAACAACGTCTATGTCTGTGTCGACAGCACCTCTCCCCTGCTCACGATCTCCGGTGAACTGACAGACGGCGCAAAGCTCGGCGTCAGCACCGACGCTTCGTACCCCGTGCTGCTTGCGAACAGGGAGCAGGATTACAGCGCGTATTTCACGCCGGACGATCCGGACGCGTTCGTGCTCTTCTCCGGCAGTGCGCTGACCCTGTGCGCAAAGCCCTCGGCCACACTTGCGGGCGACACGCTGACCGTCTCGACCGGCAGCAATTATAAGTCCGATGCATTTGTGCTGTTTGTGGCGGAATATGGCGCGGACGGCCGGCTGCTCGCCGTACACAGCGAGAAGATCACAGCTGAGTCCGGCACGTATACCTTCAAAGTGCAGCCCGGCGCAACGATCAAATGCTTCCTGCTCCACGCCGACACCTACGCCCCGCTGTTCGCGGCCTTCTCCCCCAAGGCATAAGCACTATCGCAAAAGTCCGACGGATGGAACTCCCATCCGCCGGACTTTATTTTGATAACTGCTCCCGCGCTCTGCGAGAAGCCAGAGCATTCGTTTTGCTTCGTTTACTTTAGAAAAGGTTGAAAATCCCGGTAACAAAACAAGGGCTTTTTTCGATCATAGCTCCACGTGTGGGCTGAATCCCCTCCGCACAGACTGCGTTCTGTGCATTCAATGCATTGCGTGCAATCAGCTGTTCGGTCTTGCCGGAATACTTCAAAACGATGAAGCCATACATCCATAAAATTATCTGAACGAATAAGGGCATTTTTTAACGAATACTCCCAGCAGTTCAACGATTACTCGACTGTTTAACGATTACAGCAGAACAGAAATGCAAAACGACTGTAAAAAGCATAAACCCCCGCCGCAGAATTGCTCTGCGGCAGGGTTCACTTATGTGCAAAAACAGCCGAAAAGCCCTATTCTAAGCGGTTCTCGGCGTTTTTCGGGCATAGAAAAATCCACCGTAATTCTATCAAAATTACGGTGGACTTATGGCGGAGTGGGAGGGATTCGAACCCTCGGACGGCTTTTGACCGTCACACGATTTCCAGTCGTGCTCGTTATGACCGCTTCGATACCACTCCATGATATCGGCTGGCCGTGTCAAACCCCGGACAGCCCTAATATCATACACAAAAGCTGTCCGTTTGTCAAGGGTTACTTTTGAATTTCTTCAAATATTGCGCGAAGCTCCGTTTCGGTCAGGGGACGGTGCTGACCCGGCTTCAGATCACCGAGCGTGAGCTGCCCCTCCTGCACGCGCCGCAGGCGCGTGACGGTCAGCTCTGCACGCTCGCAGAGCCTGCGGATCTGCCGGTTGCGGCCCTCGTGGATCGTGACGCGGAAAAGCGCGGTCGTGCCGGCTTTGTGCAGAAGCTGCACAGCAGCGGGAGAAGTCTTGCGACCGTCGATTTCGATGGGCTGCGAAAGAGACTGCTCCTTCCCTGCTATGTACCCGCTGACCCAGACGAGATAGGTCTTGTCGATGCTCTTTTTCGGGTGCATGAGGGCGTTTGCCAGCACGCCGTCGTTCGTCATGAGCAGAAGGCCCTCGGAGTTATAATCCAGCCGCCCGACCGGATACACGCGCTCCGGTACGTCCGCGACGAGCTCCGCGACGGAACGCCTGCCCTTTTCATCGTGCATGGTGGTCACGAAGCCGCGCGGCTTGCAGAGCATGAGATAGACCGGCTGCGGCTCCTGCCGCGTTTTGACGCGTGTGCCATCCAGCTCGATCACGTCCTCCTCTGCGTCAGCCTGCTCGCCAAGCTGCGCGGTGTTGCCGTTGACGCGGACGCGGCCCGCCGCAATCAGCTCCTCCGCCCTGCGGCGTGAGACGCCTGCGCAGCGCGCCAGAATTTTTTGCAGTCGTTCTTCCATACGATCCTCCTGTTCTGCGGATAGACGGGCGTGTCGCGCCCAAGAACGGCAAAGCCGTAGTCCAGAAGCGCAGTGTGGTCGCGCCAGTCGTCCGGGTCCGAGATAGTGACGGCGATGAGCAACCTGCCGTCACGCTCAGCAGCGCTGACGAGAATGCGGCCCGCATGGCGGGTATAACCGGTCTTGACGCCGATACAGCCGTCATAGCGCCAAAGCAGCTTGTTGTGATTGGTAAGCGTCCGGCCCGCGCAGACCGCAGTTTTGGTCGAGACGACCGCGCGGAGCTGTGCGTTTTGCAGCGCTGCCTGCGCAAGGTGGGCCAGATCGAGCGCAGTGGAATAATTTTCGCCGCTGTCCAGCCCGTGCGGGTTGGCAAAGTGCGTCTGCGTCAGGCCCAGCGCACGGGCGCGCAGATTCATCTGGCGGATAAACGCTGCTTCGCTGCCGGAAACGGAGATTGCCAGCGTCAGGGCGGCATCATTGCCGGAATGGAGCATCATGCCGTAGAGCAGATCGCGGCGCGTCAGCGTCTCATCCTTTTTCAGGTACATACTGGAGCCTTCCAGCCCTACGGCGGCGTCCGGCACGGTCACAGTTCTGTCCAGTTCTCCCGCTTCGCAGACGAGAAGACCGGTCATGATCTTTGTCGTGCTGGCGATCAGCGCGCGCTGCTCGCCGTTTTTCACGTAAAGGCACTCCCCTGTCGTCCCGTCGAGCAGTGCGGCGCTTTTGGCCGACACCTGCGGAGGCGGCGCGAGCTGTGCGGCACTGGATATACCCGCCGCGCCGAGGAAAAAGGCGGCGGCGCAGAGTGCCGCCGCCGCTTGCCGGATCGTTTTTTGACCGCTGCGTTTCATTCTGCATCACCCTGCCGGGAGTTTGTGCAGAATACGCGGGTTTTATGCTTCTTCCGCTGCCTTTTCGGCCTCTTTTGCGGCTTTCTTTTCCGCAAAATATGCCTCGCCCTTTTCCAGCAGATCGGGCAGCAGCTCGATCAGGCGGTCAACCGACGTGGAGGCTGGCTCCGCGACCGGGAGCATACGCACGTTCTCGCCGCGGATCACAAGAAATGCGACCGGCGTGATCTTGATTCCCGCGCCTGCTCCGCCGCCGAAGGAATTATCGCGGTTCGCGGGCATATTTTTCGTTGCGAAATCGCTGCCGCCCCCGCCATAGCCGATGGAAACCTTGGTTACGGGGATAATCGTCACGCCGCCGGGCGTGGTGATGGGGCTGCCGACGACCGTGTTGACATCGATCATATCTTTAATCTTGCTCATGGTATTGGTCATCATATCAGACAGAGGATGTTCCATACTTTACACCGCCTTTTTTCGTTCGTTCAGAATTTTCAGGAACCGGATGCCAGCGCGCAGCGCAAGGGCCAGCGACCGACCGATGGTGATCGTGGTCACAAGATGCGCGTCGACCTGTGTGTTGCTTATAGTATAATCGAGCGCGGGCCGAATGTCACGCTTTTTTATGACGAAAAGCCGCTCTAAAGACGGCGTGATCGCGCCGATGGCGGCCCAGACCCGGCCATAGCCCATAGCGGCCTTTGCCGGATCGTCGCTGCCGCCGATACGGACATACAGCGTCAGTTCGTTCACGCGGAGCTTGCGGCGCAGATCGCCGAGCGTATCAAGCACAATATCCAGCAGCTGCAAAATTTCGTCCACGCCGCCGGAAAGGATCGGATTTGGCTTTTTTTCCTGCGAAGCGGCTTTTTCCGGTGCCTTTTCCGGTTTCTTTTGCTGTTTTTGCTGTTTCTTTTTCTTTTTTGGCTTCTGCGGCAGAAGCTGAAGGCGGATGGGGCCGAGCTTCGCCGCAAGAAATACGCCCTCCGCATTATAGCGCGCATCAACGCCGACGGGAATGCAGCCGATCAGCACAAGGGCAGCAAAAATCGCAAGAAGCGTCATCCACCATGTCCAAGTCATAGCGGGATCTCCTGCTGCACAGGCGCTGATGCATCCGGCTGCGTGGACTCCTCCTGCTTCTGCTCCAGTGGCTCGACCTGCGAGGGATCGACGTGCAGGTCGACCTTTTCAATCTCCGGCAGCTCGGCCAGCGATTCCAGGCCGAACACGCGCAGGAAGTCCGGCGTCGTCTCATAGACGATGGGGCGGCCCGGCACGTTCAGCCGTCCGCATTCGCGGATGAGCTTTTTTGTCACAAGGGCACTGACGCAGTAGGCGCTGTCAACGCCGCGGATCTGTTCGACAAGCGCCTTTGTCGCGGGCTGGTAATACGCGATGACCGTCAGCGTTTCCAGCTGCGACGGCGAAAGCTTCGGCGGCTTGCGCGTTTCAAGTGTTTTGGTCACATATTCCGCCATTTCCGGCGACGAGCACATCTGATAGGCGTTTTCCAGCCGCACAATGCGGATGCCGCTGCGGTTGAAGCTCAGCTCGTCCATCAGCGTCTTGCACGCTTCGTGGATTTCTGCTTCATCGTGTTCGAGCGTCTGGCTCAGGCGTTTGGCGTCCACCGGCTCTCCGGCGGCAAACAAAACGGCCATCAATGCCCGCTGTAAATCATTCTGCTCCAAGATTAGCCTCCTGATCAGGAAATGTCCGTCTGCACGTCGGCATCCGGCGCTTTTAGAAAGGTAACCGCCATATCGCCGCGTTCATCCTCTCCGACGGAAACGGAGCGGAGGCGGCACAGCTCCAGCACGGCGAGGAACGTCGCCACGATCTCCGACCGGCTGCGGCTGCCCTTGAACAGGGACAAAAAGCGCATGACACCGTGGGCAAGCAGGCGGCTGATGACCTGTTTGGCCTTCTGCGTGACCGGGTACGGCTCTGTGCCGACGATCCCGGCGAAGTTGGACGCGGGCGGCGGCAGACGGCGCTCCGTCCGGTCCTGCATGGCAGCAAGCGCGGCGGTCAGATCGGACTTGTCGTGCCGGTAGCGGTAGGTTCTGTCCGGCTGGTACGGCTCCGGCCCCTTGGTGAACAGGCCGAGGCCAAGCTCATTGCGCACGGCCAGCTGCTTCGCGGCCTTCTGGATCTGCTGATATGCATCCTGCCGCTGTCGCTTCTGGAGGGATTCGACGAGCTTGTCCATCTCGCTCTGCGCTTCCTCCTGCTCCGCCTTGGATAGGAGCATCCGCGTTTTGATATACATGAGATAGGACGCCATGGCGATAAACTCGCTGGCAATTTCCATATCCATGCGCTTCATTTCGTCCAGATACGCCAGATACTGCTCCAGAATAGCGGAGATCTGGATATCCTGTATTTCAATTTTATTCTTGCTCAGCAGCAGCAGGATCACGTCCAGCGGGCCGTCGAAGTCCTCGAGCGTCTCGCCCTTCGCGTGCACGACGCTGCCGAGATGGTATCGCGGTTCATCCATGCAGATATAACTCCAAAAAATAAGTTCAGCGCAGCGCAAGCAGCAGCCGCACCGGCCATGTGCCGATGGCTTCCAGCCCATTCAGCAGCCCGTCACGCAAGAATTCCAGCGGCACATCGAGTACGCCGGTCAGGAGCAGGAGCATCAGAAGCGCCATGCCATAGCGCTCATAGCGCATGAGCCAGAGATAGGCCTTGTCGGACAGGCAGGAAAAGAGCACCTTCGACCCATCGAGCGGCGGGATGGGAAAGACGTTGAACACGGCAAGGCCCGCCGAAATGATCTCGACATAGTAGAAAAAGAGTGCGAAGACATAGACGGCTGTCGAGCCGGAGAAGTAGTACCAGTAGGCAAGCACACCGTAGAGCAGCACAGCCAGATAGGCCAGCAGAACGTTGGACAGCGGGCCTGCCGCAGCGGTGAGCGCCATGTCTCGCTTGGGATGCTTGAAATACCGCATATCGACCGGGACGGGCTTCGCCCAGCCGAAGCGGAACAGCGCCATCATAAGCAGACCGCCGATATCAATATGCCGCAGCGGGTTGAGTGTCAGCCGTCCTGCACGCTTTGCCGTCGGGTCACCGAGCCAATAGGCCACGAGTCCGTGGCACGTCTCATGAAACGTGATGCACAGCAGCGACGCGGCGACGAGCACCGCCGTCTGCCATACGCCGTCAAACTGGAGCTGCTTCAGCCATGCTACAAATCCGTCCAAATCAAATCTCCTGTCTGTCGATCATGGGTTCACACCAGCTCGATCTGCTTTGCAGCGGTGAGCGGCGTGTTTTTCTCTGCGTCCAACTGGAACACGCGGACAAAGCCGGTCTTCGTACCTCGCAGAACGACGGAAATACGCGTATCCAGACTTTGCACGGGTACGTATTGGACATCGACCATCCGCCCGTCCGCGTCATAAAGCGCGATCAGGTGCAGGCCGGTGAACTCCGGGTCATAACTGACGTTCACGCCCTCGTCTGAGACGGAAACCTCCGGCGCGGGACGAGAAACAGCGAACGAATAGCTGCCGATCGCCGTATAGGCGATTCTGAAATAAACGCGCTGCCCCTTTTCCAGCGTGAGAGAAACGCCGCTGCCGGGCCGGGAGGCGCTGAAATGGCGATACATCTCCCACACGGCGTTTTCGCCCAATTTGTACAGCCAGCCGCTTTCACCGGCTGCATGGAATACATAGCTTCCGGCAGCAGGCGCGGTGAAGCTGAAAAAGCGCTCATAACCGGTGAACGCAGCGTTGAAGCGAACCGGACTGCAAAGCCCGATCTCCTGTGCCCGCGTGACCTCGACCGTATACGAAGCCTCAGCCTGAACGCAGAACAGAGCGGTTTCTCCTGCTTCCAGATAGAAGCCGCGCTGGAGCATCGTGTCCTCTCTTCCGGCTTTGGGCAATACGTCGGTCGTATCGTATAGCGCGCCCGTTTCGGCTCCCTGAACCGTCAGGGTGTAAACGCCGTCGGACGGGGCCGTGAATTCCCAGACAGACGCATCTGCGCCTCCGTTCTGCGGCGCATCCGTCAAAATGCGAGCCGCCGTAGGAGCCGGGCAGTCGTTCCACGCGCCATAGGTCGTATCGTCTTCAGATACGATAAATGTGCGAAAGGAATAGTCAGCTCCCGCATCGGCCTTAAACGACAGGCAGAGCTGTCTGGACTTGACGCTGTCAAAATTCGCAGAAAATGAAACGCGTTCCGTCTGTTCCTGTCCCGCTTTGCGGTACTCGATGCCAAATTCTGCGCTTCCTTCTGCGGCAGCACATTCCAGAACGACTGCGCAGCGATTGCTGCCGCGGAACGTCGTTCCAGTGGAAACGAACGGCTTGTCCGCATTGACCTGAAGCGTACTGAGCTTCACGGTTTTGCTGCCGTATTCATATACGGCTTCGCCATAGATCGTATACTGGCCGGGCAGAAGCTCCGCGCTCCAGCTTGCAACACGGCAGGGCGCATTCTCTGTAGATTCTCCATACGCCATGCGCATAGCCTCGCCGCGCCAGAGGTCGATCCGCAGATTATCGGAGCTTCGGATCGCATAAACAACCGGCGTCACCGTAATGGAAGGCACGCAGGTCGTGAAATTGGAAATATAAAAGCTGAATTGCTCCCCTGCTGCCAGCGTGTTCTGTCCGTAAGCAATCGCCGAGCAGATGCCGGTATTGTCATCGGCAGCCAATGTATACACCCTATGGTACAGCAGCTTCTGGCTTCCCGCATCAAGCGTCACGCACGCAAGCGACGGGTCGACCGGCCGCAGCACCACAAGGGTCCGAACAGCCGTTGTCATGCCCTCGTACCGGACGGATTCCGGCTGCTGATAGCCCTGATACGCCAGCACCCAGTCGTCATACAGAACCGAGTCGTATTTTTCGTAGACGGACCACGTCAGCTCCGTCCCTGCAGGATACAGGGAATCGACGCCGCCGAAGCGCAGCGTGCCATAGCCGCCCGTTCTTCCATCGAACTCGGGAATGGATACGGACACAGACGCGTTCGAGGCGTCCGGCGCGGCAGCGCTGACGGTAAAGGAAATGGAACGCGTGTTGTTCAGAAGATATGCTTCCGATATGCCGCTGGCCGTTACGCGGATCGTGGCTTCATAGCTGCCGGCAGCAAGGGAATTACAGGTTTCCGAAAGCTTGACATAGGCATTGGCCTGGAATCTGCTGACGGAGCGCTGGCTGGTTTTTTCCCAGACGGTCTGGCCGTTCTGCGTGATCGTTGTGACGATTTGCAGTCTTGCGCTGCTCAGGTTCACTGCGCTGTTGTTCAGCGCGATCCCGCCGATTTTGAAGGATTGGTTGGCAGGGATCGTATCAATGCCAAGCTCCAGATCATCAAACGTGGAAGCGCGGACGTACAGATCCTGAACGGAAAAATCCGCCGAGGTGTTTTTGTTGTGGGTACCGGAGGCGTCCTGCTCCAGCTCTGCGCGGTAGGGTTCCAGAACGGTAAAGCTTTCGAGCCGCCACGGGAACGTCGAGGGATAGTCCAGCTCCCAGCTGTCGGCGCCGAAGCCGTCGAACATCCCGTCCATCATCATGACGCGCAGCCGGTTCGGCGCCTGGCGGCGCAGTGCGCCGTCGTATTTATCGGAATCAGAATCGGAAATGAAAATGGCGGGATAGGCTTCCTTGCTGTAGGGGCTGGCGGACGTGTCGTGCAGATAGCCCCAGAGCGTGATAGCGTGGCCGCCGATGCGGAACGAGGAGAGATAGTTGCCGATGGAAATGCCGACGGCGCAGTCGCGCTCCAGCGCGTCAAGCACCGGAGATCGGAAG
>OGXT01002899.1_pt1 | contig 12712 bp, 10 predicted proteins | sample 1576361 | NCBI WGS metagenome assembly OGXT01 (sample SAMEA3541514, study PRJEB24748) | human gut metagenome | biome: human gut; feature: human-associated habitat; material: faeces | place: China | collected 2012 | reverse complement strand
CCACCTCTGTAGGCGGTATGGATTTGAGTGAACACTTCTACAATACCTTTAAAAAAGACAATAGAAAAGGAAGATTACGGGAAGTCATCTCTCATGACTGCGGTGCAAGTACTGAAATGATAGCAGATTATCTGAAAGCAAATGACTTTGTAACCACTATCAGTACAGCCTGCTCATCAGCAGCTAATGCTATCATGTTAGGAGCCCGTATGATCAGGAATGGCCAACTGGACGCTGCCATTGTAGGAGGTACGGACGCCTTGTGCAAGTTTACCCTCAACGGCTTCAACTCACTTATGATTTTGGATAAGGAACACTGCCGTCCTTTTGACGCATCCCGTGCAGGCCTCAACTTAGGAGAAGGAGCCGGATATATTGTGCTTCAATCAGAGAAACTACTCCAGAAAGAGCCTTATTGCTTATTAAGCGGATATTCGAATGTGAATGAAGCTTTTCATCAAACCGGCAGTTCACCCGAAGGAAACGGACCATTCTGGTCCATGACAGAAGCTATAGCTAAGAGTGAAATTCCTCCTAAAGAGATTGATTATATCAATGTACATGGTACAGGAACTCCAAGTAATGATCTTTCAGAAGGACTTGCTATCCGACGGATTTTTGGTGATAAGATTCCTCCGTTCAGCTCTGTCAAAGCGTTTATCGGTCATACATTAGGGGCTTCGGAAGGAATTGAAGCGGTTTATTCTGTTCTCTCCGTATATCATGGTTTCATCTATCCCAATCTGAACTTCAAAGAACCTATAGAAGAAAACATGTTGATGCCCGAAACCTCATTCCGCGAGGGACTACCCATTCGTAATGTACTATCGAATTCTTTTGGATTCGGTGGAAATGATTCTTCAATCCTGTTTTCCACATTAAAAGAGAAATGATGCAACCTGTCTATATCAATCATATTGCTTCTATTCACGCGGATACTGCTTCCGGAGAATCCCCTTATTTATTCGCTAACGAACCGGATTACAAGAGTATTATCACAAATGCCGCACTACGGAGGCGCATGAGCCGGATCGTCAAAATGGGAGTTGCCTGCGGACTGGAATGTATCAGTACCCTACCTTCCGAAAAAGTACATGCGATCATCACCGCAACCGGACTCGGATGCCTGGCAGATACAGAGAAGTTCTTGAATACAATCATTGAGAATGAAGAACAACTACTGAACCCAACCCCCTTTATCCAGTCAACCTTCAACACCATCGGAGCTCAAATAGCATTACTCCGCCAGATACATGCTTACAACATGACGTATGTGCACCGGGGATTGAGTTTCGAAAGTGCACTATTGGACGGTATGATGAGAATCTGGGAAGGTGATGAAAATGTCCTTGTAGGAGCTATTGATGAGATCACCCCTAACAGCCACGCCATACAACAACGCCTGGGACTACTAAGAGGCATACAAGCAGGCGAAGGTGCCCAGTTCTTCCTATTGGGACGAGAAGCCACCGAATCCACATTAGCAGAACTTGCCGGTATATCGACTTTTATTCATGCGAGCAGTACGCAGGAAGTAGCTGAAAAGATTCATCGCTTTTTGCAAAGCAACCGATTAACAGCCGGACAAATCGATTGGTTTGTTACCGGTAAGAATGGAAACCTGAAAGAAGATACCCTGTATACTGATTTAGAAAACAGCCTGTTTCCCACAGCAACATGCACCACCTTTAAGAATGAATGTGGTGAATATCCTACGGCATCTTCCTTTGCTTTATGGAAAGTGGCTAAAACTTTTGAAGAGAATCTAAATCCGGGACGGACAGTTCTGATATATAATCATTATCACTCCATTAACCATTCACTTATTTTAATCCGGAAAAGACAATGATAGTGGAAATCCTGATGATATTATTGATTATCTTTCTCGTCTACGCATCTTGCAGCATCCGTTCTAACATCTATCTCAAGGTATTTTGCAAGAAACAGACTGAAGAGAAAATTGTAGCTATCACCTTTGATGATGGACCGGACGCGGTACAAACTCCCAAAGTATTGCAAGTACTCAAAGAACAACAAATACCGGCTTGTTTTTTCTGCATCGGTCACAAAGTACAGGAGAATGAAGAGGGAGTTTATTTTGAAGCAACCATTCAGAATAATGGAAATGTACATAAAAGAAAAATGCGAATATCGGATAGAGATATAATTAACATCTGATTGGTAATCATTCTTTTACCCATACCAATCATTTTCCCTTGTACAGTCTGTCGCGGATGAAAAAAGACTTGCAAGCTTGCCAGTTTGCATTAGAACGAGTAACTTCGCAGAAAATCAAGTTATTCCGCCCACCGTTTGGAGTCACAAATCCCACTATAGCAAAAGCTGTCCGCATATTGGGATACACTCCTGTTGGCTGGAATATCAGAACACTCGATACACTGCAACCTTCCAAAGAGAAGGTTTTGAAGCGTATTCAGAAAAGGTTACGCCCCGGTTCTATCATCCTTCTACACGATCGGATGCCGGACAGTGACCTGTTATTAAAAGAGATACTTAACTTAATTAAAGAACAGGGATATACAGTTGTCCGTCTGGACAGCATGTTGTAAAAGCATTATGAGAACCATACTAATAACATTATCAATCATATTGGGCATTTCCTATACCCATGCCCAGACAATGAAGAAGCTAATCCATACCCAAGATTTTGAAAACCGTCTGGCAAAGGAAGCACAAACCATGCAGTCCATTGAAAGTGACTTTACACAAGTGAAGTATTTGGATATTCTGGATGAGAAGGTAGCCTCCAAAGGAAAATTCTATTATCAAAAGAGTGGCAAAATACGTATGGAATACGCCCAACCCGTCAACTACCTAATAGTTATAAACGACTCTCGGCTTAAAATTGTATCGGACGGTAAAAAGAGCGTTATGAGCCTAACCACCAATAAGATGATGAATCAAATGCAAGATATGCTCACAGCTTGCATGATAGGCGATCTCTCAAAAATATCTTCCGACTACAAACTGGAATATTTTGAAAATGATTCCTATTATATAGTGAAGATTAAGCCGATCAATAAAGCCATACAAGCTTACATTTCGGAAATTGAAATATACCTGGATAAGAAAGATATGTCGGTTTACAAATTGCGTCTTTCCGAAACAGCCACCAATTATACGGAATATGAGTTCTACAACAAGAGATTTAATGCTTTGAAAGATGAAACAAAGTTTTCTATTCGCTAATCTGATCTTTATTCTGTATCTATTCACTTCCTGCGGTTCCTCAAAAACAATAGCAGGAGATGCCACATCTCATGTGACACCTATTATTTGCGCTGAAGAATACTCGCAAAAATATAATATGCAGTTAGATTTTATGAAGCATCACTTCAGCGGTTTATTAATTGTACGGAAATTGCCGGATAATGAAATAAGAATATTGGCATCTACTTACTTTGGACTCAGTCTTTTTGATTTTTCACTTCGGGAAAATGAATTTCACGTCAACAGTTGCATAGAGCCCATGAAGAAAAAGAAAATGCTGCTATTACTGGAAACAGACTTCAAGAATCTATTTTTAAGTGGAAAGAATATCCGCATCAAAAAGAAAAGCAGTACCTTTGAAAAAAGAGTCACAGGCAGGGGATTCGGAAAAACAGTATTCTATCTATCGGAGTTCAACTCAGGACATCCCGAACAGATAAAAATCAAACATCCCTGGTTGCGACTAAGTATACAGTTGGACAAATTAAAAGAAAACCCAAACTAATATGGCTGAACTTCTTCCCAATTTCTATAAAGTCAGGCACTCTGAGCATATCAATGAAACAGACTGGGTAGTGCAAGTCATGCTCAACCCACAACATGCTATTTATAATGGACACTTTCCACAACAGCCCGTGGTTCCGGGCGTTTGTATGCTGCAAATAATAAAAGAGTGCATAGAAAAAATACAGCAAGCTCCCCTGCAATACAAGCAGATAGCATCATGCAAGTTTCTTTCAGTTATTAATCCGAATGAGACACCGGAATTAAAGCTCTCATTGACTATCAAAAAAAACGAAACGGATACATTCCAGATTCTGGCTGAAGGAGCATCTTCAAAAGATATCTGTATCAAATTAAAAGCACAACTAATCGGCAAATAAACATGGAAGAACGTAGCGAGGAACTATGGCATGAGAAAGCCAGGCAACTTGGTATTGTAGTTATTATACCTACCTACAATAATGAAAAGACGCTGACTACCGTAATTGAAGATGTACTCTTCTATGTAGAAGATATCATCGTTGTCAATGACGGCTCTACCGATAGCACCCCTACTCTTCTGGAAAACTATCCGAACCTGCATATCATCACCCATCCTACCAATAAAGGAAAAGGAACTGCCTTAAAGAACGGATTAAAACAGGCCAAAGCAGCCGGCTACCGATATGCCATCACTATAGATTCCGATGGACAGCATTTTGCTTCGGACATTCCTATTTTCATGGAAGAAATAGAAAAAGAACCGGATACGTTGTTGGTAGGTGCCCGTAATCTGACTTCGGACAATATGCCGGGCAAGAATACTTTCGCCAATAAGTTCTCCAACTTCTGGTTTAAACTTGAAACCGGAGTAAAGCTTCAGGATACCCAATCGGGTTACCGGCTCTATCCATTACATAAAATCAATGTGCAGAGATTCTACTATACCGCTAAATATGAATTTGAGCTTGAAGCACTGGTATTTGCAGTATGGGGAGGAACTACAGTCCGCAATATACCCATACATGTCTATTATCCGCCCCAGGAAGAACGTGTCTCACACTTCCGTCCTTTCCGAGATTTCACCCGCATCAGTATATTGAATACCTTCTTAGTGTTCATCACTTTCCTTTGGATTTATCCGCGTAACTTCTTCCGGAAACTAACCTGGAGCAATTGCCGGAAATTCTTCCGAACTCACATTACACAGTCCGAAGAATCGAATCTGAAGATTACCTATGCCATTATGTTAGGTGTATTTATGGGAATAGTCCCGATTTGGGGATACCAGATGCTTGCCGCTTTATTTTTGGCTCATGTGCTTAAACTCAACAAAGTAATAGCCATTGTAGCAGCTAATATCAGTATTCCTCCCATGATTCCTTTCCTATTATATGGCAGTTACCTGACAGGGTGTAAAGTACTGAACAGACCGGTTGAACTTCATCTTACCAATATTTCATTGGAAAATGTGAAATCGGTTTTAGAGCAATATTTAATTGGAAGTGTTATCTTTGCAACCGCTTGTAGTATATTGGCAGGTATTATAACGATCAGCCTGCTTACTATATACAGAAGGCCGAAAACAACATGACTCAGTTCTTTATCAGACTATATAATTATTTTCAAAGACACAAAGTTCTCTTCTATTTGTCACTCTGTGTTTGTGCCCTTTTTATGGGGTACTTCGCCTGGCAAGTCAGGTTTGAGGAGAATGTGACCCGTTTCTTTCCTGATACGAAAAACAGCCAGAACATCACCAAGGTATTTGATAATCTAAAAATAAAGGATAAGATTATCATCTTAATCTCTCCTGCCGACTCTACAGTAACTCCGGATTTAATGATAGAAGCCGGAGACCAACTGAAACAAAACTTATTAGAAGAGTCTAACCAAACCTGGATTAAAGATATCTTTTCGGAAGTAGATGAAACAACCATTGAAAAAGCAACAGATTTTGTTTATGAAAATCTTCCGCTGTTCCTGACGGAAAAAGACTATCAGCACTTCGACTCACTTTTAACGCAGGAAGGCATAGAAACCATAATGCGAAAGAACTATACCAACCTTCTTTCTCCCGCAGGTATAGCATTGAGAGGTTATATACAAAGAGACCCGTTAGGACTTGGAAATAACGTCTTAAAGCATTTGCAGGATTTTCAGTTGGAAACCAATTATGAAATCAACAATGGGCACATTTTTTCGAAGGATGGAAACACATTACTGATGTTTATGACTCCGGTATTCGGAACAGGAAGTACCGGTGAGAATGAAAATCTGATTCGAATACTTGAAAATGAGTTGCAACAGATTAAGAAAAAGTATCCTTCCATTCACGCATCTTACTTTGGAGGTCCCTCTGTCAGTGTCTATAATGCACGACAGATTAAGAAGGATACTATTATTACTTCTTCGATTGCACTGCTGATTATCATTGTTTTCATCTCGCTGGTGTTTAAACATAAGAAATCAATCCCTCTCATTGTCACTCCCGTTTTATTCGGGGGATTGTTCGCTTTATGCCTGATTTATTTTATTCAGGGATATATTTCTGCGATTGCTGTAGGTGCCGGATCGGCTATTCTGGGTATTGCGCTGAGTTATTCCATACACATGCTGGCTCATCAAAATCATGTTTCTACTGTCCAGCAATTGATTAAAGAAATAACTTATCCGCTTACAGTAGGCAGTTTTACTACAATAGGTGCATTCTTCGGACTTACTTTTACCACGTCCGAATTGTTACGCGATTTCGGTTTGTTTGCTTCTCTGGCACTTATCGGTACTACTCTTTTTTGTCTTATTTATCTTCCACACTTCCTGAAAGGACAAGCTGATGTGAAGCAAGGCAGGGTCTTACGCTTTATTGAAAAAATCAATGCCTATCCTTATGAAAAGAACAAATGGCTAGTAGGCATCATCGTTATTATTACCCTCATCGGCTTATTTACTTCACAGAAAGTCAAGTTTAACGAAGACATGATGAGCCTCAACTATGAACCTCAGCACTTAAAACAAGCAGAGGCTAAACTGGAACAGCTTTTCAATGCCCAAGAGAAAACCGTACTTTTTGTCAGTGTAGGTAAAGACATGACAGAAGCACTCGAAAGCTATGCAAATACCAATCAGCACTTATCCGCTTTTAAAGAACAAGGGCTTATTAAAGCGTATGCATCTGCCGAGCAATTCTTAATTTCACCGGAAGAACAGCAAAAGCGTCTGGAACGATGGAACCAGTATTGGGGAGAGTCGGGAAAGATATCAACTATTCGCAAATACATAGAAGACGCCGCCCGTACCTATCACTTCCGGGAAGGTAGTTTCGATGCATTTTACCAATGGTTAGAACACCCATTCCAGCCCTATAATTATCAGGACGATACAAACAGTATCGCCACTACCCTACTGAACGAATGGCAAACAAGTGCTGACTCCATCACGATGCTCGTTACCCAGGTACGCATCACTGATGATAATAAGGAAGAAGTCTATCAACAATTCAAGGATAATACGGATGTTGTAGTCTTCGACCGGAGTTATTTCACTAATCAATGGGTCTCTGCCATCAATAACGACTTTTACCTGATACTTTATATTTCTTCGTTCCTTATATTCCTGGCTCTATTAATTTCGTACGGGCGTATAGAATTAACCCTGATCAGTTTCCTGCCTATGCTTATCAGCTGGACCATTATTTTGGGCCTGATGGGGATTCTGGGTATCGAATTCAACATTATTAATATTATCCTCTCTACTTTCATTTTCGGTATCGGAGACGACTTCAGTATCTTCATCATGGATGGACTCCAAAACAAATACCGGACAGGAAAAGCGATCCTGAATTCCCATAAGACAGCTATTTTCTTCTCTGCATTCACAGCCGTTGTGGGAATGGGAACTTTAGTATTTGCCAAACATCCCGCCCTGCAATCCATTTCACTGATTTCCATCCTTGGAATGGCTGCGGTGGTATTAGTAGCCTATACCATACAACCTATTATTTTCCAGTTCTTTATTGCTAAACCGGCTTCTAAGGGACTGCCCCCGTATACCTTGATAGGCTTACTCCGCACAATCATCCTTTTCATGCTCTTCGTTACAGGATGCATCATTCTGAGAATTTTCATTTTCTTATTATACCTCATTCCGGTACGCCGCAGTTATAAGCAGCAGCTTGTTTGCCGGATTATCAACATTACTTGCAAAGGTATATTGGTAGTGGCAACATTTGTACGTAAAGAACACATCAATGTAACCAATGAGACATTCAAAAAGCCGGCTATCATAATAGCCAATCACCAGTCTTTCATTGATATCCTGGAGTTATTATCTTTTTCTCCGAAGATTATCATGATAACCAATCACTGGGTATGGAACTCTCCGGTATTTGGAAAAATTATTCAATATGCAGGCTTCTTCCATGTAGACGAAGGATATGAACTTTGTGTGGAACGGATGCGGGAAAAAGTAAGAGAAGGATACTCCATTGCCATTTTCCCCGAAGGTACCCGGACCTATGACGGCAAGATGAAACGTTTTCATAAAGGTGCTTTCTATTTATCAGAAACTCTGCAATTGGATATTATTCCTATTCTGCTATACGGCAATGGAGAGATTATAGCCAAGGCACAACCTTTCTATGTCCGCAAAGGCATTATTTACTCTAAAATATTACCTCGCATACTTTATAACGATGCTTCATTCGGAACTACCTACCAGGAACGTACCAAGCGCATCTCTTCCTACATGAAAGAAGAATATGCACGTATTTGCCTGGAAAAGAATACACCGGCGAATCCGGCATTTTATGAAGCATTGGTACTGAACTATATCTATAAAAGTCCTGTCATCGAATGGTACATCCGCATCAAAGTAAAGATGGAACACAATTACCAGTTATTCAATCAACTGATTCCGATGAAAGGACAGATTACGGATATCGGTTGCGGTCTCGGTCCTCTGTGTTATATGCTGTCTATGATATCCAAAGAAAGGCAAATATTAGGAATCGATTATGACGAAGATAAAATAGCTATAGCTCAACACGGCTGGCTTCGTGGCGAAAACCTTCGCTTTGAACATGCTGACGCATCGGTTTATGAGTTCCCGGAAAGTGATGTCTTCATCCTGAATGACGTATTGCATTACATGAATTATGAACATCAACATGACTTGTTAGTGAAATGTGCCAATCTTCTTCGTCCTGAAGGAATGATTATCGTACGTGATGGAAATTCCGCTGAGACCCATAAACATCGGCTAACCCGCCTCACGGAAGTTCTCTCTACCCAAGTTGTCAAGTTCAACCGCACTACGGATGAGCTCTGCTTCACTTCCGAAGCTCAAATTCAAAGCATAGCCCGGGAGTGTGGAATGGAAGTAAAGACTATCCGAAACGATAAATATACATCGAATACCATCTATATACTTAAAAAGCAATTGCCATGAGTAAGTATGACATCATCATCATTGGAAGCGGATTAGGTGGCCTTGAATGTGGAGCCATACTTAGTAAAGAAGGATATAACGTATGTGTGCTCGAAAAGAACGAACTGTTTGGAGGATGCTTTCAGACCTATCGCCGGAAAGGGCATTTGTTGGATACAGGAATTCATTATATAGGTAGTCTGGACGAAGGACAAGTCATGAATCAGTTTTTCCGGTATGTAGGAATCATGGATCACCTCAAAGTCCGGAAACTGGATGAAAATGCTTTTGATAAGATTTTCTATAAGAATCGCGTATATGATTACGCAATGGGATACGAACGTTTTATCGATACCCTTTGCCAATCATTTCCTCACGAAAAAGAAAATCTCCGGCAATATACAACGTTACTGAAAGAAGTAGGCAATCTGATCAGTGTGGACAATCTGAAGAAAGGTGTTATTTCTACTGAAGGAATGAAGTTCTTCAATACCTCAGCAGCAGGAATGATAGATAAGATTACCACCAATCCTGATTTGCAATCGGTATTGGCCGGCTCGGCACTTCTGTATGGTGGTTTAAGAGAACATTCCAACTTCTATGAACACGCCATGATTAACAACTCCTACATACAAGGAGCCTATCGGTTCATTGACGGAAGTATGCAAGTGGCCTCTGAAATGATAAATGTAATACGCACTCATGGCGGAACAGTTTTGAACAACAGTGAAGTCACCCGTATCATTGTAGAGAACAACCAGGTAGCAGGGGTAGAGATAAACCATGCAGAACGAATAGAAAGCAAATACATCATCTCTAACGTACACCCCAAACAAACATTAACCTTGCTGGACAAAAACCGCTGTATCAAAAATGCCTATATCTCCCGTATTAATTCTTTAGAAAACACATACGGCATTTTCACTCTTTATCTGATTATGAAAGAGAAAAGTTATCCGTATCTGAATCAGAACCTCTATCTGCATGGAGACAATGATGTATGGTATGATAAGAAAGTCAATATGGGATATACCACCAATTGCATGATCTCCACACAAGCATCTTCCCGCAACAGTGATTATGCAGACGTCATTTCCATTCTGACTCCCATGTATATAGATGAACTGTCCGCCTGGCAGGATACACTTCCCGAACAACGAGGTGAAGACTATAAAGCCTTCAAAATGGAAAAAGCCAAGCAATTGTTGGAGTTCATCAAAAGCCACGGGATCGATTTTACCGATCACATCGAGACAATGTATACCACTACTCCACTTAGCTACAGAGACTTTACGGGTACTTGCGACGGTTCCGCCTATGGAATTATCAAAGATTACAAATGTCCGCAGATCGGTTTTGTTTCCACCCGGACCAAATTGGGAAACTTATTTCTCACAGGACAGAACCTGAATGTCCACGGTGCTTTAGGAGTAACATTAACCTCCATCATCACTTGTGGCGAATTGCTCGGACATGAATATTTAGCTAAACGAATAGGCCATGCATAAGATATTAAAGAAAACAATTAAATATATGGCATGTAGCATAGGGGTACTTCTCCTTGCCATTATCCTCTTTGTTAGCATACTCTATTTCTCTGCGGATATGCTGACTCCCGACTACACCCCAAAAGCCAACGGAGAATTGGTACAGACAGATAGTCTTCGGGAATATGCAGGCAATTATCTGCGGCAAAGCAACAGTGGCCTGTGGGAGTTGAAGGTGAGTGGCGACGCATTCCAGCGCGGTGAGGCCATAGGCAAACTTTCTTCTGATTTACTATATTATCAGGAGAAAGTCTTTGTTGACCAGATACGCGAAATCGTACCTTCTGACAATTATCTTAAGTTTCTCCGCTACTTCATCGTACTTTTCAACCGTAATTTAGGAGAGAATGTCCCGGAAGAATTCAGAAATGAAATTTATGGCATTTCGCTCTCCTGTACCCATGAGTACGACTTTATCGGTACTCCCTACGAGCGCCAGCTCAATTATCATTCGGCTCACGATCTGGGACATGCCATGCAAGATTACATGTTGGTAGGTTGCAGTTCCTTTGCCACCTGGGGAGAAAACAGTGCCGACTCTTCCCTCATCATCGGACGCAATTTTGATTTTTACATGGGGGATAAGTTTGCACACAACAAACTGGTATCTTTTTATCAGCCCGAGCAAGGCTATAAATTTGCATCCGTGGGTTGGCCGGGTATGATCGGTGTACTTTCGGGCATGAATGAAACCGGACTCACGGTGACTATCAATGCTGCAAAATCGGATATGCCGACTGCTTCCGCCACTCCCATCTCTATCCTGACCAGAGAGATACTGCAATATGCCTCAACAATTGATGAAGCCTATGCCATCGCCCTGAAACGGAAAACATTTGTTTCCGAATCCATACTGATCGGTTCTGCACAGGATGACAGAGCCGCTATCATTGAAAAGTCACCGGAGAAGACGGCACTTTTTACAAGTAGCGGTAATCAGATTATTTGTACCAACCATTATCAATCAGATACTTTCCGCAACGATGAACGCAACCAGGAAAACATTGCGACTTCCGATAGTCCCTATCGTTTTGCCCGCCTGGAAGAACTGTTGAAAGAGAATAAGCCTATCGATCCAATGAAAGCTGCTTCCATACTCCGCAACCAAAAAGGATTGGACAATATTGATTTGGGTATGGGTAATGAAATGGCTATCAATCAACTCATAGCCCATCACTCTGTTATTTTCCTACCGGAGAAACAGATCATGTATGTATCCACTTCTCCCTGGCAATGCGGCAAGTATATGGCATACGATCTAAACAAAATATTCAGCGATGCTGTAGATTTCCATCACGAAATCGCCACTTTGAGTCTGACTATTCCCGAAGACAACTTTATCAGGCAAGCAAACTACAAACAGTTCATGGCTTATAAACAGCTAACGAAGCTCATCCGGGAAAAGATCCAACGGAAAGAAACAATAGAAACAAAGGTCTTGAATCTTTATGAGGCATCCAATCCTTCATTCTATTACGTTTACGAAGTATTGGGAGATTATTATGCTGCAATACAACAAACTGATACAGCTATAACCTATTGGCAGAAAGCACTAACAATGCCCATACCCAAACAAGCAGAAAAAGTACGAATCCAACAAAAAATCAATAAAAACCAATAATATGGAAAAGAATCCAGACATACAGTTTCGCTCTCCCGAAGAGATTAAATTGTATCAGGAAGCCAGACTCACTGAAACCTTGGCTTACTTGCAGGCACATTCCCGCTTCTATCAGCAAATGTTCAAAGAACATTCCATAGACATCACCCGAATCAAGAAGATAGAAGATCTCCAACAAATTCCCGTTACCACCAAAACAGACCTGCAACTACATAATAGTGAATTCATCTGTGTAGACCCGGATGATATTATCGACTATGTCACCACTTCCGGCACTTTAGGAGATCCGGTTACTTTTGTACTGACCTCCAAAGACCTGGACCGTCTGGCATACAACGAGTATCTGTCCTTCAATACCGCTGGATGCAGCCGACACGATATACTGCAACTAATGACCACCATA
>OGXT01002895.1_pt1 | contig 12724 bp, 8 predicted proteins | sample 1576361 | NCBI WGS metagenome assembly OGXT01 (sample SAMEA3541514, study PRJEB24748) | human gut metagenome | biome: human gut; feature: human-associated habitat; material: faeces | place: China | collected 2012 | reverse complement strand
GGCTCCCACTGACCACGGTGATCGTGAGCCAGCGCGTCTCGACCGTGCGCGATGCCGACATGATCTGCGTGCTCGACCACGGTTCGGTCGCGGGCCTGGGCGCGCACGATGAGCTGTACGCGACCTGCCGGCTCTATCGCGAGATTTGCCAGTCGCAGCTTCGTCGTGAGGAGCTCGAGGGTCAGCGGGGGAGCGCGACGTCCACGTCCACCCCAGGCGCCGCGTGCGCCCTGGCATCCACTTGCGCAAAGGAGGGCTGCTAAATGAATCCGTACACTTCTTCCGGCTCGGTCGCCACGATGACCGCCAACGTGTCTGGCAACGATAACCTCAACGACCTGGGGGACGGCCCGCGCCAGCCCGGCGACCCCGAGCGCTATCCCGTGGGCGCGGTGACCCGCCGCCTGCTGGGCTATGTTCGCCCGCACCGCATTTCGTTTGCGGCGTCGTTTGTGAGCGCTGCCATCTCGGTGATCTTGCAGCTCTACACACCTATTCTCATCGGCGAGGGCATCGACCTGATCGTCGCCGCCGGGCAGGTGGACTTCGATGCGCTGCTGCCGCTTGTCACCAAGCTCGCGATTGTCGTCGTAGGTGCTGCGGCTTTCCAGTGGCTGCAGGGCTATTGCGTTAACCGCTTGTCCTACGAGACGGTGCGCGACATGCGCGTGGAGGCGAGCGACAAGCTCAGCCGCATGCCGCTCAGCTTTATCGACAGCCATGCCCACGGCGACCTCATGAGCCGCGTGGTCAACGACGTCGATCAGGTGGGCGACGGTCTGCTGCAGGGCTTCACGCAGCTCTTTACCGGCGTTATTACCATCGTGGGCACGCTCGCGTTTATGCTCTCCATCAAGCTGACCATGACGCTTGTGGTGGTGCTCGTCACGCCGCTTTCCATCTTTGCGGCCGGTGCCATCGCCAAACTTTCCAATAAGAGCTTTACGGCACAGCAGCGCATCCAAGGCCAGCTCGGTGGCCATATCGAGGAGTATGTGGGCGAGCAGAAGCTGGTGGATGCGTTTGCCTATGGCCCGAACGCTCAACAGCGCTTTGATGCCCTTAACGCCGAGCTCTATACGGCAGGTGAGCGCGCGCAGTTTATGGGCTCGCTCTCCAACCCCGGCACGCGCTTTATCAATAACATCATCTATGCCGTGGTCGCTGTGATCGGCTGCGCGGGCGTGATCACGGGCGTGCCTGCGGCGCTCACGGTGGGCGGCGTGCAGATCTTCCTGTCCTACGCCAACCAGTACACTAAGCCGTTCAACGAGGTCACGAACGTCATCACGCAGATCCAGACTGCGTACGCCTCGGCGCGCCGCATGTTTGCACTGCTCGATGCGCGCGAGCAGGAGCCCGATGCGCTAGATGCCGTGGAACTTGCCGCCCCGCAGGGTGAGGTGACCTTTGAACATGTGGACTTTAGCTATGTGCCCGACCGCAAGCTGCTGCAGGATGTCTGCATCGAGGCTAAACCCGGCATGCGCTTTGCCCTGGTCGGTCCTACGGGCTGTGGCAAGACAACGCTCATCAATTTGCTGCTGCGGTTCTACGATATCGACGCCGGTCGCATTGCGGTCGATGGCCGTTCCTCGCGTGACTACACGCGCGCAAGCCTGCGCCGCGCCTTTGGCATGGTGCTGCAGGACACATGGCTGTTCGAGGGCACGGTGGCGGACAACATCGCTTACGGTTGCCCAGGAGCCGCGCGCGAGCAGGTTATCGAGGCCGCCAAGCGCGCGCACGCGCACAAGTTTATCGTGCAGCTGCCAGGCGGCTACGATACGGTAATCGGCGAGGACGGCGGCACGTTTAGCCAGGGTCAAAAACAGCTGCTGTGCATCGCGCGCGTCATGCTCACCGATCCGGCGATTCTGCTGCTGGACGAGGCGACGTCGAGCATCGATACGCGTACCGAGCTGCAGGTGCAGGCGGCATTCGACGAGCTCATGGCCGGTCGTACGAGCTTTGTCGTGGCGCACCGCCTGAGCACCATCCGCAACGCCGACTGCATTCTGGTGATGCGCGACGGCGAGATTATCGAGCGCGGCACGCACGACGAGCTGCTCGCGGCAGGCGGCTTCTACGCCGAGCTCTACCGCAGCCAGTTCGCCCAGTGAGCAAGCCCGTGGGGCAAATTAATCAGGTTTGTTTGTCCCATAGAGCGATCTTGTTATATAGCGTTCTACCAGCGCGTGAAACATTTTGACGATACTCCGTGACGCAATTTGACGGCGTTTTGTGAAACAGTTTTTCGGCCATTCGTGAAACGTTCTGTGGCGGTTTCAATCCGAAGTACATACTGTTCGAAATCTGTCCAAAGATGTCGTCTGCGTCGCCAATCGACAGACGGTGGTTTACATCTGTCACGTTAGTACTAAGATATTCATCTAATAAATTGCATTAGTGGCTTTAGTTTTGGGGGAAACGAGGCAACGTGACTATGACGTGCTCTTTGGTGGTTAACAGCAAGAGCGGTAATACCAGGATGGTTTCGGGCGCGATCAAGCGCGCTCTGCAGGCTGCGGGTGTTGAGTTTGTCCATGCCGCGGCGTTGAGCGACGATGCGGATGCAGATCAGGTTGCGCTCGAGGCGCAGGGCGCCTGCACGGCCGACACAGTGCTCGTCGGTTTTTGGTGCGACAAGGGCGCGTGCACGCCTTCGGTCGCGGCGTTGCTCTCCGCCTTGCACGGCAAGCGCGTCTTTCTGTTTGGCACCTGCGGCTTTGGGGCCGACCAGAGCTATTACCAGCAGATTATTGATCGCGTAACTTCCAATTTGGCTGGGGATGCCGAGCTTGCGGGCTGGGCGATGTGCCAGGGCAAGATGGGCCCCGCGGTCAAGCAGCGCTACGAGGCCATGCTCGAGCAAGATCCCGAAAACGTCCGATTTAAGATGCTGCTCGACAACTGGGTTGCCGCGAAGGACCATCCCACCAAGGAAGACCTGGATAACATGGCTGCAGCCGCAAAAAAGGCCGTTTTGGGCGAATAACTTCGCCGCTTGCGGTGCCGCGCGTTCAATCGTACAAACGTGAAAGCCTCGAGATTCTCGAGGCTTTTTTCTTAACACGGGGTTGTGGAAGCTGTGTCCCGGAATTTGTCTTTGGAATGGGATGCAGTTTCCGGTTGAGGGGCTCTGCGGAAAATGCATCCCAGTATTCGGCTGAGAAACGGGATGTGCTTTCCGGTTGAGGGTCTTGGCGGAAAGTGCGACCCGGAATTTGTGATCGGAGTGGGATGTGGTTTCCCAACGGGGCCACAAGCGGAAGCCGCATCCCACTCCGGACGTGAATTCTGGGACACGGTTCTCAGAGGATTATGGGCTGCGAACTACATGGGGCTGTCATAAAACTCCGGCAAAGAGGGGTCGGAAATAAATGACACTTCCAGTAGTTTGTTTTAATGTGGGGGGGGGGTACCATTATTTTAGTTTCGCAAAAAATCGAACCTTCTATGGGGAAGTTGCGTAGGGGGTTAGTCGTAAGTATTGGATAAAGCAGGCCAATTTTGGTAGAGATGACCACTTACGCCAAAATAGGTAGCATTTGGCGACATAACATTGAAAAATGTGTAGCACATCGCTATGTTTTTATTACGAAAAGATTCCAAATTGGCTTATTTCGGACTCACTTTTCAAGCGCCTTGCGGTTCCTGTTGAAACTTGCTGACCTTTGGATGGGTCGAATAAGGCCTCAAGGGGGATGAATTATCACTTTGACGGCGCGTAGACTCAAACGATTTATTGCACTTTTGAGTAGCTTGGCGTTCGCGCTTGTCATAGCCCTTGCCGTTGTTTCTTTTGTTCCTCGTGCATTTGGATACATGCCCTTTGCTGTGCTCTCGGGCTCTATGGAACCCGAGCTTCCCGTTGGCTCCATGGTGTTTGTTCGCCAGGTTGAGCCAGCGGATATTGCCGTGGGTGACAATGCAACCTTTTACCGATCGGATGGCGCCGTGGTGACGCACCAGGTGTACGAGATCGACCCTGCCGCGCAGATGATCGGCACGCAGGGCATTGCAAACAAAAATGCAGATGGAAGCATCATGCACGATGCCGAGCAGACGCCATTTTCGCGCGTGATCGGCACTGTTTCTTTTTGTGTCCCTTACCTGGGCTTCGTCAACGCTTATTGCACGACGATGCCCGGTTTGCTTGTTGTGGTGGCCGTTCTGGCGCTGCTGATCACGGCGTCGATAGTGCTCGATCGGATGGTTCCCGACGAGCCTGCGGGCAAGCATGCCCGCGTGCATGCGAGGGAGCGGCGTTCATAGCGGCAGGGAAAAGCGTCGGCGGCGGTAGGGGCCGTTGCCGGGGAAAACGATTCTCGAAAGGAAGAGAACGATGGAAAACAAGAAGAAAAAGCGCTACGGCATCATTGCCGCCCTGCTGCTGTTGGTACTGGCTGCCGGTGTGGGTACCTATGCATGGCTGACGGCGCAGGAGCACATTGACAACGTGTTCACGGTGGGTAGCTTTGGCCACCCGGAAAACAAGCCTGATCCGACCGATCCCGAGAAACCGGACCCCGATAATCCGAACACTGAAAAGGCCTACCTGTTCGAGACCCAGTGGGTTGCCAACTCCAAGATGGTTCCTGGCGCCACTGTGGCCAAGAACCCCAATGTCGGCATCAAGGCTGGCTCTGATGATGCATACGTATTCATTTACGTAAAGAATGCCATCGTCAAGCCTGGCACCAGCCTTGAAAAGACCCCGTACTTTACGCTCAAAAATACGAATTGGAAGCCCGTTGAGGGTCAAGTCAAGACCAACCAATCTGACAACTCTGGCAACCAGTACGTGAGCGGTCTGTTTATGTACTCCAAGAACTCTGCCGCAGAGAACCTGCCTGCAAAGCTCGAAGCCAACAAAGCAGCGCAGGACGTTTATACCGATGAGCTTTTCACTGCCGTGACGATTCCCTCTGCCATGAACAACACCGATGTTGTCGAGACTACTACTGACCCGAAACAGGCTCCCACGATGACGGTCTCTGCCTACATCTTTGGCGCGGGCCAGAATGGCACCGAGCAGGGTGAAAATGCTGACGCGCAGAATGCCCTTAAGCAGGCCAACGAATGGGCTAAGACTCAGGCTTAATCCCCCTCCACCGAGATCCCGGCCCGCTCCCCATCCCCATTTTCGGGCCGGGATCTCGATCCCCTTTTTATCGACGACTGGCGAACGTAATGCTCAACAATCTTTCCGACAATCAGAAACGCACCTTGGCGCTTGCCGCGATGGCGCTGTTGGCCCTGGCGTGCCTGTGCGGCACGCTGGCTTTTACCGTTGATATGGTTCCGGCGAACAACGTCCTATCGTTTGGCAGCGTGAAGGTACGAGTCTGCGAATACACCCTCAACGTGCAGGGCGAGGAGATTCCGTTTGATCCCAACGAGCACGGTGACTATCCCGACACCAAGGCCGGGGGTTCTGACATCAGCCGCATTGTGCGCGTGGAGAACGTCGGCGCGCAGCCTGAGTACGTTCGCGCGCGTCTGCGCATGACGTCGGTGGCGCCCGACGGTTCGAGCGCGGATGCTTCGGGCAGCGTTGCGTTTCATGTGAACGCGGGCGAGGGGTCCCCGTGGATCGATGGCGGCGATGGGTGGTACTACTACCGCGGATTGGCCGGGCGTGGCGGCACGCTCGACCCCGGTGCCATGACGGAAAGCCTCATGGACTCGCTGCGCTTTGTGGGCGACTACCACGATGCCGCGCGCGGCGGCTCATTCAGGCTCGATATCGATGTTCAGGCCGTGCAGGCCAAAAACCAGCAGGCAAGCGATACCGTCCTCGACGTGCTTGACGTCGCGGGCTGGCCGGAGGCGAACTAGCCTATGAAGATCAAGAACATGAACCGGGGCGTGCTTAGCAGGCTAGTTGCCGTCGCGGCGATTGCCCTTTGCTGCGTTATGGCGCTGCCAACGGTGGTGCATGCCGAGGACGTGCCCGAGAACACAAACGAATACCACATCAAAAACGCGAACGACTTTTTGGTGTACGTGGCGCTTTCGCGTGAGCGCGATACGTCCGGCTGGCGCGTTTATCTCGATAACGATATCGTGCTTAATGATGACGACATGAAGACCATTGTCTCGCACACCGTTAAGCATCTGTCGTTTGGCAACAAGGAGCATCCGTTTAAGGGCGTGTTCGATGGTCAAAACCACACCGTTGAGGGCCTGAGCTACGATAAAGACGCTTTTGACCCCGAGCGCGATACGGGATTTTTTGCCGAGACCAACGGTGCCACCATCAAAAACTTCCTGGTCAAGGACGCCAACGTGTGGGCGGACTTCCGCGGTGGCATTATCGTGGGCAAGGCCGTCAAAACGCGCTTCGAAAACGTTATGGTCATGGAGAGCACGCTGCACGTGACCTGCGCCAACAATGCTCTCAACCTCATTACCAACGCAGGCTTTGAGGGCGGTCTCATCGCCGGCGAGCTCGACGGCTGCACCCTCTACAACTGCGAGGTCCGTGGCGGCCGTGCCGTCAACAATACGACCTCGGGCGTGCAGGCGCTCGGCGGTGAGGGTCTGTATATGGCGGCGTTTGCCGGCTATGTTACAAATTCGACGATTGAGTACTGCCGCGTTACACCTACGCGCAAGAAGGACGGCTCGATTGCCGCGAATGGCATGACCGACGTCACCAATAAGTACGACGTGGCTGTTGGCGCTCTGGGCGGCAACAACGTGTATGCCTCGGGTTTTGTGGGCTGCATGGCGGGTAACGCCAAGATTATCGACTGCTTCTCGACGGCGCAGTGCTACAGCTATGCCGCGTCGTACGTGGGCGTTGTCTCCGTGACGCGCGCATGGACGGGTGGCCTGGCGGGTCGTATTCTGACGGCCGAGGGCAACGAGCTCGTTCGCAGCCATTTTGCGGGTGACTTGAGCTCGCGTCAGTACAATCCCATCGCCGTGATCCCCATCATTCAAAACGATGTGAACCTGGGCGGTATTGCTGCGCGCGCCAACAAGGGTGACGCCACGGTTACCGAATGCTACTTTAAGCCGAGCGTGAGCCTAAACGGCAGCAGCCAGGGTACCGCGGCTGAGAAGAAGATCCCCTCTTTTGGCGGCGACGGTACCACCAAGGGCGACGGTTACGGCCCGTGGGACGACGGGCGCTACGCCACGCGCGAGCTGTGGGAGGAGCACGACTACGACTTCTGTGCCGGCACCATGCGCTCGACCGCTAACGATGAGGCCCTGGGCGGTTCGCATGCCAACGAGTGGGCGATGGACTACAGACTGAATATCCCCGTGCATGGCCAGAGCGTTAAGGCGACGATCGATTTTCCCGGTGCGGGTACCGCGACAATTACGGCAACCAAACTCGGTATTGATCAAGCGACTTCGGATCCGTACGCCTTTGCCGTGAGCGCCGTGCTGGCGGGAACGGCTCAGGGCCTTGCCAAGGGCGATACGTCGGTAAAGTTTAAGCAGGATACCTCCGCAACGCCTAAGGGGCTGAGCGAGGCGAACGACGGCTACCGCTTTATGGGCTGGTTCCGCGAGCCCGGGGTGCGTGTGAATCGAATTGGACAAGACAACAGCTGGTTTGACGGCAAGACCGATGCTGCTGCTGTCGCTGCTGACAAGCAGGTCCAGAAGAATGAAGTGCACGAGAAGACGTCGACCTATACCGCCGATAACGCGAAGGGGGCCGAGGCCTTTAAGGGCAACGACCTGTTTATTGCTTCGTACGAGGCACAGGTGCTGTTCTATAACGTCAAGGGCGAGACACTCGCGTGGCAGAGCGGCGCTGCGCATGACAAGTCGACGGATTGGTATCGCTATGGTGTCGGTCTAACGCCGGCTGCTCCTGTGGACCGCGGCGCTCTATCTGCCAGCGCCACCTTTATTGGTTGGACGACGAAGCCGAGCGGCGAGGAAGGGATGCATGACGGCTATGCGGCCATTACCTCGCCTGAGCTTGCCGAGCTAAAAAACGCCGGTGCGTTCTATCCTGCCGGCACCGAGATCACTGTGCTTGGCCCTACCGATTTTTATCCGGTGTACACCGACTATGTGTCGAACATCATGACGGTGTTTGAGGGCAATGAGCAGGATGCAACCGACGATCAGACTCGGCGCGACGGTGTGGGCAAAACTGACGTTAAGGTTGAGACTGCAGAAGATGGCACAAGCGCGTATACCGTACAGGTGCTCGACGTATCCGGTAAAGCTATATCCGAGGAGGGCCAGCTGCCCGACGGCTATCGTTTCCTGGGTTGGTATGAAGACAAGCAGGCTGCCGATGGATCCCCGGTTGATGTTCGCGTGAGCCGCGACCCCAGCTATACGCTCCCCGCCGATGTCGATTTAACCGCGCCGCATACCTACATCGCCCGCTTTGAGTACCGAGTGGATTATTACGTTCGGGCTTATACCAACCATGAGTTTACGGACAGCAAGCTACTTTGTTCCGTTTGGAATCGCTATCAAACGCCCTTTGAGGAAAACGTCGGTAGTACCTTCGTGCGTGAAAACGTCGTCCACTGGGGCCCGGAGCATGTTAACCACGGTATAAAGGATAGTTATGAAACGTGTGGCACGCGCTTCACGAAGGAAACCCTTGTCGTGAGTCCCCTTAACGCGTACTCGCACAACGTTAAAAACGATACGGGAGCCGATACTCTAAAAAACCTCTATGCCGATACCGATTTTCCAGGCGCTGCAACGCTAAGCGATACTTGGACTTCGGCTTCGCTGAACGTAACGGTCAAACCGGTGAATGATCGCTATCGCCTGAATTTCTGGACGCTTGAGCGCGATGGTGAATATTGGACATATGTGAAAAATCCCATCGAGAGCATGGTGCGTACAGATAAGAAGTACTACGTTCGCGCGATGATTACCACGGACGTTAATTTCTACAACAAGGGCGATAATGTCGTGAGGACTGCCACGCGGCGCTATGAGAGTAACTTGCTGCAGACCAAGGTGAACGGGGCGGATCCGACGTTCACGTATTACTACCCGCATGTTAATAAGTCGGTTAAAGTGGCCGAAAAGCCAGAAGATGGTGAGAAGGGATCGTATGAGAGCCCCCTGACCCTCGAAGCTTCCCCGACCGATGCCGACATGGCCGTGCGGAATCCTAAGGGCGAGCCGGATCCGAGATATAAGTTCTTGGGTTGGATTTCGACCGCCGAGGTCCAGAAGGATTCTCCCGTCTGGAACTATATCTATGATGTCGCCAACGACCCCTATGTGACGAGCGATCCGGAAAAGGCGGCGCCATACTTGGCGACGGATGACTTCAAGGTCACCAAGTGTCAGGATGCCTATCCCGTCTACGCAAAGTTCGACGTCAACTACACCACCAACCTGCACCGCGCCGGTTTTAATGGCACTTCCGAGGTGAATGTTCCTAGGTATGACATCACCCCTAATCTCAATGCGGACAACGATCCCGCCACGGCAACGGTGACTCCTGATATCGAAACGACGGTATACAAGTCCGGCGGCGAGTTATACAAGCTGAATAAGGTCGAAATCGAACTCCCGAACGGTGAGGTTAAAAAGCTCGAACCTAACGGCGATAACTCGTATTCCTATCAGGTGGAACCCGGCGGAGCCTATACATTTGTGGCGTACTATTCGCCGTTGGCGGTCGTGTACCATCTTAATGCCAAAGATGTGGATGGCAAGGTAGCCCAGCAGGGCAATACGCTCGGCAGCCTTAAGGATGGCATGCCGCTGCCGACGTATAACGTTGGCGACATCGATGCTGCAACGAACGCATACAATGCCTTCGTAGGCTGGACGGAAACTAAACCGGCATCCGGCAACGGTTATGTCGTTTGGTCGGACGACGTTTCCATGGTGAATAAAAGCACCGTGGTCAAGGCCCCCATGGAGTTGTATCCGGTCTACCGCGCCAGCGCGGTGCGTGTTCAATCGAATATCGATGCCAATCTGGATGACCCCGGTTCTGTGCGTTATCTTTCGCGGACCGACTCTGGTGATCAAATTTCGCTGGAGGTAAAAGCTGCAACTGAGGTTGTCGGCAAGGATGGCACCAAGTACGACTTTGTCGGCTGGTCGCGTGACTATGAATCCGATAGTAAATACACTCTGATGACCGAAGACGATAAGTATCCCCTCGAGGGTAGTGAACCCTTTAAGGGCGCGACGTATACCGCGGTGTACAAGGTCACGCCGTATAAGGTGCGCTATCACAGCGTCGACGGGGCGGTCATCTTTACGGCGACGGTCGACTCGGGCGACGAGCGCGCGCAGGACGGTAGGCCTGGCTTTGTCTACACGGTCGATGTTCCCAAAATGTACGAGAGCGGCAACCCTGTCTACGACAACGACGGCAATCCTGTGATGGAGCAAAAATCCGTGGCGTACGACCCGGACGCCCACTCCAAGATCGTCGCGCTGCTCGATGAACAGGCTGCTGCCAATGGCGATAAGCGCGAGCTCTTCTTGGAGTGGCGATATGTGGGTGCCGATGGCACTGCAAAGTCTTGGGATGAGTTCAAGGGCGAGCCAGTCAAGGGTGACATGGACCTGTATCCTGTGACGTATCGCGTGGTTGCCAACGATACGTCTGATCCCGCGAGCCCCGTAACTATGACCGCGCAGCTTAAGTGGCTGCTCGATCCCGCCGCGGCCAACACCGTCGGTGACAGTGCCGACAATGCGCCGTTTAAGGTCTGCTTTGCCAAGCCGTTCATGGGGACGCAACTGACTGTTACGGTAACGCAGGCAAGCTACGGCCCTGGTGCAGAGGGCGTTTCTGCGGCGGAAAAGCCTGTGAACGGCAAGTTTGTCTCGCTCTACAGTCTGGGTTCGGGTGGCGGCTCGTTCGACCTGGTCAACCGCCTGGAGTCCAAGAAGACAGGCGAAGGCGAGCAAGGTCCCGGTAATGCCGTGTTCAAATTTGCCCAGACTCATGCGCTGACGATCGTTAAAAAGACAACCGACGCCAGCGCAATGGGGCAAACGTTCCGCTTTAAGGTAACGCGAAAGGCGTCGGAGGGTTCTCCTGCCGAGACGCGCATGGTCGAGGTGAAAGTTAGCGAGCAGCGCGACGAAAACGGTGAGGTCTGGTATGTCGGCAGCGTGCAATTTGCTGCTCCGGCGGGCACCTATACCGTCGAGGAAGACACGGCTTGGGCATGGCGCTACGAGGGTGAACTGAGTACGCCGGGCAAGGCGCCCGGCAAATCTGCCGAGCTCATCATCTCGTCTGCCTCGAGTGCGGGCGACACCGTGGTGACGTGCGTCAACACGCGCGCGAATGACAAATGGGTCGATGGTGGCTCGCGTGCCAGGAATGTTTGGAAAAACGGCACGCTGAAGAAGGAGGACTAGGATGACTAAGCGCAAGCAAATCGTCGCCCTCCTTGTTGGCGTTCTCCTGTTGGCTGGCGCTGCCGGTACCTTTGCGTGGCTTTCGGTTACGGGCGTGCTGGTCAACGAGTTTGGTTTTGGTTCGGTGGCGCCCTCGGTAGATGAGAAGCTCGATGGCAATGTGAAGAGCAACGTCATGATTACAAACAACGGCTCGGCCCCGGCATACCTGCGTGTTGCGGTGGATATCTACTGGCAGGACCAGAATGGCGCGCGCCTGTGGGATGAACCAGTTGCCGGCACCGACTACGTCATTGCGTGGGGCAGTGTGTCCAAGGCATCTGCTTCTAACACCGCCTCGTCTTGGGTTGTCGCGTCCGACGGGTACTACTACTGGACGTCTCCCGTTGCTCCGATGGGCAAAACCGATGTGCTCATCAAGAGCGTGACTGAGCAGAAGGCAGATGGGAAGAACCTGGTCGTTGACATTTCGACCCAGGCAATTCAATCCACGCCCGGCGATGCAGCTGCAGAGGCATGGGGCTGTGCAGTCAAGGATGGCGTGCTGGTGCCGCCGCATGGAGGTGCGTAAGTATGGCCTCTCCGATTCGTAAAGACGTTGCGTGTTTCTTGCATTGCGTGATGGCGGCAATCGTCTGCCTTATCGCGCTCGCCGTTCCTGCACGTGCGTTTGCTGACATTCCCACGATTGCCTATGACGGAAATGCACGCCAGCTAACGGTATCGGGAGCGACGGACTCCTCGGGGGAGCCCGATCTGTTTCCAGCCTTTAAAGATCTAATGCCCGGCGATGTACGCGAGCAACAGATTGGGGTTCGTGCCACGGGTGTAAAGTCCCAGGTACGTGTGTTTGTGCGGGCTGTTGTCGATCACGAGACGGCACATATGCTGTCTCCCACCACCTTAACGGCGACTGTGGGCGATGCCTCTGCAGGTTGGCTCCAGACAGGAACACCGGGCAGCGTGTTCGCCTATCCCACGGAAATCGCCACGTTTACGAGCGATGGCAGCACGGTGCTTAATCTGCAGCTAAACGTTCCGACGTCGGTGGGCAACGAGCTTGCCGATGCAAACAAGACCATTCGCTGGGAAATCACCGCCGAGGACGATGGCGAGAAGATCCCCGTGCAGTCTGCTGACAGAAAGAAGCCCGGCTTGCTTGGTCTGGTGGCAACAGGCGACAACACGCTCACGTTGCTTTTGGTGTTGCTGACGCTTGCAATCATCGCATTTATAGCCGCGCTTCTTTTGTCCCGGAGGGATAAGCGCTAGGTTCATCTTCTAAATGAAACGCCCTCCCGGGCGGCGGGCACGAAGTTCCCTGCTCTACAGTCCTGCGCAAGACGAAGGCCACATTAAGTGGCCTTCTTTGCGT
>OGXT01002889.1_pt1 | contig 12762 bp, 9 predicted proteins | sample 1576361 | NCBI WGS metagenome assembly OGXT01 (sample SAMEA3541514, study PRJEB24748) | human gut metagenome | biome: human gut; feature: human-associated habitat; material: faeces | place: China | collected 2012 | reverse complement strand
CTTAATACAAGTACATATATGCCGCACGAGCCATAATGCAAATTGCATAAATGAAAATAATATAAAACTTAATATTTTTTCATTTTACCCCTTGCAAACATTTTTAAATTATGGTATTATAATATTAATCTTACAGCAAAGACGTTGTATAACAGAGCAAAAACTCTGTTATATTACGTCTTTTTTTGTATAATAAAAACATTATACAAAAATAAAATATTAAAAGAACGGAGAATTGATATGTTTAACTCAGATTTGACAAAGCACCTCGCAGAGCTTTCAAAGCTTGAATTTACAGATGAAGAGCTTGAACAAATGACGGCTGATATGACAAATATCATAGCTGTCATGGATAAAGTATGTGCATTTGATACATCAAAGCCTGCCTATGCGCTTGATGCGGTTGACTATAAAGATTTAAGGGCGGACGAACATCGAAATTCGTACCAGACCGAAGAAATTGTTAAGAATGCGAAGAATGTTAAAAATAACAGTTTCGTAGTTCCTAAAGTAGTTTAACAGTCAAGAGAAAGGATTTGATTAACGTGGCTTTAAAAAAACTGAGAGAAATGCTTGACAGTAAGGAGATCGGTGCGGTTGAACTTACCGAGCAATATCTTGACAGAATAGAAAATTCAGATAAAGAAATAAACAGTTATATAACAGTGTGCAAAGAAAACGCACTTGCGGACGCAAAGAAAGCACAGGAAGTTATCGACAGTGGCAACAGCGGTGCATTTACGGGATTGCCTATTTCGGTTAAAGATAACATATGTACACTCGGTGTCAAGACAACCTGTGCGTCACATATGCTTGATGACTTCATTCCTCCGTATAACGCAACGGTAATGGAAAAATTAAAGAAAGACAACATCGTTATGCTCGGCAAAACAAATATGGACGAATTTGCAATGGGCGGTTCATCTCAAACATCATATTTCGGCGGTGTTAAAAACCCTTACGACTTAACTCGTGTTACAGGCGGTTCTTCCGGCGGTGCCGCAGCAAGCGTAAGTGCCGACCTTTGTGCCGCCGCACTTGGTTCGGATACAGGCGGTTCTGTTCGTCAGCCTGCTTCATTCTGCGGTGTTACAGGTCTTAAACCGACATACGGCACTGTTTCAAGATGGGGACTTATCGCATTCGCATCTTCACTTGACCAAATCGGCGTTATCGCAAAGTCTGCCGAAGACACAGGCTATATGCTTGAGGGCATTTACGGCTATGATGAAAATGATGCCACATCAAGTAAAAAATCAGAGGGCAACTATAATTCACTTATCGGAAGTGATGTAAGCAAATTAAAAATCGGTGTACCGAAAGAATTTTTCGGTGACGGTCTAAATGACGAAGTTAAAACAGCTGTTTTAAATGCCGTTGAATATTACAAAAAGCTTGGCTGTGAAATAGTTGACGTTTCACTTCCGAGTCTTGAATATGCGGTTTCGGCTTACTACCTAATTTCATCAGCCGAGGCGGCAAGCAACCTTTCACGTTTTGACGGTATCAAATACGGTCTTAGAAGCGGTCTTGGTGAAGACTTTAACGACCTTATTAAAAATTCACGCCGTGAGGGATTCGGTCAAGAGGTTAAAAGAAGAATTATGCTTGGCAACTACGCACTATGTTCGGGTTACTATGATGCATATTATAAAAACGCAACGCGTATAAGAACACAAATAAGAAACGAATATGCCGATATATTCAGAAAGTGCGACGTTATGCTTACACCGACCGCGCCGACTACGGCTTATAAAATCGGTGAACAGGAAAACGATCCCGTTAAAATGTATCTTGCCGATATTTATACAGTAACGGTAAACATTGCCGGACTTCCCGCAATTTCTACAACCTGCGGTTACGATTCAAAAGGTTTGCCTATCGGTATGAGCCTTATCGGAAAAGCATTTGACGAAAAGACAATAATCGCAGTATGCGACAGATTTGAAAAAGACTTTGAAAGAAAGGAGATTGTACTATGAGATACCAACCCGTAATAGGACTTGAAATTCATGCGGAATTGTTGACAGATTCAAAAGTATTCTGTACTTGTCAAAATGAATTCGGCGGCAGCGAAAACACTCGTGTATGTCCAAGATGTTCGGGACTTCCGGGTACACTTCCCCTTTTAAATCAAGGTGCGGTAAGGCTTGCCGCAAAGGCAGGTTTTGCACTTGACTGTACCGTAAATAATTACAGTGCATTCGACAGAAAGAATTATTTTTATCCCGACTTGCCTAAAGCATATCAGATAACACAATTTGACCACCCGATCTGTACAGGCGGTTATATAACCGTCACAGGCGGTAAGGACATCAGAATTAACCACATTCACATTGAGGAGGACGCGGGTAAGCTTGTGCATGACGATTATGAGGGTATTTCAATGGCTGACTATAACCGTTGCGGTGTACCGCTTATTGAAATTGTAACAGAGCCGGACTTCCGTTCAATCGAAGAAGTTCAAGACTTTGTTGAAAAACTTGCTTTGCGTTTAAAGTATGCAGGCGTGTGTGACGCAAAAATGGAGCAGGGCTCAATGCGTGTTGACGTTAATATTTCAATTATGCCTGTCGGCTCAACCGAATTCGGTACCCGTGCCGAGCTTAAAAATCTGAACTCATTAAAAGCAATCGGTCGTGCGATTGAATATGAAATTAATCGTCAAGCGGAAATTCTTGATAACGGCGGTACTGTTATTCAGGAAACAAGACGTTACAACGACAACCACGGCGATACAAAGGCATTACGTTCAAAAGAGGACGCACACGATTATCGTTACTTTCCTGAGCCGGATATTCCTCCGGTATTCCTATCGGACGAAGACATTGAGGAGATAAGAAAGTCAATGCCTGAAATGCCACAAGACCGTTTTGTACGTTATACAGAAAAGTACGGACTTCCGACAGATGACGCTAATCTTATTATATCAAGCAAGGAATTTTCGGATTTTTACGATGAGTCTGTAAAAATAAATCCGGACTACAAACAAATTTCTAATCTAATGCTTGTTGAACTTAACAGAAACCTTAACGATTCCGAAAAGACAATTTCAGATGTAACATTCTCCCCTGTCGATTTGGCAGAACTCGTTAAAATGTCAACAGACGGCGTTGTTTCAAAAAATGCCGCTAAGGATATTTTGAAGATTATGTTCAATAACGGCGGTAAGCCTATTGATATTGCCAAAGAAAACGGCTTTATTATGAACAATGACACATCGGGTCTTGAAGAAATTATTAATAAAATTATAGCCGAAAACGCAGACAGTGTTGAAAGCTACAAAAACGGTAATCAAAAGATTTTCGGTTTCCTTATGGGACAAGTGGTACGCACAGCGGGTAAAGGTGCAAACCCTAAACTTGCTAAGGACTTATTGACTAAAAAATTAAAATAAAGGTGGAATTAATATGCAGAAAATAGATGGTTCACAGCTTATAAGCGAAATCACTCTTGACGATTTGCAAAAAGCTGTCGGCGGTTCAATAAGCTTTTGTGCTTGCGTGCATAAGCTTAGAAAAATGAGCGGTTTTTTATTTGTAATACTTCGTACGGGAAGATACATTCTTCAATCCGTTTATTCAAAGGATAGATGTACAGGCGATTTTGACTCACTTTGTGAGGGTGCTTATATCAAAATCACAGGTGACGTAAAAGAAGAAAAACGTGCTAATCACGGCTATGAAATAACACTTTCTTCGTTTGAAATACTTTCACAACCCGCAGAGGAATACCCTCTTCACGTTTCAAGCAAAAAGCTTGGCTGTTCAATCGAAACTTCAATGGCACACAGAAGTGTCGCACTTCGTCACCCTGAACAGAGAGCGGTATTTAAAATTGCAGAGGGCGTTGTGTCGGCATTTCGTGAATTTATGTTAAACAATAACTTTACCGAAATACATTCACCAAAAATCGTTGCGGCAGGTGCTGAGGGCGGTGCTAATATATTCAAATTGAAATACTTTGATAAAGACGCATATCTTGCACAAAGTCCGCAGTTCTACAAACAGACTTGCGTAGCATTCTTTGACAGAGTGTTTGAAATTGCTCCTGTTTACAGAGCCGAAAAACACAACTCTACACGTCATTTGAACGAATATATCGGACTTGATTTTGAAATGGGATTTATCAACGATATGCATGATGTTATGGCTATGGAAACGGCTATGCTTAAATATGTTGTTGAGTATTTGCCGAAACATTACAGTGACGAGTTGGAGCTTTTAGGTGCAACATTGCCTGTTATCAATGAAATCCCTTCGGTAACATTCTTTGAGGCACTTGATATTCTCGGCAAGTCACATAATCAATTTGACCTTGATCCTACAGATGAAGTTAAATTGTGCGAATACGCAAAAGAGAATTATGACAGTGAATTTATATTCGTTGAAAAGTTCCCGGGATTAAAACGTCCGTTTTATGCAATGGATTCGGCAGACGACCCTAAACTTGCCGAAAGTTTTGACTTGCTTTTCAGAGGTCTTGAAATCACAACAGGCGGTCAGAGAATTCACGATTATAACGAACTTCTTGAAAAAATGAAACGTTATCATATGGAGGAGGGCGACCTCGGTGCATATACCGATATATTTAAGTACGGTATGCCACCGCACGGCGGACTTGGTATCGGTCTTGAACGTGTCGTTATGAAAATGCTTGGTCTTGCAAATATCCGTGAGGCAAGCTTGTTCCCAAGAGATATTCACCACCTCGATCCGTGATGATATGATTATTTAATGTACTTTCGTAGGGGCGACCAATGGTCGCCCTTTTATTTTGCTCATTTGCCACACCTCTGCAGTTTCACGACTGCTCCCCTCAATGGTCATACAGCTGTGGCAATATTACACATTAATTTTTAAAACTCCAAAATTTTTGTTTTTTTTATCAATTATGGATAAATCAAAAAAACAATGCAAATAATATTTAACACAAATATAAATTTATTTTGGAGGAAAAGCGATGAAAGCAACAGGAATTGTAAGAAGAATAGATGATCTCGGAAGAGTTGTTATTCCAAAGGAAATACGACGCACTATGCGAATCAGAGAGGGAGATCCTCTTGAAATTTATACAGAAAAAGACGGTGAGGTTATTTTCAAAAAATACTCCCCAATCGGCGAGCTTGGTGACTTTGCCGCTAATTATGTTGAAACACTTGCCAAAGCAAGCGGACACGGTGCTTGTATAACCGACCGTGACAATGTCATTGCAGTATCGGGATTACCGAAGAAAGAGCTTATTGAAAAGCCTGTAAGCAGTGAGCTTGAAAATGTAATGAACGAAAAAATCATTGTAAGCTACAAGGACGGCAAACCCGTTTCAGTCGCTGACGGTGTTGAAAAATACAACGCGGGCGTTGTTGTTCCGATAGTATCGGAGGGTGACACGATCGGCTCTGTTTTGTTCATTTTAAAAGAGGGTGAAACTGCGTCTGAAGTCGAAGAAAAATTAGCAGAATCCGCCGCCGGTTTTTTAGGCAAGCATATGGAAGGCTGAAAAGGTTGCCTGAAACGTAAAAGGTGACTGCAAAAATGCAGTCACCTTTTATTTATCTTCTTCGTTTATCAAATTTACGTCGTTTTTTAAACTTTTCACGTTCTTCATAACGTCTGTGTTGTTCTGTCCTTCTATGCTGTTTTGCCTTATATATTTCATTCTTCTTTTTCTTTTTCGGTGCAAGATACTTAAATATACCTTTACCCTCAAATTTCTTTGTTTTACCGAGATACAATACAACCGCTATTGCCGCCAAGCAAAGTACCGCTACTATGCTTACAATCGCAACTGCCGCTCCTCCGCTCTTTCTGTCGTGATGTCCCTTTTCCTGCGGAAGTGCTTCATTCGGTTCAAATGACGGCATTGGTCCAGGCATCTCAACCGGTCCTACAAGTGCCGGCTTTTTTGTCGGTCTTGGTGTCAGGGACGGCTTTGGTGATGATGATTCCATAGGCGAAGCCGTTTTTGTCGGTTTCATTGTTCCCGTCACCTTAGTCGTTGTCTTTGGTTTTGTTGTCGTTTTAGGCTTTGTTGTTGTTTTCGGTTTCGTTGTTGTCTTTGTTGTCGTATTTGATTTTGATGTACTTGATGATTTCTTATTTGACGTATTGTTTGAAGATTGTGCTTTCGTCGGTGCAGGTGTTTCAAACACAACCGAATCATTTACGTCAAAATTAAAGAATGTCGCTTTATTCTGCAACTTTCTCAAATGGCTTGTAAGTGCGCACACTGCCAAAGATGTTGCCTCACTGTTACTCTTTCCCTTACCGGTCGAAAATCCACCGTCTTTTTGCTGATACTGCATTAAGCCGTCTACCGCACTGCCGTTTTTAGCCACAAATCTGCCGTCACTGTCAGCATTAACGCCCAAAGTATCAAGTGCGATAACAGTCATTGCCGTTGATTCAAGGTCACCCCAATCACCGTCTTTGTCCTGTTCTGCCGACAAATAATTAAGTGCGTCCTCAACCGCGTCTTTAGGGCTTAAATCAATCACATAACCCGTCTGATTTTGCGTTATCGTATAAGCACCGCTTGTTTCGTAATAAGGTGCAAGCGCCGTAACTGCAACTGCGGTACTGTACACGCTGTCATCAAAACTGCCGTTCGTATTTTGATGTGACAATATCCCGGCAAGTATATCGTTTCTGTTTGACAATGCCCATTCAGGAGTTTCAAAACTCTTTGAATCAAGAGCAATAAGTCCCCACGAATATCCGTTTACACCCTCTTTTCCGAGTGGTGAAACATTATCTCTGTAATAAATGCCGTCCGCAACCAAGTCACGTCCGCCGACGTTTCTCGGATCACCGCCTGACGCTATCGTTGCAAGCACTGTTCTTTGCATAGACGAGGCATTATGTTCTTCGCCGTAACCTGCCGCAACTCCGTCAAGACCAGCCAAATATCTGCTGTAATCATAGTTTTTACCCATTCGGTTCAAAGCCATAATATAAAAATCAGAACTGTATGATCCGATTCCGTAAAACGGACTATCCTTATCAGCTTTCCATTCTATTGCTTTTTCTATAGCACTTTTTATGTCGCTTTCACTTGTTTCCGCATTGACGCACACTGTCGGAATCAGCATCGAAGTGCATAAAACAGCCGCCATGATTTTTTTCTTCATATTAAAAATCCCTTCTGACTTTAAATACTCTATATCAGTTTATCATTATACCATACATTGCTAACAGTTTTCAACCATTATTCTTTACAAAATTCATTATATTTTCGTTACAAATTTTATCGTCATATTAAACTAAATTCACTGTTATTTAATTATCAATTTTAACCAATTTATGATATGATAAAATTTAAGGGAGAATTGGAGGTATTTTTATGAAAAAACTTTTATGCACAGTACTTTCGACAGTGTTTGCTATATCATCGGCAGCAGCTTTAAATATGTCTGCGTATGCTGACAGTACAAACACGCAACAGGTAAGCTACAACTATTGGTATAATTCTTCTACAGGATATACCGATGAAAATGTGCACACACGTCAAATGGAAAAACTTGACCGCGGTCTTATCGCAATAAAAACAGACGGCGGTGTATATTTAAGTTGGCGATTATTTGACAGTGAGGACAATATTTTCGGCAGTGCCGATAAAAATGTGTCATTTAATGTATATCGTGACGGCAAAAAAATAAGCGAAGTCGCAACCAAAACAAATTATGTTGATTCAACCGTTGGTACAAATTACAGTGTTGCACCTGTTATAAACGGTGTTGAAGGAGAAAAATGCAATCCGGTAACGGCATACAATAACAGTTATTTTGATATACCGCTTTTAAAACCTGATGACGAAACAATTTATGACCCATCAAACAATAAGCTTGCTACATATTCATTCTTCCCTGCCGACTGTTCAACGGGTGACGTTGACGGCGACGGAGAGTACGAAACAATTGTGAAGTGGACATCTCACGAGCGTGACGTAGGAACACCTGCATATTCCGGTACGGTACATCTTGCCGCATACAAATTAGACGGCACAAAACTTTGGAAGAACGATATTGAACTCGGTAAAAACGTATATTCAAGTGCACACACACTTCAGTTCCTTGTATACGACTTTGACGGTGACGGCAAATCGGAAGTAATATGTCAAACTTCACTCGGTTCAAAGGACGGACAGGGCAAATATGTTTCAAATGCCGCACAAACCGATGAAGAAATTAAAGCAATAACAGATAAAGAAAATTCAACTGCCGATTACAGAAGTAGTTCCGGTGTAATTACCAAAGGTGAAGAATTTTTAACTGTATTCAACGGCGAAACAGGTGCGGCAATGGACACTATTAGTCTTCCGACAACTCGCGGAAGTGAAAACGGTGTAGATTACGGTGACGATTTCGGTAACCGTTCAAATCGTTTTGTATCCGACATTGCTTATCTTGACGGCGAAAAGCCGTATGCAATATATTTAAGGGGCTACTATTTCGGCAGAAACGGCAAACAGCGTACAAGCATTGCCGGTATAAGCTGGGACGGTACAGCTTTATCCCCTACTTATCGTTTTGATACGCAAAAAGGTCAAGAGGGATATTACGACGGTGCTTATCAATATGTCGGAAACGGCAACCACAACTGTACCGTTGCCGATGTGGATAATGACGGCAAAGACGAATTTATCACAGGCGCATTATGTATGGAAGTCAATGACGACAACGAATTCCGTCCTAAATGGTGTACATATTTACAGCACGGTGACGCACTTCATATAGGAAACTACGACCCTACACATACCGGTTTTGAATTTTTCACAGTCCACGAGGACAGCGGAACAAACAGCCTTAGCGGTAATGACATAACTCTGGATTTCGGCATGTCTGTTATTGATGCCGATACAGGCAATATTATGTTCCACGAAGGTGCGTCCGCCGACACAGGTCGCGGTGTTATGGCGAATGTCGGTGCCGGCGGATACTATCAAATTTGGAGTGCAAAAAATTCTGCAAGACAGTCAAACGGCGGCACTGATTTCACAACTGCCACTTCGCTTACAGGCAGAAATACACCTTCAATGAATTTCCGTATTTTCTGGGACGGCGATTTATATGACAACTTGCTTGACGGTGCAAATATCACCGATTGGAACGGCCGTAATATGAGCAATATATTCAGTGCCGGAAATTATGATTGTGTTTCAATCAACGGCACAAAAGCAAATCCGTCACTTCAAGCCGACCTTTTCGGTGACTGGAGAGAAGAAGTTGTCTACCCTACAACAGACGGAACGGCTCTTCGAGTATTCTCAACAACCGATACGACAGATTATAAAATCAAAACACTTATGCAAGACCCTGTATACCGCAGCGGTGTTGCGGCGGAGCAAACGGCGTACAACCAACCTCCTCACGTTGGCTTCTATATGGGTAAAGAAGTGTTTGACACAAGAACACTTACAAGCATAGCCGTAACAACACAACCTACAAAAACTTCATACGTTCCGGGCGAATCGTTTGACAGAACAGGTATGGTTGTAAAGGCTAATTATTCGGACGGTACTTCGGAGGAAATAAACACTTATACGGTTTCCGAAATCGACAAAGATATAATCGGTGAACAGACACTTACTGTTTCGTACTTAGGCAAAACGACCGATTTGAAAATAACGGTAAAATCTGTTTCAAGAATTACTGCACAGACTTCAAAATCAATATACTATCTCGGTGAAAATATCGACAAAAACACAATTACAGTTACAGCATATTACTCTGACGGTACTTCATCGGTGCTAAACTCAAACGAATTTGAAGTGACAGGTTTCGGAAACACGCTTGGTAAACAAACTCTTACAGTAACGTATTTAGACAAAACCGCATATTTAACAATTCAGTTATTGGAAGCAAACATTGCCGCGCTTAATAAACTATATGAAACATCAAGCACAACATCAGAATTAACAACGGCACAAATAGGCAGTTATGCAGGTAATTTCACGATTGAACACACGGTTAAAATCAACTCAATTCCTGCAGACGGTAAAACAGACAAGAACAGTGTGTCAGGATTTTTCGTAAGATTTATGGCTGATAAGCAAACAGGAGGCGGTTGGTATCTTACAAAAAAATCTGATACTGAATTGAATGTTGCATGGAAAAACACAAGAGCGTCTTCCGTAGGCACAATCAAGCTTGGCGAAACATATACTTTCCGCTACAACTTTACAAATGTCGGCAACGGAAACGGTGCGACTGTTACGCTAACTATCCTTGATTCATCGGGTAACACAGTTATATCAGCAAGTGGACTTAATCTAAGAAATTTCTCTGATACGGATTCCGGTAAAAAATCGCCTATCACATACGTTCAGATTTATAATCAAGCCAACGCAAACTCAACATCAAGTGTTGAATTTGCAAATGCAAGATATTACACTACAAGCGAAATATCCGTAAGCGGTCAGAATGTCGCTTTAAGCATCGGTTGTCTGACAGATATGAAAAAGGATATGCCGCAAAATATTCAAACGGTATTTTGACAGATTTAGCCGATATTACGCCTGAAAAAGCAGGTCAATCAAGTGTTTTACTTCAATTTGAACCTGATAAAGTGTTTATTTGGAACGATATGACTCCTGTTGATTTTTGGCAAAAAACAGAATAATTAAATCAAAAGGTGTTGCAATATGCAACACCTTTTTGATTTATAAATACATATTAATTATCAATAACTTCCTTAGCCATATTAATAAGTCCATGCTTATCAAGCGGTGAATCTATTGCCGTAATATTGTAATAAATTCCGTCCTGTTCCCACTCAACGCCTTGCACTTGTGAAATTTCAACCTTCTCCGCGCCGTAGCTGAATACATATTTACCGCTTTCCTCGTCTTTCATATCCTGTTCAGTCTGCTGATAATCAGCCGGAACAACCTTATTTACATACGATATATATGCTATTGCTATGCCGTTATAATCGCTTACTTCGCTGTTTCCTTGGTCTTTATGGCTGTCCGCGTAAGTGTCGGCACTTAACATAACTTTGTCACCGTCTTTTTCATAATCAGCCATAAACGATTTATACTTTTCTTCTGTTCCGTTTTCTTCGTCAACATACTTATTTTTTCTGTTATGTCCGCCTTTAAATGTATAGCCGTTTGAAAATTGTTCGACAATCTTCGGTGAAAAGCCCACATTTTTATTAAGCGTTTCCGTAGCGGGAATGTTTGTATAATCAGGCTTTGTTGATGTACTTCCCATAACATAATTGACTGCACCTTTTGACGCAAATGCCACTGTGCCGACAGCCAATACTGCCGCCGCAATAATGATACTCTTTTTAAAAGATACTTTTTTCATTTTTACATTCTCCTTTTCAAAACTATCCAACGTCATACAAAGTTTATTATGAAAATTTTCACTTGGTTTCGGAAAGGCATTTTTCCAATCATATTTATTCATCTTCAAGTTCCTCCTTTAAATTTTTACGACCGATATGCAAACGGCTTTTAACCGTTCCGACAGGAATTTTTAATATATTCCCTACTTCTTCGACAGAATAACCTTCTATATAGTGTAGCATTATTACTATTCTGATTTTGGGTTTCAGCTTTTTAACCGCATTATAAAGCTCGGTGTAGTTTGAATTGTCCTTATATTCAAAACTGTTGTTACAGTCCTCTATCGAAACAACTCTTTTATATTCACGCAACTTTTTATAACATTCGTTTATTAAAATTCTTATAAGCCACGTTTTGAAATACTTTTCTTCTTTAAGAGTATGAATTTTCGTATATGCCTTTAAAACAGCCTCCGAAACAACATCTTCACAGTCACTTTCACTTTTAAGCATGCCCTTTGCAATATGGTACATTGTATTTTCAGATTTCAGAACTTCTTGTGTAAATTTTTCTCTGTCCATTAGATTTTACCTTTCTGTATAAACATCAGCGCTTTTTGTTTGTACATCAGTTAGATAATATTGGGCGACATTTGGTTCATTTTTATATAAAAAAACCGACGAAAAATTTTCGTCGGTTTAAAAAACGTATTTAAGCTGTCATCACGGTTGTTTACCGATGTAAGCAAGGATACCGCCGTCAACATATAGAATGTGACCGTTTACAGCATTTGATGCGTCTGAAGCAAGGAATACAGCAGGACCTGTAAGTTCTTCAGCTTGTAGCCATCTGCCTGCAGGAGTTCTGCCGCAGATAAACTGGTCGAACGGATGTCTTGATCCGTCAGCTTGCTTTTCTCTTAGCGGAGCTGTTTGAGGTGTAGCTATGTAACCAGGGCCGATACCGTTACATTGAATGTTGTTAGCACCGTATTCTGAACAGATGTTTCTTGTAAGCATCTTTAGACCACCCTTAGCAGCAGCATAAGCTGATACAGTTTCACGGCCAAGCTCTGACATCATTGAACAGATGTTTATAATCTTACCGTGACCCTTCTTAATCATTGAAGGAATAACTGCCTTTGATACGATAAACGGAGCGTTAAGGTCAACGTCAATAACCTGTCTGAACTCGTCAGCAGTCATATCGCACATAGGAATTCTCTTAATGATACCTGCATTGTTTACAAGAATATCGATAACGCCTACTTCAGCCTCGATTTTCTTAACCATTTCCTGTACCATTTCTTCGTTAGTTACGTCGCAAACATAACCCTTAGCGTCGATACCGTCAGCTGTATATGCAGCCATACCCTTATCAACAAATTCCTGCTTAATATCGCAGAAAACAATCTTAGCACCTGACTTTGCATATGCTGACGCAATAGCGTAGCCGATACCGTATGAT
>OGXT01002883.1_pt1 | contig 12778 bp, 9 predicted proteins | sample 1576361 | NCBI WGS metagenome assembly OGXT01 (sample SAMEA3541514, study PRJEB24748) | human gut metagenome | biome: human gut; feature: human-associated habitat; material: faeces | place: China | collected 2012 | reverse complement strand
CCGGGAGGATAATCCCTCCTTTAAAATTTCCTGGATCATTGTCATTATGGCTGTTCCGCTCATCGGCGGCGTGTTCTATCTCATCTTCGGACGCAAGATGCATGGACGCCGGATGGCGCGCCAGATTGAGAGCTATACCGACGCCCTGCTGCATAAGGACCACGGTTCCCTGCCTCAGTGCAGCGGAAACTGTCAGACGCTGGAACGGCTGCGGGAAAATCATTACACCCTTGCCCGACAGGCAGACTACATCTACAATGTGTCGGGATTTGAGCTTTACCAGAACACCGAAGCGGAATACTTCCCCAGCGGGGAACAGTTCTTTGCACGGCTGCTGGAGGAGCTTCGCGGCGCACAGAAATTTATCCTGCTGGAATATTTCATCGTACAGCATGGAAAGATGTGGGACTCCATCCTCAAAATTCTGGAAAACAAGCGTGCCCATGGGGTAGAGGTACGCATCCTTTACGACGATGTCGGCTGTGTTGCCACCCTGCCTGCCCTCTACGCCGACTATCTGCGGCAGAAGGGATTTCAGGTCGGTGTCTTCAATCCCTTCCGTCCAAGGCTCAACGCCGCCACAAACTACCGCGATCACCGCAAGATCTGTGTCATCGACGGAAATGTCGGCTTCACCGGCGGCATCAACCTTGCTGACGAATACATCAACCAGAAGGAAAAATACGGTCACTGGAAAGATACCGCTGTTCTGCTTCGTGGGGAAGCGGTGCAGAGTCTGACCGAGATGTTTTTGGAGCTGTGGCAGTTTACCTGTCACGAAAGTTTGAGCCTGTCCGACTTTCTTCCAACCCGCTCGCACAGCTGTGCCGGCTTTGTCCAGCCTTACGGTGACAGCCCGCTGGACAACTTCAATCTTGCCGAAAATGTTTATATGCAGATCCTAAACCACGCCAAAAACTATGTCTACATTACCACGCCATATCTGATTTTGGACAACGAGATGATCAACGCCCTCTGCCTTGCTGCACAAAGCGGCATTGATGTACGCATCATCACCCCGCACGTACCGGACAAGTGGTATGTCCACATGGTCACCCGCTCCCATTATTCCCAGCTTCTGCGTGCAGGCATCCGCATTTTTGAATATACACCGGGATTTATCCATGCCAAGATGTTTGTCAACGATGACAGCACCGCCATTGTCGGCACGACCAACGTCGATTTCCGCAGCTTCTATCTACACTTTGAGTGCGGTGTTGCGTTTTATCTATCTCCGATGGTTTCCAAGGTCAAGGAAGATTTTCTGCGCACCCAGAACATCTGTGAGGAGATCACACTGGAGAAAGAGCGTGCTGTCAAAGCACCAATCCGAATTTTACGCTCTTTGCTGCGCGCCTTTGCACCATTGATGTAACCAGCTTGAAGCTGGTCACTATTTCGCACTCTGGTATACTGCAGGATTTCAGCTTCAGCACACAGGGAAACTTTCGTTTTTTCAAAAGTGTTGTTTGGAGCAGAATCCCAAATGCTGTATATACACTCTACCTCAAACCAAAGTTTTAGCAAACCTTCTACTTTGTGGAGCTGCGCGCTCCACACCGCGCCTACTTTCTTATGTAAAGAAAGTAGGCAAAGATACACCAAAAACCCCCTGGTTTTTGGATTTCCAGCAGAAGGGGGAGTTCCCCCTTCGATCCCCCCGATGGGACTCGAAACTCTCGTGGTAAACGAGGGGGAGCGTGACCGCTTTGCGGTTACTGCGGGAAGGGATGGTTTTAGTTAGGAAAGTAAACTGGTTTTGCTTTCCATCCCTCGGAAAATCGAATAAAATTCGATTTTCATGGTGACGGCGCATCATTCTGATTTGCGCCGCCTGCTTTAACCGTCACCTGCCCCAGGGGATATCTAAGGGGAATCCCCTTAGATACGCTTTTGGATACTTTTCTCGTAAAAGAAAAGTATCCGCAGGGGTGGGCTGCGTAAGCCCACATAGCAATCTGACAGGTCTCAGCAGTGCTTTTCAATGGGGCAGCGTGGTGGTTTGGGTGATTGTCGTGCACTGAATTTACCATTCCCTGGTATTCCACAGATTAAGCCTGCACTCTGTCTTGGTGCGTGGCTATCATTCCGCTATACAGCACAAAAGGGTATAGGAATTTCTTCCCATACCCTTTTTCTTTTTCATTGATTATGCGTTCTTTGCAAAGGCTCCGTCTGGAATGGTCACCTTTTTGATGTCCGCGCCGATCTTCTGCAATTTGCCGATCAGATCCTCGTATCCGCGTTCCACCCAGTGGATATCCTCAATCTCAGAAGTGCCTTTTGCGCTCAGTGCAGCCTGTACAAGAGCCACTCCTGCACGCAGGTCCAGTGCTTTGACCTGTGCACCAGAAAGCTGCTCTACGCCCTCTACAACGGCTACCTTGCCGTCTACCTGAATTTTTGCGCCCATACGGTGCAGCTCGTCCACATACTTAAAGCGGTTGTCCCACACACCCTCCGTCACGATGCTAGTACCCTGTGCAATCGAAAGCAGGGTGGTCATCTGCGGCTGCATGTCAGTCGGGAAACCCGGATGCGGCAGAGTCTTAACGTTTGTTTTATTGAGCACACCGGTGCGGCGCACACGAATCGAATCATCATATTCCTCGATCTCGCAGCCAGCCTGAATCAGCTTGTCGGTGATGGCTTCTAGATGCTTTGGAATGACGTTTTTAATCAGCACATCTCCTCCGGTAGCAGCAGCGATGGTCATATAGGTTCCAGCCTCAATCTGGTCCGGGATAATCGGATAGTTTGTGCCGTGCATGATGTCTACGCCGTGAATCTTAATCACGTCGGTACCTGCACCACGGATGTCAGCGCCCATCGAGTTTAAGAAGTTTGCAAGGTCAACGATGTGCGGCTCTTTTGCAGCATTTTCCAGAATGGTCAGTCCTTTTGCGCGGACTGCTGCCAGCATAATATTAACGGTAGCACCAACCGACACAACATCCAGATAGATGTGTGCGCCGAACATTTCGTCGCTCTGTGCGTTGATAAAGCCATAATCGGTGGTAACGGTTGCTCCCAGTGCCTCAAAGCCCTTGATATGCTGGTCGATTGGGCGCACACCGAAGTTACAGCCGCCCGGAGGGGAAACGTGTGCTTCGCCAAAACGTCCCAGGAAAGCGCCGAGGAAATAGTAGGACGCACGAAGATGGCGGGCCGATTCGTAAGGAACAACTGGCTCGCGGATATTTCTGGTGTCGATCTCGACGGTGTTTTTCGCTAAATAGCGCACGTTTGCGCCAAGATCTCTGAGTATCTGAAACAGGATGCTGACATCACTGATATTTGGTACATTTTCGATGACACAGATATCCTGTGCCAGAACAGTTGCAGGGATGATTGCAACCGCTGCGTTCTTTGCTCCGCTGATTTCCACTTCACCATGAAGGGCGTTTCCGCCGTTAATTACATATTTTTCCAAGGCTGACTCCCCTTAAATTTCGTTTTTGCGCCACCACACAGGAATGGCCCCTCTGCCCTAAATCCAACTGAATCCAACTTACTTAAACATATCTTTCTTCCAAAGAATCAGCGTGCACAGCAGCACCAATGCCCCTGCCAGTGCAAGCGTAAACCAAAAATGCGGATAAGGCAGACCATCCACATTCATTCCATAAAGACCGAATACCATATTCGGCAGAGCCATCACGATGGTCAGTGCGGTCAGCACCTTCATCACGATGTTCAGGTTGTTGGAAATGATCGATGCAAAGGCGTCCATCGTGTTGGAAAGGACGTTTGCATAGATCGAACACATCTCGATTGCCTGCTTGACCTCGATGATAACATCTTCCAAAAGCTCTTCATCCTCATCATACAGCTTGATGATGCGGCCGCGCAGAATCTTTTCCAGCGTGACCTCGTTGGATTTGAGTGACGTGGAAAAATAAACCAGGGATTTTTCCAGTCCAAGGATCTGCACCAGCTCCTTGTTCCTCATGGTTTTGTGCAGCAGGGTTTCAGTTGTGTAAGAAATCTTATCTATCTGTTTTAAGTACTGCAGGAACCTTGTCGCGATCCGCAGCAAAATACTCAATAAAAATTGTGTCCGCAAGTGGGTCTGGATATTCTTCACCAGTCCCTGGCTGATTTCGGTAATCACCGCGTTCTCTCTCAGACACACAGTGGTGATAAAGCGATTGTTCGTAATAATCGCCATTGGCATTGTCGAATAAACAATGGTTTTTTCTTCATCTTGTTTTTCCGCTGTTGGCACGTCCACGATGACCAGCGTCTGGTCTTCCTCCGACTCGACACGAGAACTCTCCTCCTCGTCCAGTGCGGCGCGCACAAAGTCCTGTTCCAGTCCCAGAATATCGACCAGATAACGGACTTCCTGCTCGGTCGGACAGATCGCGCACACCCAGCAGCCGTCCTCGACAACCGAAATGGGTCGAACACGGTTATCAATCGTTTTATAAAAATTGAGCACGGCCGGCTTCCTCCCAACTTCAGGACAGAACGGTCTTGAATCCTGTCCCGAATCTTGTTTTTCTGCTAAATGACCAACAACCTAACGGGTCAGGGTTCAAAATACTCACCTCTTTAAGTTATTCTCTTTTAAAAAATCTCCATAACAGTCTTATTATATCATAAACCAGCCTGATTGCAAGCCAAAACCGGCCAACTTCGCCCTTCAAAACAAAGAAATCGCCTGCCCGTCCGGCGCAGATTTTGTGCAATTTTTAACTATCGGCTCCTTTTAAAGTGTTTGCTTTTTTCTTTTTTTGTTGCATGCAAAAATAAATTTTCCATATTTTCCCTCTTTTGCTCTTTGAGACTACTCCTTTCCTGCATAAAATGCTATAATAAAGTCAGTTTTTTGTGGGGGAGGACTGTTTTATGTACAGCTGTCTGAAAAGTTACGGCATCGACGGAATCGACGCTTTTCCGGTCACAGTGGAGGCGACCTTCGGGCGTGCTATGCCGGGATTTGACATTGTCGGATTGCCCGATGCTGCCATCAAGGAATCCCGTCTGCGGGTGCAGTCCTCCATCCGACTTTGCGGCTACGAGCTTCCGGCGGGCAGAATCACCGTAAACCTTGCCCCTGCAAGCCAGCGAAAATTTGGCCCTGCATTTGACCTTCCCATCTTTCTTGCGGTGCTTGCCGCCACCAATCAGCTTTCCTCGCTGCCGGAGGACGCCGCCTTTGTGGGGGAACTAAGCCTTTCCGGACAGATTCGTCCAGTCAACGGCGTGCTCTCGATGGCGCTGCGAGCAAAAGCTGATGGTATCCCTGCCTTTTTTGTGCCGGAAGAAAACGCTAAGGAAGCTTCCATCGTCGAAGGACTTACTGTCTATCCGGTCTCTGATATTACTGCACTGCTCGCCCATCTCGACGGAAGCTGCCCCATTACACCGGTGGAGTTTGACCCCCTGCTCATCCTTTCGGGCGCAAACCAGTTTGAAAACGACCTTGCCGATGTGCGCGGTCAACACTTTGCAAAGCGCGCGCTGGAAATTGCTGCTGCCGGCGGACATAACCTGCTGCTCATCGGTCCGCCCGGAACCGGCAAAAGTATGCTGGCAAAGCGCCTGCCCTCCATCCTGCCAAAGCTCAGCTTCCGGGAAGCGATTGAAACCACCCGCATCTACTCGGTGGCTGGGATGCTCTCCCCCGACCATCCTATTCTGTCCACCCGACCGTTTCGTTCCCCGCACCACACCGTTTCCCCCGCAGGATTGACCGGCGGCGGCTCCAGCCCCGTTCCCGGAGAGATCTCCCTTGCACACAACGGCGTACTCTTTCTGGATGAGCTGCCCGAATTTCACCGCGACGCTCTGGAGATCCTGCGCCAGCCGCTGGAGGACGGCACGGTCACCGTCAGCCGCGTGGCGGGCAGCGCGTCATTCCCCAGCAGCATCATGCTGGCCGCCGCCATGAATCCCTGCCCATGCGGCTATTTTGGGCACCCCACCCGCGCGTGCAGCTGCACGCCCTATGCCATTGAGCGCTATCTGCAGCGCGTTTCCGGTCCGCTGCTGGATCGGATCGACCTTCATGTAGAGGTCGCGCCCGTGGAATACGCCGACCTTGCCGGAGATTCGAGCGGCGAGAGCAGCGCAGCGATCCTGCAGCGCGTGCTGGCAGCCCGCGCCGTGCAGGACACCCGCTATAAAGGTACGGGCGTCACCTGCAATGCGCGCCTTCCCAGCGCGATGCTGCGCCGCGTATGCCGCCTTGCGCCGGACGCCGACCGTGTGCTGCGCGGCGCCTTTGAGCGCATGGGCCTTTCCGCCCGCGCTTACGACAGGGTGCTGAAGGTGAGCCGCACCATCGCGGACCTTGCGGGCAGCGAACGCATCGAAGCAGAGCATGTGCGCGAGGCCGTGCAGTACCGGAATCTGGACCGCAAATACTGGTATACGGCGTAAAACATCCGCAGGAGGCAATGTATATGATCGGACTCGCATTTTTTCTCATCGGCGCCGCCATTGCGGCAGGCTTCATTGTGCTGGGCTGGAAAATGGCCTGCAAAGCGCAGGAGCAGGATGAAAAGAAAAACCCAAAATGACCTCAGGCCGTTTTCGAAAGCGGCCTTCCCGGGCCGAGCGTTATAGACATATGAAAAAATCAAAGCGGCGGAACGCATCTCCTCGTTCCGCCGCTTTGATTTTGCTTCATTACTTCTGCTGCTCGGCCACGATCATCACATGCGTAGCGCTCTGATATGCCAGCAGGATCACATCATTCGGGTCGTCCTCGCTCTGGAGCGAGAAACACACCCAGCTCTCATCCAGCGTGGGGCGCGCCGCCTCAATGAGCGCCGCGTCGGCCTGTGTGGTAGAAGCATCCGCCAGCTGCGCGTCGATCACCGCGTCAAAACGCGCCTGCATATCCGCCGCGGGCGTCTCCCATTTGGCCAGGATATCCGCCACGTCTTTTTCATAGGTCAGCTTCGCAAAGCTGTAACCTCTGCCGTCTGCAATATGCTCCGCAGACTCCTTGGAAAAACCCGCGGGCAGCGCGGCGTTCCAGCGCTCTACCATACCGACGCTCAGCGGGTCGTCGCTGGCCTGTACGCCGGTATTGCGGTTCACCAGATAAAAAATCCCCGCCAGCACCAGCAACAGCGCCAGGCATAGGTATGTCATCGTACGGGAGGATGGTTTTTTCATTGGTCTTTTTCACGGCCGCCCGCGGCCGCCCTTCTCCTTTTTTATTCTTTCCGGCCACCGGCCGGCTCATCCATTGCCGCCCATGCCGCCAAAAGTGAAGCGGAAGGTTTCGCCCTTCTCCAGCGCCACATGGTATTCGGCATGGGGTCCGGCGCCCCAGGTGTTGTCGCCCGCAACGCCCAGCTGCCCTTTTGCACAGCGTACCACGGTTTTGACCTTTGGCGGCAGCTCGTACTGGCGGCGGGCGTTCTCCACTTCGTGCGGAGTATACGGCAGCGCACTGAGCATAAAGCCATTCCCGGCAAGGCACAGCCCGAAGCCCGCGGCGTCGGTAACGGCGGCAGCCTGCACGCCTGTGCGCGCGCCGCTCTCCTGCGGGTTGAAATAAGGCTGCAGCGCCGTGTGTGCGTCAAAGCCGAACAGCCCCATGTGTGCGCCGCTGGTAAAATCCGAATACGTCTCGCCCGGTCCCATACCGTAATAGGCAACGTTGCGGTACTCGGCAGGCAGTGTCAGCATCAGGCCGAATTCCGGCACGCTCTCCACGGCCTTTCCTTTCCATTTCAGCGCAGCCTCCACCTTTCCATCCCCTGTGATGGTATAGGTGACATTTGCCCGCGCGCCGCCGGGAAGCGCATACTTTGCGTGGATGCGCACGGACGTCCCGTCCGTCTCTGCCTTTGCCCTGCGCAGTTTTGCATACAGCCCGGCCGTTTTGAAGGGCAGGTGCGCAAGCTCCATACCCGCGGCGGTGTCGTTGTCTGTCGGCGCGCGCCAGAAGTTGAGCGCAATGGGGCGCTGCAGCAGTTCGCGGCCTTTCCAGCGATACGAGATAACGCTGCCCTGAGCGTTCTTCGTAAACAGCAGGCTGAAATCTCTGCCGTGAACGCCGATATTGCAGTCGCCCTCCACCAGCGTGACCGGCAGCGTACAGGGCTTTTCCGGCGCCTTCCGGGAAATATGCCACTGCCCGAAGGCCACACAATGGCCCTTCGCGGCCCAACGGGCATTCTCCCGCAGGCACAGCGACGCATCCACGGTATACTCGCCCGGCGCCTGCGGAACGGCAAAGGGCAGCTCCGCGCGCGCTGTCTCGCCGGGAACAGCCTGCAGGCTGCATTCGCCGCTTTTCACCCGCGCGCCATTCTTCGTCAGCTCCACCAGCAGCACATAGTTCGCCGTATCCGTGAACAGGGATTTGTTTTTCACGGTAACGCCCGTCTCGTCGGGCAGGATATCGAAATCCTGGTAGCAGCCTTTCGCCTGGGCAAGTTTTGGCGTGGGCGTGCGGTCGGCGAACAGCAGGCCGTTTCCCACGAATTCAAAATCCGACGGGCGGTCTCCGAAGTCTCCGCCGCAGGCGAGGCAGCGTTCGCCCAAGCAGTTGTCCGTTTCAATCCCCTGGTCCACCCAGTCCCAGATAAATCCGCCCTGATATTGAGGGATGACGTCTGTCATACGGGTGTAACGGTCCATCGCGCCGCAGGAATTCCCCATGGCATGCATGTATTCGCACATAATAAAGGGCTTTTCCGGATGTTTTTCAAGGAAAGCGGCCACATCAGCGGCCGGGGTATACATCTGGCTCTCCATATCGCTGGTATCAGGGTAACGCCTGTCATGGAACACTCCCTCGTAATGCACCAGCCGGGTGGGGTCCGTTTCGCGGAAAAAGCGGCTCATTTCGTAGATGTCCCTGCCTCCGAAGCTCTCGTTGCCGCAGCTCCAGATGAGCACAGAGGCATGGTTTTTATCCCGTTGGAGCATACTGTTTGCCCGGTCAAGCACAGCGCCCAGCCACTCCGGCCTGTCGCCGGGAAGCGCGCTCTCCGCTCCGTCCGGCCGTTGCCACGTGCCGTGCGTCTCCAGGTTCGTCTCGTCGATCACATAAAGGCCGTACTCGTCGCACAGGTCATACCATTCCGTGCGGTTGGGATAATGGCTGGTGCGCACGGCGTTGATATTGTTCTGCTTCATGGCCCGCACATCGCTCACCATATCCTCCATCGTTACGGCTCGGCCCGTGCGGCAGTTCCACTCATGGCGGTTCACGCCCTTGAACACGATGCGCCTGCCGTTGAGCAGCATCAGGCCGTCCCGCAGCTCAAACCTGCGGAAGCCGGCCTTTCCGCGCACGGTCTCCAGAAGATGGCCGGCCGCGTCGGTAAGCGTTACCTCATAGGTGTAAAGCTCCGGCGCCTCGGCGCTCCACAGACGCGGGCGTTCCACGGGCAGCTCCAACACCGCATGCCCGCCCGTCACAGGGGCCAGCACCGTTTTTCCGTCCAGCGTCAGCGTCGCCTCGCCCACGCACATTCCCTCCAGCTTCAGCTCCGCACGCAGCGTACCCGCAGCAAGATCTTCTGAAAGCTGCGGCTTGACCCACAGGTCCGCCAGATGGGTCTGCGCTTTCGTGAACAGCGCCACACTGCGGAAAATACCGGACATGCGCCAGAAATCCTGGTCCTCCAGCCAGCTTGCGGAGGAAAAGCGGTATACGCGCACTGCCAGGCGGTTTTCGCCGTCCCGGTGCACAGCTGGCGTGAGGTCGAATTCCGCGGGTGTGAAGCTGTCCTCACTGTAACCGATGAACACGCCGTTGCACCATACCGCAAACGCCGTTTCCACGCCGTCGAAGCGCACGCAAACAGGGCCATCCCAGCTTTGGGGCACAGCAAAACCGCGCACATAGCATCCCACAGGATTATACCGCTCCGGCACGGCAGGAGGCTCCAGTCTCTCGTGGCCGTCCCAGGGATATTGGGTATTGACATAATGGGGCGTACCGTACTTCCCGCCGCCCTGAAGCTGGATATAGCCCGGCACCGCGATTTCGTCCCAGCCGGAAACGTCATATCCCTCCCTGTAAAATTCCTGCGGAGAGGCGCCCGGCGTCTGTGCATAAAAAAACTTCCACGCGCCGTCCAGCGTCTGCTCCAGCGGCGCGCCGTCCGCGCCCCGCACCATATAAGATGCATGAGCCGGCAGACGGTTCACTTGAAACACCTGCGGGTCTGTCAGCCATTTCGGGTCGAATTCCATGGGATGCCTCCTTGTGAAATTTCTTATTCCCGGCCGCCGGGGCTCACACGGCGCCAAAAGCGCCGCCCGGCGGTCGCATCGTGTGTTTCACGGCCTGTACTGCTGCGCGGGCCGATATTTTTATTGTACCTTTTTCCCTGTGCTGTGGCAACGCCTGTGCAATGTTTTTTAATGTATTATTGTTGCCCGTCTCTTCTTTGCCTGGCAAAAAGCGCTCCTGTCTCCTGTGCTGTGAAGCTCTCCCGCGCGCCTTTCTTGCATCGGCACTGCGGCTGTGCTATGATAATGAATACCTTATACCCAAACAACTGTCCGAAATGGGAGCGTACTATGACATTACAAAAATTGCGCCGCTGGCTCGGTTTTCCGCTGGAGGACCGATACCGCGTGCACATTGAACAGGATATCGTACAAAGCAGCCTGCGCCCCGGCATTTTCAGCGCACTGCTCATCCTCGCTTTTCAAGCTGTGATGATGGTGCTCTCGCTGCTGCGCAAAGGTGGGCCGTTCGCCTCTCTCCGCCGACAAGGATATTGGTGGCTGTACGTAACACTGTTTTCGGTAACGCTGCTGTTTTTGCTGCTGATCGTATTTCTGATGCGCCGCCGCAGGCCGTGCCTGGACACGTTTTTTTTACCGCTGCAGACATTTTACACCGCTTTTTTGTGTCTGTGGGGGACGTGCGTCACGCTTTTGGACCAATTCGGCGGCAACAGCCTGAGCGTGTTTACTTACGTCACGCTTTCTGCCGCAGCCCTCACCGTGCTGCAGCCCTGGCAGTCCGCGCTTATCTTTACCGGGAATTGCCTGTTTTTAAACCTGCTGTTGCCCTATACGCCTGCCGGACCGGATAATTTTTACAGCAATGCGGTCAACAGCTGCTTCGTCACACTGGGCGCTTTTTTCATCTCTCTTTGGTTTTACCGCAGTAAGGTCTCGTCCTGTTACGCCAAGATCATCATCGAGCAGCAGAACGCCGACATCCGCAGTATGAATGTCCAGCTGGATAAAATGGCGCACACGGACGAACTGACGGGGATGAAAAACCGCCGTTCGCTGGAACGCCTGCCGTTGGACGACCGATGGAACGAAATGCCGCCCGTCTCCGCCATGATGGTGGACATCGATTTTTTCAAGCAGTTCAACGACACATACGGCCATCTTGCAGGTGATGAATGTCTGCAGCGTATTGCGGCGGTCATCCGGCAGTTTATGGAGGGGCGCGAAGGTGTCGCAGTTCGGTTCGGCGGCGAGGAATTTTTCATTTGCTTGTTCTCCTGCAGCCGCGCGCAGGTACTGGAGGCCGGGGAAACGCTGCGCGCGGCGGTGGAACGCTGCGGATATCCCCGCGGCGACCTGCCACAGGGCTGCATCACCGTAAGCATCGGCGCCGCTACCACAGAGGCGGAAAATGCGCCCCGCCTGGAAGATCTGCTGTCCCGCGCGGACAAGGCGCTTTATGAGGCAAAACACGAAGGGCGAAACTGCGTAGCAGCTTATATCTGACTGCACGTGCCACTTTAAAGCCGGGCACACGCCAAGTTGCCTGCCAACAGGTCCCTTGGCCCCGTTCCCCGCGCACGGCGGCCTTCGGCGGCCGCTTCGCTCTGCACGCCTCGGCACTGGCCCTGCGGGGCGTCGCGGGGTTATTTTAAATGAAAAAAGGGGGGCTCCCCCCTTTTCAAGCTTGTTCCCCGGACTTTTCTTTCACTTCTTTGCCTTTTTCGACAGTCTGAAAGCCGGGCACACGCCCGGCTTTTTCTTTTATGCCCTGTGCAACCTGCGGTTGACAAAGTGCAAAGCTCAGTCCATAGCCTGCAACCGCACACAGGGGTATACTGAAAAAGACATCAACCGAAAGGACGTGCTTTCTTTATGCCATTATCCGAAAAAATCGCGGCTTTACGCAAGCGCGCCGGGCTGTCCCAAGAGCAATTGAGCGAAGCGTTGGGTGTTTCACGCCAAGCTGTCAGCAAATGGGAATCAGGCGGCGCGATGCCGGAGCTGGACAAAATCGTACAGCTAAGCCGCGTGCTCGGTGTCTCCACCGACGCGCTCCTGCTAGACGAACTGGACTGTTTTTCATCCATTCCACCGGAATTGACCGGCTCTGCGAGGCCTTTCCCTGTCTCCCAAGGCTCCGGAACCGGGCGGGCCGCCGCATTTGGGCTGATGCTGGCCGGTTTGTTGTGTGCGGTTCTCGGCTGGCGGGAATACCAGGCGCTGCTGCCCGTCTGCATTGGCCTTGTGCTGCAGATCGCCGGATGCGTAGTATATGAGGCTCTTGCGGCGCCCATTCCCGCTGCACGCTGCCGTTTTTACGCTCTGGCCGTCTGGCTTCTGGCGCCTGTGCCCTGTGCGTTTGCAGTGGACGCCGTTTTCTTTTTTATCGGTCATATGACAAGTTACAGTTCACTCCTGGCTCTGCCTGCCGTCCTGCTGCTGTGGCTGTGCACGGGCTGCGCCGTCACATTGTTATTGCGGCGGGCCGCGCGGCGCTTCGGCCCGGAATAAGTCTCTCTTTCTTCTTATTTCGCGCGCGCAATTCCGCGCGCGTTTTTTGCTGCCCCTCAGCTTTTGGGACTCCTGTGGCAGTTGGGCT
>OGXT01002877.1_pt1 | contig 12790 bp, 14 predicted proteins | sample 1576361 | NCBI WGS metagenome assembly OGXT01 (sample SAMEA3541514, study PRJEB24748) | human gut metagenome | biome: human gut; feature: human-associated habitat; material: faeces | place: China | collected 2012 | reverse complement strand
TTTGCGGACATTTTCTACGGTGAGTTCTTCTCCGTGTTCATAGCAGAAGATGGTCTTGTGTTCTGCACCATGATACATAAATACGCGCTTGATATCGCTCATATTGGAGATTGCTGCAAGGTAAACGATGAGGATTGCAATCTTGGTTAAACCTTCCAGCGCAGAGAGAGCCAGAGGATGGGTGATAACACCATTTAACAGATTGACAATGGTAGTTGGAAGAAATGCAAAGAAGAAGAGAGCCATTACCAGAGAGAACAGCAGGATGCATCCTTCCAGAAACGGCATAAACTTGTCGCCGAGCATATCTCGCAGTTTCTGTTCGAATTTAGAAGGTTCTTCATCATCGTCCAGACCAGCTTTTTCTGCCGCTTTCATCAAGCTTTGGTAACCACAGGTCATGGATTCGATAAAATTAAAGATGCCGCGGATAAACGGTGTCTTTTTATACCATTTGTTTCCATCTGGTGTAGCCCATTCTTCGGTAGAAATGGACTGATCAGGCATGCGTACCGAAAGAGCGGTTACCTTTGGGCCGCGCATCATGACACCTTCAATGACGGCTTGACCGCCAATAGAAGTTTTGATTGTTTTTTTCTTTTCTGGGTTTGACATAGAAAAGTAAGCTCCTTTATCTGAATTTTGGGATATGACTATTTTTGACAAAAACAGTATAGCATGAATTTATGAATAAATATAGTACCTTTTCCACAAAGATTGGTCTTTTAATCTGTCTTTTTGCAAAAAAGTTCCCTTTAGAAAACAGAATCAAACGACCTGATTTCCAAAGGGAAGATGGATCATAGATTTTTTTCGAAGATATATCGCTGTGGGGTCATACCCATTGCACGATAGAAGTCTATGGTACTATGGTTAAAATCCCACACCATTAGATCAAGGCGGGAAGCACCTTTTTCTTTTGCAAGTTTTTCTGCCCGTTCAAAGAGCTGACGTCCAACGCCCAGGTGGCGGTAATGCTCATCCACACACAGGTCTTCCATATAGGCGGTCAGGCTGTCAACCATGCAGCAGTGATTGCGCATGCTCACAAAGCAGATACCGATGATCTGGTTCTTCTGTTCGGCATCTTCACAGCATTCAGCTGCAAGGCAGATTGCCTGATCAGAGGAGATCATTTCCTGATATGCTTTTTCAGGGAGAGGATGTGTCAACGGACGGGCTTGCAGATGGATTTGATGTACCTGCTGCATCAATCTGTCTACCTGCTCGAAATCGTCAGGCACCAGTTTGCGAATTATCATTCTTTTTCACCCCCTTCCTGGTTGAGGGAAACTGAAATGGTAGGTTCTTCTACCGAAACATCAGAATTAGCAGCAGAAGAAGGAGAGCAGCTTTCAAACGGTTTTGTCTGGGATAAATCTTCGGCAGCTGTACTTCCTTCTTCGATCCCATCATCGGAGTTGACATCACCGACCAGAACGATATTGTTGGAGCGTTTGTCCTGTTCCATCAGGAAACGCGCGTACAACATGGCGCTCATAGAGTAATAAGCCGAAGTGTACAAAATCGGAAGCAGAATCAGAGAAGCGATTCCCCAACCAAGGAAGGAAAGTTTAAACAGAAAGATTTCGTCCCGAACGGATTTTGTTGCGTGGATGGAATTTCGGATTGCCTTGTGTACCGTTGTGGTGGTGTCCAGCAGGTAGTAGCGGGCAAGAAAATATTTTTGCAGACGTACCAGCAAAAATCCCAACATCAAAAGGAACAGCATCGCCGAAAAAGTGAGGGCAAGGCTGCCGGCAAAGATTGCCCCTGCAAAAGGTGCAGTGGATAAAAGCCAGATAGAAAATCCGATGCCTGCACCGGGAACAATCAAATAAAGCAAAGAGGTAAACAGCACACGAACCCCAATATTCAATGTGAGGTAGAGGGAACGGAAGAACATCCTGCGGTTTGCAAAAAAGCAGAAGATGTTGAGGATATCTTCCGAGATGCCATCAGAAAGGGAATAGTACCACGAGGTGATGCCCAGATTTAATGGAACCAGCAACAAAAAGGAACCGATTGCCATTACAACGCTGATGGCGAAAGAGAGAAGCCAGGAGTCTGAGATTCCTGGGATCAGGTAAGAAGTCTGAGCTGGCAAGGTTAACAGGAGGTTTGCAATCATTTCAATGATTGCAAACAGCAGATAGATTGCCACTCCCATCAGGGAAATTGCCACTGCTTTTCCCCAGCTGTTGCACAAGCAGCGCTTGGCGTTATATTTTACTTGTTTTCTCAAAGTCATATTGAAAGATCTCCTTTGTGGATTGGGAAGGAGAGAGATTCTTTTTATTCAAAGAACATCTCTTCGCCATCCTCATAATATTTCTTGGTGCTCCAATGATCTTCCCAGTCTTCCGGTTTCATCGGGATTGCATTGAGAACTTCAAAGACTTTGTCTCTGCTCCACAGCTCAGGAGTCATAACGATGGTATAGCCTGCACCGGCGTCACATTCCCATTCTCCCATTGGATGGCGAGGAAATCCCATCAGAGCAAGCATCGACATGATCATACCGCCAGGGATGACCAGAGCGGCGTTGTGGATATCATTTGCCATCATGTCCTTGAACACATCATCCAGACCTTTGATAACACGGCGGATAAAGGTAAGCCCATCTTCACCTTCCGGTGGTGCATTGTGCATGCTGTCGCGGCTCCACGCAATGAAGGTTTCGTCATTTTGAAGTTCATCTAAAGTTTTCCCTTCATATAAACCAAAATCCATTTCCATCAGCTGTGGAACATCAAATGTTTTGTAGCCAGGATAGAGTATTTTAGCTGTTTCGCGGCAGCGGCGAAGCGGAGAGGTGTAAATTTTTTCAATGGCAGGATAGTCTTTTCCCTTTACATATTCTTTCCATTCAAATATTTTCTGCTGACACATCCGCGGAAACCATGTTTCTTCCAAGAAGAGGAATCCGATATCCGTTTTTATGCCTCACAAACACTCTTTCTGTACGGACAACACCATCAATATTCGTTGCAAATAACGGACAACCTGTGATGCACAGATGATTTCCAAATTCATCAATGTGATTCAGTTTAGATTCCGAACACTCCAAACCTAACATTTCATCTGCCTGATAACCGGTTATCTGTTCTGCTCCCTTATTCCAGAATTTAATTTTTCGATGTATATCCACATAATACACACCATCCTGAATATTATCGAGTATACTTAAATATAATTCTTCCTTTGTCATTTTTCTTCACTTTCGTTTTTATTCTATACATAATGCTTTACATTTTCATTAATAATATTATACATTCCATTACCTTGACACATCCTTTCGTATTGTTATTTTTGCTATTCTTCTTAATGGCAGCTATGGCTTCCACATCCATGCTCACCACATGTATGTCCTTCCCCATGGTTGTGCTCATGGTGAGAACACTTCACATCCGGATTATACTCAAGTGTTTCATTGATAAAAGCTTCTACCGCTTTATCTGCATCTCCTGAAACTCCTCCGAAAAGCTTAATTCCTGCTGCCGCTAATGCGGTCTGGGCACCTCCTCCGATTCCGCCGCAAATCAAAACATCGGCATTTAAGGCATTAAGAACTCCTGCCAATGCACCATGTCCGCTTCCATTCGTATCTACTACTTCTGAATGTACTACTTTTCCTTCCTCTACATCGTAAATCTTAAATGTCTCTGTGTGTCCAAAGTGCTGGAAAATCTGTCCATTTTCATATGTTACTGCTATTCTCATGATACCTTCTCCTTTTTCTACTGCATATTTTTGATAAATCTCATGATTGTAACATCCTCCAAAGCTACAGTCGCTGCTCTGACCGTCACAGATTATGAAATCCCCACCCTCAATTTTAAGCGGATGTCCATCAATGAGAGCATCTGCTATTTTCTTTCTGGCAATCTCGTAAATCCGTTGGACCGTCGTTCTTGCGATCTGCATAGATTCCGCACACTGCTCCTGACTGTAACCTTTCTTGTCCAAAAGACGGATTGTCTCGTACTCATCTACCGTCAGAACAATGGGCGTTTTTTTCTCAGCATCATCTGCCGGAAGAAATTCTAAAACATTTGGGAAATAGCAGACTTTTATGAATCACCTAATAGTATTACTTATTTTCATTATTTTTTATTTTGGGTGGAAAAATGGTGGATTTTCCACCATTAGGGTAAAGTCAACCTGTTCCTTTTATATATAAATGATGGCTACCATTACCTGACATTTTACAGTAATGATTATTTAATGTTTATTTTTTCTTATACAAAAACACCTCCGACTCCGCTACCACTGCAATACCATTTTCGATTGCATAATCATAACTGATATCTTCATACAATAATTTCTGGGTCACATTTCGATAATCAGGTTCATAAAATCGACTGGAAATTATCTCCTTTAACATTTCTGGAATATTATATTCCAGCTGAGCAGACGGATTGTTCTTTGAATGCATTCTATCTTTTCTAACAGTATCAATTAGCTCGTCCAGTTTCAAATCCATTTTTATTACCGGAAGTAATTTACAGATATCATATAAATGGCGCGAATCTCTATCCTGCATATTCTGGATGCGGTAATCACAGATTGCAAATATCTTATCAATGAATGTTCGCTCCAATGACTGTACATTCATAATAACTGTCGCTGCTTCAAACGGAATTGGAAGTGATATCCCATTATCTTTACAGAATTTTCCCACAAAACTTCCAACTTCATGTTTTTCAGCAGGGTATACTGTCTGATAGTAGCTGGTCTCCACTATAATTTCCATTGGTTTCTCTGAGAAAAGAGAATCATAGCTAAATACATACATATTGTAATCATATCTTGATTTAATTTGATCTGGATTTGTAAGCTCCATCCCTAATGATTTTGCAATTTCTACAATATGCTCTTTTGATGCCTTTCTCTCAGTCTGCGTCGGTTTTCGATTCATCGACAGATCAATATCTTCAGAAAACCGATCTATCAGATTATATGCTTTTGACAAAGAGGTTCCACCTTTGAACACAAACGGAAGATTAATCTTCGATAGTTCCAATAGAAACATTGATTGCACCGTATCCTTCTCAACCATAAGTTCAGCTCTTTTACATTCGCGAGCCACTGCCTCTATGATTTCTTTCCATTCATTCCTATATTCGCTATACCAGCTCACCCATCAGTCCTCCTTGATAAATATTCCGGTACACCCGATCCGGGAATAACGCAATGTATCTTTTTACAATAGAAAAATCCACATTTAGGATATTTACAAATTCTTTTAGTTTCATTCTCAATAAATTACCTGAAATCTCACTGTATTTATCGATGGTGGTCATCAGATCTAAGAACTGCAGAGCTGTCTGATTTTCCTTTGTTATTTCGGTAATAGGTTTATAAACAATCAGATTTCTACCATCAATGCAAAGTTTTCTCTGTTTTGTAGTTGCTTCATTTGAACACACCTCTATGCAGGCCGGTGTTTGAGTCGTAAATCCATACATATTTGCAAGCTGAATTCCGGTAATATATCCAGTCACTCTGCCATTGGACTTAATAAATTTTTTATCCACATATTTGTCTATTGACATCTTCCCTTTAGTCCCCAGGATTGTTGTATACGATAAATAATAGACTCCATTAAATAAACGCTCTAATTTTCCGTCATCTACAAGCTTTTTCATTTCCTGACGAACGTAGTCTCTGGAATCTCCTGGAAGCTCTGACAAAAAGATTGGCTCATCTTTTTCGTAATTTTTTAATATATAGTCATATAACATACGCTTTACCTCACATATTTGAAATTTTATATTTCATTATTATACTACATATTATGCACTTGTCAAATGAATTTCATTCATCTATTTGGTTCTATAATGAAAAAAGCGGCAATGAAACTATCTTCATTACCGCTAAAAATGAGCGTCTCCTATAGGAATCGAACCTACAATAGAGTCTTAGGAGCTCGAGATACCACTGTAAATACATACAATGATTAGTCAACCTAAGTCAAGGAAATCCTTGGTTTTCCTAACTATTCTGTTACTCCCTGTCAAAATAAGAAAACCTGTTTTCATCTCTGTAAAGCACCTTTCGGTGCTCGTCCGGTGCTCGGAGCACCCGGAGGATATAACCATTCCGTTCCATCGAGTTCACTCAGTTGGCCACCATTACGATTCAGCTTCGTAACAATGATCACTTGGTTTTCTTATTAGATTAACTATATTATAACGTGCTGTAGGTCGGATGTCGATGTTTTTTTGACCATATTTATTGTTTTATATGTTACTTCTCTATTAGTTCTGCAAACTGGAATTCACAGTTCTTCCATCCTTCCCATCTTCAGCGCCATAACAAGAGTTCCGGCTGCCATCACAAAGACACCAATTTCAATCACATAGATGGGAAGAAGCGCCGGACCTGCCACGGCAAAGAAGTCCACGATAAAATGAATCCCATATGCAAGAACCGCTGTAAAAGCCGCTGTCCTGCATTTGCCTGCCTTTACCGCCCGATAGATCAGCAGTGACAACCCGATATGCAGAATGATGGCACTGATTCTTTCGATTCCGCTTACAAAAAAGAGTGGTGCCGGTGTTGTCCATAGGGCCGACAGCTGTGACACGGTCTGGTTTGCAGACTCAGTAGGAAGTGCCGCCAGCGTATTCTGCATGGCTCCGCTGTTGATCATCAGCATGGACACAAGATTGCTGATTCCGGAGAGTCCTCCGAGCAGAATGGCCTCCACACCGCCATGCCCGATTCCATACATCAGTGCATTTGGAAAATCCAGCCATTTCTTCATCCAGAACTTCATGGCAATCAGTCTTCCGGTCTCTTCAAAAACCGCTGCAGCCAAAGCCGCGTACACATAGTAAAGCCATGGCCTGCTCTGTGCGTTCAGTCCGCAGAACTGAATGACAAGAACATGCAGCAGCTGCTCCAACAGCATGGCAAACAGCAAATAGGTTCCTGCTCCGATAAAGAACGAGGAAATCCTTGCCTTAAGCTTCACCCTTCCTGCAATGAACAAAGCAATCGGTACCCCCATCGAGAGGACAACGGAGCAGATAACTCCCGCTATCGCCAGTCCTGATATTGTGTTCAATTCCATCTTTATACCTCCCTGATTCTCAAAAAATTCCTTTATTGTATTTGAACTGTCCATACAATATAAAGCCTAATCCGACAATAACTGCTGGAAGAATGATATAATCTATAATTATTTCACTCCAAAACGAAACAATAAAACCTAATACAAGAGATATTCCTATAATCAGCGTTCCTGTGCCGACTGTTTTTCCATACTTTGGTATATCTTCTTCCTTTACTTTTCGCCTGTTATAAGAGTGAATTGTGCTGATATTGCCTTTGATATTTACAATTCCCACAACAGATATGAATACTCCCAAAATCAACATTATAATATTTTCCATAATGACCTCCTAAAAATAGAATAGTTCCTCAAATTTTTTGTCCAATGCAATACAAAGAATTAGAGCCAATTTTGCAGTTGGATTAAACTGTCCTGTTTCAATAGAACTAATGGTATTTCTTGATACCCCTACCATTTCTGCAAGCTGAGCTTGAGAAAGATTTGCTTCTGTGCGAATTTCCTTTAAGTGATTTTTCAGTTGTAATTGTTCTTTCATATTCTCACCTCTAAAAGATGGCTAACAAATCCAACAAATGCCAAAATGGAAAGCACAAAAAACAGAACGGTCAAGACCAAATCACTCTTTCGCTTCATTTTGATAAAACGAACTAACCATTGTGTTGCAATAATGCTGAAGTATATAACCCACGGACTGTAAATCATAGTATGAGCAAGCACAGAAGATAACAGCGAAAGCAAACAACACACTAAAGCACCAACTCTGCTTGCGTGACTTCCGGCTTGATATACCACTTCCATTTCAGCCAAGTCCTTATTGCGATGTTCTTTTCTGCTTGCATTTAAGATTTCGTCCTTTTTCATAAAAACACCTCCATGACAAGTTTTCTTTGCATACTTTATATTATATACGTACCAAGTTTTCTTGTCAATAGAGTTCATAAAAAAGTTACAACCGATATAATAGGTAACTTTTCTACCACTTCGATTATACTCGCAACTTAATGACTTCTTGAATACTTGCCGAAAAAGAAAAACTGCCATCGGTTTGACAGCAGTTCTTCTTCGGTTGGTATCCGTTAGGAATACACAATATCATTCAATACAATCTCATCGGCACAGGCTCGAATGTTATTCATCAATCCTATCCATCTCATCATATCCGTTGCTTTCAGTTCTTCCGTTACACCTTGCTTTGTTCCATTAGCCACATCGATAAGTCCTTGTAAACAATCTTTACTCATATACATATCCTCAATCGCCATAGTTGCTGCTACCTGTTGAATTTTTCTATTGTTTTCTGTAATTTCTACTTTCATCTTTTTCTCCTTTCCTTACCGAAACCCTACCTTACTGTCTACCAATCTTAAATGGGGGATATCTTTCGATGAATATTCCTTAATATCGTCATCTACTACGACGTATTCCTTTATAGAGGGATGTTCTTTCAAATAATCCCTGACAGCATAATCCCTATATCGATTATCACACACTTTCCCTACAATGCGAATGCCATAACGGTCCAGTTGTGCCTCTAATTCTTTTATTTGTGGCGTATTTTTCTCATTGTGAGATGAGATAAAGCCATTCTTCCAAGAGGAAATCAAAATAATACGAGCTTCTCTATATTTTTCACAAAAACAGCGAATACAATCACTGCTGAGAGTAAATTGTGAACTGCATTTTTTCTTATCCAAACGTTCCATTTCAATTTCAACTACTTTTTCATCCGAATCTCTGATATCCGTCTTTTCTGTCAATGACATTTCCTCCTTTTCCCTGAACGAAAAAAAACGCCCAGACTAGAATTTTTTAATCTAATCTGAGCGATACTTCGTCAGGCCTGTTTTCTTTAAACAAGAAAACCATTTTTACATTCATTGACAACCTAAATCTTATCCTACACTTTAGTTATCTCCATTGGGTGCTTGGATAGATTTAGTTCTCGGTGCCCGTTTTGTCTTTTCGGTGCTCCAATTACTCATTTTTATAATTTTTCGGTGCTCGCAAGCACCATAAAATAAAAAATGCAACAATGAATTTTTACGATCATTGTTGCAAAAAATCGATGTTCCCGGCGGGAATTGAACCCACAACTAGCGCTTAGGAGTTCAAGTCACTACAGAAAATCTATGTTTTTCTTGGTCAACATAAGTCAAGCAACAACTTGATTTTACTGACTTTCCTGTAAATCCATGTCAAAATAAGAAAACTGAAAATCATCCAAGTTAAGCACCTCTCGCTGACAAATGAGTGACACTGTCACCCTGAGGGTTCAACCATTCCGTTCCTGCGAATTCATATTTATGGCTACCATTCTCATTTAGCAATGCAGTAATGATAACACTGTTTTCTTATTAGATTACTTATATTATAACGTGTACGAGGTCGGATGTCGATTGTTTTTTGACCATTATTTACTTCTATTTGCTTTAACTTAAAAAGCCGTAAGCTAATGCTCCCAGCTTTACATTTTTTATTCCATCAGTTTTACAACTTGAAGTTGTCTTTCTGCTTATTTACTCAACATCAAATTCAGCCGCCAAATAATGCGGTGTTCCGTCCTTTGCCTTCATTTCTAATACTACACGATAGGTTCCCGCCTCCAAGCGAGTTCCATAATAATCATATTTTTGAACAATACTTCCCTGCAAGCCCGTACTGTCTCCACCCAATGAGAATTCTAAATTATTAAAAGGAAATATATCCTGCGAATATGTCAAACGATACCATTGCCCGTCAATGTGGCGTTCGAGATACTCAAAGCCAGGACTACCATCCTCACCGAAGGAATAGATTTCTTTAGAATTCGCAGTAACAGCCCAGCGAATGGTATATCCCTTAAACGGAGACCATGTGGGCTTTTCAATGGTCAATTCAAAGCCGTCAACCTGATTGACAGGATAAGAGACTGGTTCTCCAAGAGTAATCAAAAATAAACACATTTTGCAATTTGATTAAACTCACTCTGTCAACCGCAATCGCTCCACAACTGGAAGGTTAACGTCAGTTTTGTAGACCCATATAGGCACAATAAGGCAGATTAGCAACACCAGTCCAGACACCAGCACCAGTGGGATAAATGGATAGGAGAAAACAGCATAATAGGCCACTTTACTAAAAATCATATATAGCAAGATGAAGATTGCTGTTCCAATGGTGACTGCAAGGGAAAGGGAAACGCCCCAATAATAGAAACCTTCCATAAATAGCATTCGTTTGATTTGTCGCTTTGTCATTCCAATGCTTTCAAGAACAGCTAATTCATAGCGCCGAGTATTTACATTGACAACCATTGTATTGACAAAGTTCATGACACCAACAAGCAGCAGGATCACGGACAACCCTGTTCCTAAAACCTTTGCTGTAATGAGATATTCCTGCATTTCTTCTCGCCGTTCATATCGGGATATAATATCAATGTTAGCTTGTGATGCGGTGATTTGCTTTAATTCTTGCAGTATACTTTCGTCATGTTGACCATCCGTATCAAAGGCCACGCGGAACACTCTATATTGCGGAAAGAGTTCTTTCAAAGCTGTTTGACTAATATACAAATCAGGAGCCGTCCCTCTCTCATTGCCTCCTCCTGCTCGAAACCCTTCATTCAAATAACCGTTCGCTACAATAAAGGAATGCTGTCCGTTCTGCGTCTGGATTGTTATTTCCTGCCCTGGCTGAATAAGGCCTTCTACTGTTTTGGACAGCAGCACAACCTTTCCTTGTTCAAAGGCAGACGTGTCAATAGGCAAGTTTAAGGTTTTATTGATTTCTTCCAAATATGCACTGTCAATTCCAAAAACCCCGCTAAAAAAGTTTTGCTGATAATTTTCTAATTTTGCCGGATCAGAAAAATCAATGCCGTTTACTCCGTCTAATGACGCAAGAAACTCGTGAAATACAGCATCGTCATATACAACATCTGCTGCTACTTGAGGATAAGGTGCATAGGTCAACCTCAAATTCTCAATGCCGTCAAGCTGACCAATCTCTGAAACCATTTCGCTGGAAATTAAATCTTCTCTTTCGTGGATACTATATGTGAGTGCAAAATCGCTTACTCCCCATTGGCTCACATAATTCTCCGGGCTTAAACCATGTAATAGCCCTGTGACGACAAGGAACAAGGAAAGGCCGAAAAAAAGCGATGCAAAAACAAGGGTTGTACTCTTAGCATTACGAAAGACATTGTTCCATGCCATTCTGGACAACTTCATTTTGCTACAATTTCTGGCGCTGCTCTTTGTGCTGGCTGCTGTATATTGGAGTGCTGCTATTGGTGAAACACTTCCGGCAATTTTGGCGGGCTTCATGCTTGCAATCATAACGGTAATGAACGTAAATATGGCCGCTCCTATGAAAATAAACGGCGAAAAAGATACTTTTGTTCCCACATCAGAATTTGTTGAATACATCATATTCAGGAAGTAAGGAACAATGCCAAAGGAAACAACCGCACCAAGTAACAGACCAATCGGAATACCAATACAAGAGATTCTGATTGCCTGCTTATAGATAATTCTCTTTATCTGCCTTTGGGTCGTTCCAATCGTTTTAAGACGGCCATAGAATTGCACATCTTTTACGACAGAGACATAAAGAATATTATAAATCAGCAGATAGCCGCTAAAGGATATAAAAACTGCTAAAATTATTACAGCTAAAATAATAGTTCCACCATTTGCCTGTTCTAATGGTACAATTTCAAATGTTTGCCCTTCTGTAAAGTCAATCTCACGCCGCAATCTTTCACAGTTTTTGTCAGCATTATCATTGCCTTGAAAACGGATCATTGCCGTAACACTATTATCCAGTGATACATTTAAGCTATCCTTAAAAGCGGATGAAACATAAACATAACCACGATTATTTGTGCGCATTGGAATGTAGTCCGTATAGTAGCCCGACAGCAAAAAGGTGTCCGTGACATAATCATAGCTATCGCCAATTTGGTATGACAACACAATCTCCATCCCTATTTGCGGATCAGAAATGCCCATCTGTTCAAGCACCCATGTAGGTAGCATAATTTCGTTTTTACTTGATGGGTAATTTCCTACAACACCTGATATAGTAGGAAGACGGTGGTGTTCCCACTCTGTATCATTTATCCATACTACACCTAATCTTGCGTTTCTCAGTTGTTCTGTATCAACACTGCCTAAACGCTGCTGTATGCCTACGTCAAGTACAAGACTTGATTTTGAAATCTCAACCAACTGTTCTTCCGTTACATTTGTGATTCCGGCATCTGCGGTAGTTCCCATTAAGCGGATTTGTTGCATTTGGTAGGTTTCAAAGTAACTAAAGCCAATACTGAATGTCGCAGTTATCATAAATGCAGTTAGCGCCAGAGCAATGATTGCAAATAAATTACGCTGCCGTTCATGGTGCAAACTGCGCTTTGCCAGTTTCTTTTCAATGTTACTGGTATCATTTTCAAAAGGCCATGTCATAGTCTGCCACCCCCTACTTATTCCACAATTTTGCCGTCCTCAATGCGGACAATCCGATCTGCAAGACGGGCAATATCGTTGTTGTGGGTAATCATCACAACGGTTTGCCGGAACTCCGCACTGGTGCGCTTGATAAGCCCCAGCACCTCAGTGCTGGTCTTGCTGTCAAGATTGCCGGTCGGTTCGTCCGCCAGCACGATAGCCGGTTTGGTAATCAAGGCGCGGGCGATAGCCACACGCTGCTGCTGTCCGC
>OGXT01002871.1_pt1 | contig 12815 bp, 9 predicted proteins | sample 1576361 | NCBI WGS metagenome assembly OGXT01 (sample SAMEA3541514, study PRJEB24748) | human gut metagenome | biome: human gut; feature: human-associated habitat; material: faeces | place: China | collected 2012 | reverse complement strand
ATACGATGACTGGTGTATTTATCAGCTGGCGAAAGAGTTGAAGCGTCCGAAGAAGGAAATCGCACTTTTTGCCAAACGTGCCATGAACTATAAGAACCTGTTTGATTCGGAAAGTAAATTGATGCGTGGCAAGCAGAAGGACGGCAAGTTCGCTCCTGAATTCTCGCCGTTGAAATGGGGAGGTGACTTTACGGAAGGAAACAGCTGGCATTATTCCTGGTCTGTATTCCATGACCCTCAGGGATTGATTGATTTGATGGGAGGTAAGGAAATGTTCGTTACCATGCTTGATTCTGTCTTTTCGGTTCCCCCCATCTTTGATGATAGCTATTACGGACAGGTAATTCATGAGATTCGTGAAATGACAGTCATGAACATGGGTAACTATGCACATGGAAACCAGCCCATCCAGCACATGATTTATCTGTATGACTATGCAGGCCAGCCTTGGAAAGCGCAATATTGGTTGCGTGAGGTGATGAACCGTATGTATACAGCCGGTCCGGACGGATATTGCGGTGATGAAGACAATGGTCAGACTTCGGCATGGTATGTATTCTCCGCATTAGGGTTCTATCCGGTATGTCCCGGTACGGATGAGTATATTCTGGGTGCTCCGTTGTTCAAGAAGGCGACACTTCATTTTGAAAACGGAAAGAACTTGGTAATAACCGCATCGGATAACAGCGATACCAACCGATATGTAGATGAAATGCGTGTAAACGGTACTGTTTATACCAAGAATTATTTGAAGCATAACGAATTGTTACAAGGCGGTACTATTGACTTCAAGATGACCGACCGTCCGAATATGCAGCGTGGAACACAAGAAAGTGATTTGCCTTATTCATTTTCAAAAGACGAAAAAGTAAAATAAAAGTTTCACCATGCACTTCTCTCTTATAAAGAGAGGTTGGAGGGGGATGTTCTCTTTTGGCAGCATTGCAAGAGTACATCCCCTTTTTCTTTTTAAGTATTTCTTCTATACGTCAAAGTCCGATGATATTACTACTTTTGCCTTTCCTCTGCTTTTTTCTGGAAAATTTAGAAAAAAGAACAAGATTGAGTAAGTGTTTTCTTTTAGCTGCCTGTTTTTATTCTCGAAAGGGGAATGAGAACCCCTTCACTGGAGAAAAACAAGTCAGTGTTAACGAATTTATAAATTATGAAAGGCAATCAATTAATGAGAAAGCCCAAATTACTCAGGGCGCTTTTGATTCTTTTGTTTGTGGCTGCACCCATACAATGGACCCGCGCGCAAATCGTTCTTTCAACTCCCAAGACAACGCTTGGAGCAGTGATCAAGAACATTAAATCACAGTCTAACTATCAGTTTTTCTATGATGACAAGCTGGCTGAAATGCCGGTGAATGCCATTGATGTGAAGAACGGTTCATTACAGTCTGTACTTGATGCGGCTTTGCAAGGCAAAGGAATTACGTATAAGATAGAGGATAACATTGTCTATCTTTCAGCATCCGGAGAGCCTCAGACACCTCAACAGACAGGACAGGAACATACAGTGACCGGAACAGTGGTTGATGCGACAGGCGAAGCCTTGATTGGTGTAAACGTACAAGTGAAAGGAAATCCCACAGCCGGTACGATTACAGACTTTGAAGGTAACTATTCTTTGTCCGTTCCCGGAAATGGTGAGATTGTGTTCTCATACATTGGTTACCGTTCGGAAACATTGAAGCCCGATGGCAAGAATGTACTGAATGTAACCATGCAGGAAGATACACAGCAGATTGGCGAAGTGGTGGTAACCGCTTTGGGGATCAAACGTGAGAAGAAAATGTTGGGTTATGCGGTTCAGGAACTGAAGAGCGATGAACTGAACAAGACAGGTGACCCCTCGGTAACCAGTGCCTTGCAGGGCAAGGTGGCAGGCCTTCAGATGAATACCTCGGCTACCGGTCTGGGCGGCTCTACGAAGATTACCATCCGTGGAAACTCTTCTCTGACAGACAATAACCAGCCGTTGTGGATTGTGGATGGCGTTCCTTTCAGCGACACTAGCACTTCAAGCGCATCCCGCTATGATGGTGTAGACCGTGGTAGCGCTTCCATGGACATTAATCCGGATGATATCGAGAGTATTTCTGTTTTGAAGGGTCCGAATGCGGCTGCTCTTTACGGTTCACGTGCAGGTAATGGCGTTATCTTGATTACGACAAAGAAAGGTAGTAAGAAGGATGGCTTCGGAATCCGTTATAGTGGTAATTTTACTTGGACAGCTATCGGCGAGACATTGGATATGCAACGCCGTTACGGACAAGGACATATTGATACAAAAGATGCCAAGACTGCGGTGTATGACAAAACGGATAGCGGAAGCTGGGGTCCGGTATTGGATGGAAGCATGAAAGAGGCTTGGAACGGAGAAACTTACGCTTACTCTAACTATGGGGATAAGTTGAAAGATTATTTTGATACCGGTTTCTCGCATACGCATAACGTATCTATCAGCAACGGTACAGAGAAATCACATTTTCGTACTTCTTTCGGATACTCCGACAATGACGGTGTATTCCCCACTGAAAGTTTGAGCCGTGTGAATGCCGATCTGAATGCAGGAACGGAATTGAACAAATGGGTGTCTATGGACGGAAAAATTTCTCTTTCACGTACAAAAGCCGATAACCGTCCACTGTATGGAGATTACGGTGCTATTTCCCAGTTGATGAGAATCCCTAACAACGTCCGTCTGGATGACTTGAAACAATATTCTGATGAAACTCATGCGCATGTGAATTGGACAGGGCCTACTGCCAGTATCCGTAATCCTTATTATGTATTGCATCAGCGTCAGAATTCGGATGAACGTTGGCGTGCTTTCGGATATTATAGCATGAAAATCAATTTCACTGATTGGCTGCATCTATCTGCCAAATACGCTTTTGACTACTACCGCACCAGAGTGCAAAGCACCAATGCGGGGGATGGTATCAATGGAGAAGCCAATACTTCCATGATTACGAATGATTCAATGGACCGTAGTGAAGAAAACTTCTTCGAGTCAAATGCTGAAGTCATTTTGATGGGTGACCGTCAGTTGACTGATAACTTCCGTCTGGGCTTCAATGTCGGTGGTAACTTTATGTACCAGCGTTCGGAAACTTTGGGCGTGGGCGTAGGTAATATGGTGGACAAAGGTAACTGGATGCTGAATGCGGCCAATTTGTTGAGAACCGGTAGTGAGGATGGCTACAAGCGTGCCATGAACTCGGTGTTCGGCTCTGTACAGATGGCGTGGAAGGAATATCTGTCTTTGGATTTGACAGCCCGTAACGACTGGTCATCCACTCTTCCGTCAGGTAACAATTCTTTCTTCTATCCGTCTGCCAACCTCAGTTTCGTAGTGTCGGACTTCTTGCGCTCTATCGACAAACCGTTGCCAAGCTGGGTGACATTTGCCAAGGCACGTCTGTCTGCCGCACAGGTAGGTAAGGATACAAGTCCTTATCAGTTATACAACACCTACTCTTTCAAATTCGATAATGGTGTATTGACCCCGACCAAAGACAATGTGAAGATGAACGACCAGTTGAAGCCTGAAATCGCGACTTCTTACGAAGCGGGTCTGGATATGAAGTTCTTGAACAATCGCCTGGGATTTGATTTTACTTATTATTACAGCAAGACAAAGAACCAGATTATGAAAGTACCCGCAGCAGCTCCCTGGAGTGGAGGACAATGGGTAAATGCAGGTATGGTAACCAATCAAGGCGTGGAACTGATGTTGTATTCCACTCTGGTAGAAACAAAGGATTTCGCTTTTGACTTGAATGTGAATATGGCTCACAACGTATCGAAGGTGAAAGAACTGGCTCCGGAAGAAAATGTGAACTATATGTTCTTTAACGGTGACGGAAACTTCCCTGTAAAAGTAGGTACACGCGCCGGACACAAATTAGGCGAGATTTATGCTACATCGCTTTATAAGCGCAATGAAAACGGTGATATTATCGTAAATGAGAATGGGTTGCCCATGACTGTGACCAATGAGTCCGAATATGTGAACAAACCTATCGGTAATATCCAGCCAAAGCTGACCATGTCTGTATCTCCTACCTTTACTTATAAGGGGATTACACTGTCCGCACTGTTTGATATGAAATTCGGTGGTGATATCTTCTCTTATTCCGAGATGCTGGCTACCGGAAACGGTTTGGCTAAACGTACCTTGAACCGTGGTGAGGAAAACAACTATATGATGGTATTTCCCGGTGTGACAGAGTCAGGCGAGGTGAATACAAAACAGGTGTCCGCTTCAGAATACTATGGTGCATTGCAGGCTGAGGATTTCATCTACGATGCTTCTTTCATTAAGCTGAAAGAATTGTCAATCGGCTATTCATTCCCCTCATCTATGCTGAAGAAGACTCCTGTCAACTCGCTGAATGTTTCATTTGTTGCACGTAACTTGTGCTATCTGATGAAGCACACACCGGGTACAAGCCCCGAAGGTGGCTATGACACTACGATGTTCTCACAAGCCATTGACTATGCATCGTTGCCGTTTACACGTACTTTCGGTATTTCTATCAACTTAGGTTTCTAATTAATTAAAAGGAAAAACTGATTATGAAAATCAAATTATATAAATCCGTAGCCTTATGTTCGTTGCTGGCTTTGGCCGGATGCCATGATTTTGAGGAATTGAATACAAATCCTTACGCACCGATTTACGACCCGACTGTGGAGAATGTATCGGCCGACGGTATAGATATTGATTATACTTTGACGGAACATGCCATGGCAAGTTTGAAAGGGATGGAAGGTGCTATCGGAAGTATTTTTGCCAACTTCACCTACGAAGGTCCTTACAATGATTATCAGACAACAACCAATCTGACTCATGATATCTATGCCGGTTATTGGGGAAACAATGTCAGCGGCTTTGTGAATCAGGCGCCTACCTATTCTTATACGGATGGATGGTCGGCCAGCCGCTGGAAGCATTTCTATGATGACCGCAGCACTTCGGAATACAGCCAGTTGGTCAAGACATTCTATTTCTGCAATAAGGATTATTACCATACGGCATTCTATATCACCCGTATTTATTATGCTTTCTTGTTGTCCATGCAGACGGACACTTACGGAGATATTCCTGTAGCCTACTATGTGAAGGGAGCCATGCCACCGGAAGAAAATGTGACCTATACACCTCAAAAGGAAGTTTATAATATCCTTTTCCAGCTGTTGGATCAGGCAATAACAGAGTTGCATCAGGAAAATCTTCCTGCTGTCAGTCAGTATGATTTAGGTGACAATGACAAATGTTATGGGGGTGATGTGGACAAATGGCGTCGTTTTGCCAATACACTGCGTTTGCGCCTTGCTTTGCGTGTATCCAATGTAGACCCGGCTTTGGCCCAGACTCAGGCAAAGGCGGCTTTGACAGATCCTGCCGGTTTGATGCAAAGTCAGGATGACAATATGAAGCAGACTCCGAAACGTCAGTATATCGCCGGCGGTAATGAAAATATCTACGCGTTGTTGTTCAGTTGGACCGGCAATGCTGTATTGTCGAAAGAAATGGAACGGGCTTATAAGAATCAGGCTTTGAAAGAAGGTGCGGCAGCCGATGCCGTTACTTTCAATGAGAATTCTGAGAACTGTTATCTCGACCCTCGTTGTGAAGTTTTATGGTTCCGTCCTACTCCGTTTGATTCGTTGACTACCAGTCCGCTTCCTACAGAGAATCTGAAGAAAGATTTCAACGGAGTGATGAATGGAGAAACCAATGTAGGCGGTTCTTATCTGAACAGATATTCTGCCAACCGCTGTATTCTGTCATCTGATGCCATGAACAAGGATTATTGGTGGAATCTGGCTCGTGAAATTGTCTGGATGGGTTATGCTGAAAGCTTGTTCCTGAAAGCGGAAGCGGCATTGCGCTGGCCGTCATTGGTGGATGAAACAGCCGAAGCCCTTTATTTGAAAGGTATCAAGGCATCTATGGATTATTATGAAATTGATGCGGACAAGGCCAATGAATACATCAGTCATCTGGATGGCGTAAAAGCATTTGCCGGTGGTAGCAAGGAAGAACAGTTGGAACAGATTATTACTCAGAAGTGGATTGCCGTTTTCCCGAATGGAAATGAGGGATGGGCGGAAGTGCGCCGTACCGACTATCCGCGTTATCTGCTGGCTCCGGTCAATGGAAACAATTCCAATGGAGAAGTGGCGTCCGGCAAGCTTATCAAACGCATCAACTATCCTAACAGCGAGTCCCGTAACCCCAATAAACCGGGCAATGTGAACCAGGGTAGCCGTGTATGGTGGGATGTGGCCGATACGATGAATGATAGAGGTCAGTGGCATACTCCGAATAATTTCCGCTAGAAATTGCTATCTTTGTATCCTAGGGAACATAAAAAGAAACAAAATGAAGCAAATTCTATTTTTATTGGCAGCCGTCCTGTTATTGGGCGGCTGTGCGGAAGAGAAGAAGACCGACGTTCGTTGGGCTACTTTCAATATCCGTTACGACAATCCGCAGGACAGTTTGAACAATTGGCAATATCGGAAAGACCGTGTGTGCCAGTTTATTAAGGACCATGAGCTGGATATTGTCGGTATGCAGGAAGTCTTGCATAACCAGTTTCAAGATCTTCGCGCAGGCTTGCCCGAATACGATGGTATCGGTGTGGGACGTGATGACGGGAAGACAGCAGGTGAATATGCGCCGCTTTTCTATCGTAAGGACAAATATGAGGTGTTGGACTCCAATACTTTCTGGTTGGCCGAAAATCCCGATAGCGTAGGAATGATGGGATGGGATGCGGTTTGTGTCCGTATCGCCACTTGGGCAAAATTTAAGGACAAGGCTACCGGAAAGATATTCATGGCTGTCAATACTCATTTTGACCATGTGGGTGAAGAGGCCCGCCGTCAAAGCGCATTGCTCATTATCCGTAAGATAAAAGAGATCGTAGGCGAACGTCCCGCAGTGGTTACGGGCGACTTTAATGTGACCGATGCGAGCGATGCATACGAAACAATCACCACCAACGAGTTTGTGATGAAGGATGCTTATAAGACGGCTGCCCGTGTGACCGGCGTTGATTATACTTTTCATGATTTTGCCCGTATCCCGGCCGAGGATTGTGAAAAGATTGATTTCATCTTTGTTACTCCGCAAGTTCTGGTGAAGAGTTGTGAAATACCGGCTGAAGTACCGGAAGCTTTACTTTCCGACCATAATCCTCAGTTGGCTGACTTGGAATTCTGATTTTTTAAATAGGTGAACTTACGCCGGTAGAGTCTTTAAAAGGGCTTTATCGGCGTTTGTTATTTTATTCTGTTGATACTTCTCATTATATGTAATCTTCTCCCATTTAAAATAATTTTCCTCCTTCGATAAGTGTGATACCTTACTTAATTGTTCTATATTTGTATCATTAATCCAATTTAATAGTATGAAGACATACAGTTACTATGTATTATTTTTGTTAGTTGTGTTTTGCGGATGTTCCCGTCCCACGGAATTAACATCGCCGGATGGCAATATAAAATTAGTATTCAACCTGAATGAGGCAGGAGCGATGACCTATGGAGTTTCTGTAGGAGGAAAACCGTTCATCACTCCTTCTGTTATGGGCTTTGAAGGTCGTGACGGGCTCAATCTCTCCAAAGATTTTCAGATAGAAAATACTGAGTTTACCACAAAGAATGAAACCTGGACCCAGCCTTGGGGGGAGAATAAATCTATCCGGAACCATTATAACGAGATGGCTGTGCGCTTGAAAGATCCGGCGAATACACGGCTGACCCTCCGTTTCCGCGTGTTCGACGACGGTCTGGGCTTTCGTTATGAATATCAAGTACCCCAAGTGGACAGTGTGTTCGTGATGGACGAGCTCACTTCATTCAATCTGGCGCAGGATGGCAAGTCATGGTCTATTCCCGCCAGTTTTGAAACCTACGAGTTGCTGTATCGTACCCTGCCCGTCAGCAAGGTGGATAATGCCAACACCCCGATGACTTTCAAAACAGATAACGGGGTATATGCCAGTATTCACGAAGCGGCTTTGACCGATTTCCCCGAAATGACTTTGAAGCATACCGAAGGTTGTCACTTCAAATCGGAACTGGCCTCCTGGCCCGATGGGGTAAAAGCCCGTTTTGCCGGAGGAACTTTCGTTACTCCGTGGCGCAGTATCCAGATAGCTCCCCAAGCGGTAGGTCTGATAAACTCCGGCCTGATACTGAATCTGAATGAACCTTGTGCGCTGGAGGGTGATTTGAGCTGGATACGTCCTATGAAATACGTAGGTATCTGGTGGGGAATGCATCTGGGGGTTGAAACGTGGACGATGGATGAACGCCACGGCGCTACCACCGCTAATGCCAAACGATATATAGATTTTGCTGCTGCCAATAACATAGAAGCGGTGATGTTCGAGGGCTGGAATGAAGGCTGGGAAAGTTGGGGCGGTATGCAGACTTTTGACTATACCAAGCCTTATGCCGATTTCGATATGGCAGAGGTGGCACGTTATGCCAAGGAGAAAGGGATTGAAATAATCGGTCACCACGAAACGGGTGGCAATATCTTTAATTACGAACGCCAGCTGGACAATGCTTACAAATGGTATGCAGACCTGGGAGTGCACAGCGTGAAGACCGGTTATGCCGGAGGACTGCCGGGCGGTCACAGCCATCATGGACAGTTCAATGTACGCCATTACCGCAAGGTGGTGCAGACTGCCGCCGGTTATCATGCAACCGTTAATGCCCACGAACCTATCAAAGATACAGGAATTCGTCGTACTTACCCCAATATGATGACGCGCGAAGGCGCCCGCGGCATGGAGTGGAACGGATGGAGTGAAGGTAATCCCCCCGAACATCACGAGTTATTGCCGTTTACCCGCTTGCTGGGCGGTCCGATGGATTATACACCGGGTACTTTTGATATTCTTTATGAAAAGACACGCAATTCCCCACGCCGCAAGAAGTGGAATGACTTGGATAAAGGAAACAGCCGTGTGAATACCACCTTGGCAAAGCAGATAGCCAATTGGGTTGTCATTTATTCTCCGTTGCAGATGGCTTCGGATATGATTGAGAACTATGAAGGGCATCCTGCCTTCCAGTTCTTCCGGGATTTTGATGCGGACTGTGACTGGTCCGAAGCCTTGCAGGGCGAACCGGGAGAGTTTGTAGCTGTGGTGCGGAAAGCGAAAGATAAATATTTCCTGGGAGCCACCACGAATGAAGAGTCGCGTACACTCACCATTCCATTGGATTTCCTGGAGAAAGATAAAAAATACCATGCCGTGATTTATGCTGATGGAGAAGATGCCGACTGGAAAACGAATCCTACTTCGTATCAGATTAAGGACAAAGAGGTGACAGCAGCCGATACCTTGTCTGTAGTCATGGCAAAAGGCGGCGGGCAGGCGGTGAGCTTTATTCCTATAACTGACTGATTTACCAAATGCTTCGTCCTATTGCGTTTATAGATTCCGAAAGGTAACTTCATCTCCTTCTGAAAGGGGATGAAGTTATCTTCGGTTATAGCCGAATTCAACAACCTTAATACTTAGATATAAATGAAAACAACCGAAACCCCAACTCCGGCCAGACGCCGTAGTCCTATTTTTTGGGTTCCCACCGCTTATTTCGGTATGGGGCTCCCTTTTGTCGTATTGAATATGGTAGCCGTACTTATGTACAAAGGCTTGGGAGTAAGCGATGCAAAGATAGCCTTCTGGACTTCCCTTATCATGCTTCCCTGGACATTGAAACCCCTTTGGAGTCCGTTGCTGGAGATGTACCGTACCAAGAAATTCTTTGTCGTCCTCACCCAGATGGTGTCGGGAGTCACTTTCGGGTTGATTGCCTTGTCGCTTCATCTTCCGTCCTTTTTTGCAATCACTATCGCCTTGTTCGCCATTGTCGCCTTTAGCGGGGCAACGCACGATGTGGCCTGTGACGGGGTATATATGGACGAGTTGAATGCACAGGAACAGGCTAAGTATATAGGTTGGCAAGGTGCTTTTTATAACGTAGCCAAGATTATCGGTACAGGTCTGCTGGTTTATCTGGCCGGTTTCTTGAAAGATGAATACGAAGGTCCTGCCGAAGATGCGGTACTCTATTCCTGGACGGTCATTATGATTGTCCTCGGAGGAGTGATGTTCGCTTTGGGACTTTATCATACCCGTATGCTACCTTCGGGCAAGCATGCCCATTCGGTCACCTCTTTTTCGCAGAGTATGGCCGAGTTATGGAATGTCATCCGGAACTTCTTTACTAAAAAGCATATCGTTTATTACATCTGCTTTATTATTTTATATCGTTTTGCCGAAGGGTTTGTGATGAAAATTGTACCTTTGTTCCTGAAAGCCGGTCGTGATGTGGGCGGTTTGGGATTGACAGAACAGGAGATTGGCATTTATTACGGAACCTTCGGAGCGGCAGCTTTCGTACTCGGTTCATTGCTGGGCGGATATTATATTTCCGCACGTGGATTGAAAAAGACTTTGTTCTCCTTGTGTTGTGTATTCAATCTGCCTTTTATGGCTTACACGCTGCTTGCCATTTTCCAACCGCATCCGCGCGGCCTTCATGGCAGAATTTCCCGCAAATGGCCGCACACCCAGCGTTGCGCCCACGCGCTCATCCGCCCGCACGCAAAACGCCACCTTAAGCGGAATTTGCAACATGCAAAATCCCTCATCAGATGGCGCATTATGCTTTTGCATCGGGTATCATGAACCTGGGTGTCATGTTGCCCGGTATGATGTCCGGATATGTCAGCGACTGGCTGGGCTATAAACTGTTTTTCATCTTTGTGCTGGTGGCTGCCATTCCGGCATTCCTGATGACTTGGTTTGTACCCTTCACGCACGAAGACAAGAAATAGAGAAAAACTATTAACCTAACAAAAAAGAGAATATGAGTGAATTGAAGATTGCGGGCAATCCGTTGCCCGGTATGCCGTGGGAGGAACGTCCCGAAGGTTGTAAAAATGTAATGTGGAGATGTAGCGCGAATCCCATCATTCCCCGTGATTTGCTGCCTACATCCAATAGTATATTCAATAGTGCGGTAGTACCTTTCGGCGAAGGGTATGCCGGAGTGTTCCGTTGTGATGATACAAACCGCCGGATGGCGCTCCATGTGGGATTCAGCAAGGACGCCGTTCATTGGGACATCAATCCGGAGAAGTTGCAGTTCCAGTGTGATATTCCTGAGATAGGTGAATGGGTGTACGGTTATGACCCGCGTGTCTGCTTTATCGACGACCGTTACTATGTGACCTGGTGTAACGGATATAAGGGCCAGCCCACCATCGGCGTGGCATGGACTACGGATTTCAAGACATTCCATCAGGTGGAGAATGCTTTCCTGCCTTTCAACCGTAATGGCGTGCTGTTTCCCCGCAAGATCAATGGTAAGTTTGCCATGTTGAGCCGTCCCAGTGACAACGGGCATACTCCTTTCGGAGATATTTATTATAGCGAGTCGCCCGACTTGGAGTTTTGGGGACACCATCGTCACGTCATGTCACCCGCGCCTTTTGAAGTAAGTGCATGGCAGTGCCTGAAGATTGGCGCCGGCCCCATTCCCATCGAAACCAGTGAGGGCTGGTTGCTGTTCTATCACGGTGTGCTTCGTTCCTGCAACGGTTATGTCTATGCCTTTGGATCGGCATTGCTTGACTTGGATGAGCCGTGGAAGGTGAAATTCCGTTCGGGACCTTATCTTATCTCTCCGCGTGAACCTTACGAATGCATGGGTGATGTGCCCAATGTATGCTTCCCTTGTGCGGCTTTGCATGATCCGGCAACGGGACGGGTGGCCGTTTATTATGGTTGTGCCGACACGGTGACCGGTCTGGCATTCGGTTATATTCCCGAAATTATAGAATTTACCAAACGTACTTCTATTATTTAAGCACCGTTTGTACTGTTCTCATTCGAAAACAGAGGATGTGTTCTGTGGCTGTCACTTCGGTCCGGACACATCCTCTTTGTCTTTTTCCGGGAAAGGGAACTGTCTGGTTATAAAGCGGCTTTTAAGTGCTGTCTTCTCTTTGGCTAAGCGTTTTCTTCCGGATGATTAAGGGCTTTTATACTGAAACCTTCTACAGTCCATTGCAATGGACTGTAGAGTCTGTCGTAATGGACTGTACGGTCTGCTACAGTGGACTGTACGGTCTGCACCGGAAGACTATAGAAGATAATAGGAATAAAGACCTTAGTTGTATGGAGAAAAAGGCTTATGTTTGCTGTTGAAAGAGGTTAGGTTCCGATACGGAAAGACATCAGACCGGTATACCGGCAAATTATTCACAGGCAGTCCTCTGCCTCTCGATTTTTCTCTTTATCTTTGCCGGAAAAATAAAGCAGTCCATGAAACGACCCAACGTACTTAATTTAACCTGCCCTGCCATCCCCGTAGTTCGGATCGGTTTTGTCGGATTAGGAAACAGGGGCATTCTTGCACTTGAGAGATATATGCACCTGGAAGGCATTGAGGTGAAAGCGCTTTGTGATTTGCGGAAAGAGAATATAGAGCGTGCAGAGCATATCTTACGGGAGTTCGGCCGTCCCGAAGCCGAGAACTATTCGGAAGAAGGGATGTGGCGCAAGATGTGCGAATGCAAGGAGATAGACCTCATTTATATTTGTACGGACTGGCTGACTCATACTGATATTGCCGTTTATGCCTTGCAGCAGGGCCGTCACGTGGCGTTGGAGGTTCCTGCCGCCATGAGTGTGGCCGATTGCTGGCGGTTGGTGGATACAGCCGAAGAAACCCGCCGTCACTGCATGATGCTGGAG
>OGXT01002869.1_pt1 | contig 12819 bp, 10 predicted proteins | sample 1576361 | NCBI WGS metagenome assembly OGXT01 (sample SAMEA3541514, study PRJEB24748) | human gut metagenome | biome: human gut; feature: human-associated habitat; material: faeces | place: China | collected 2012 | reverse complement strand
ACGCAGTCTTGTACATCATGATACTTTCCAAACGTCTTTAGGCATCCCCTTCCGTCTGAAAGAAAAAGGAAACAACATTCTTTTCACCTCCCTATGGGATAATTACCCGGACAGTTCCACCATCTCACTATCCGGCACTGCCTCACATGCTTATCTGCTGATGGCGGGAAGTACCAACCACATGCAGTGCCACATTGCCAATGGAATAATACGCATACACTATGCAGACGGAACTTCCCAAGCAACGGAGTTGACCAATCCGGACAACTGGTGTCCTATAGAACAAGATTTCTATGTGGACGGCAAAGCATTCCAAGCAACTGCTCCCCGGCCGTACTGTCTGCACTTGAAAAGCGGTAAAGTAAGCCGTGACCTGGGTAAGGAACTCAACATCACCGGTGTATATGGACGTGAGATAGAGGGTGGTGCAGGCATATTGCTCGATATTCCTTTGGATGATTCCAAGGAACTAAAAGGGCTGACCCTGGAAACCCTGTCCAATGATGTGGTGATAGGAATAATGGGAATCACTTTGCAATAACCACGTGTTATTCAATGCGGAATTACGTTAACTTGAACCGGCGTAGTTCCGCATTATTCATCTTTGGCACACTACGCAAATGTTCCAAAGTCACTCCTTGAATGTGTGCCTGTACCGCCCTGTTTATCAGTCCATGCCCGACGGCCAACACCTGTTTTCCATCATATCGCTCTTTCAAGTAGTCCACAAAACGCCCCGCACGTTCATAGAGCATCGCCTCCGTTTCCACATCTGCCGGAAAATGTTGCAAATCAACTTCTTTAATGGCAAGACCTGTCCAACTCCCCCAATCGATTTCACGCAGCAAGACTGTTTTCTCCCAAGGCAGGTTCCGACCTTCCACCGCGATACGGGCCGTATCCACACACCGTTTCAAATCACTACTGACCACTGCATCCAAAGAGATGTTCCGCAAAGTATCACGCAACGCTTCAGCCTGTGCTATTCCTTCAACAGTCAGCGTGCCCGGCATATGTCCTTGGAAAATACGGGCGATATTCTCTTCTGTCTGCCCGTGACGGGCTAAATATAAAGTTATCATCTTTTTTAATGCAAAGATAATGCTTACCGGCCAGATTTACTTCAAAAGGGCAACCTTCTTATTCTCCTTTCCAAAGAAAAGCAATCTTCAGACAGATGATAAAAAAATAACAATCTTGCCTATAAAAGTATTCTCCCCGTAGATTAAGGGGTTTCTTCCGTACAGTTAAGGCCTTTCATGCGGTAACCTACTACAGACTCCGTCAGTAGACTGTACAGTCTGTTACATCAGACCGTACGGTCCACTACAATAGTTTATACAGTCCATTATCGGAGTCTGTAGTAGGTTACCGTATGAAAAAGCTTAATCATGCAGTAGAAAAGACTTAGTATACAGGGGAAAAAGGCTTAAGTATTCATCAAAAGCAGACAGCCACCTTCGAAATGTCACTCCGCCTGCAAGCTACAAATTATCCACCGTATCTTCCACTTCTATCACCCAGTCCCCGATAGTACGGGTGGCACTGTCGAAATTAATCCCCACCTTCACGATGCGCCTGCCATCCTTGCGATAAGGAACAGCATACAGCCTGCTGTTTATCTGCGCCAATGCCTCCCGGGCCGTACTGTCATATTTAAATTCCAGCACATAAATAGCATCCTGCATCTTTATGACCACATCCGCACGCCCCACCGCACTTTTCACCTCGCTGTCCACATACATCCCCATCAGACGGAACAACAAATAAAAGATGGTCTGGTAATGCTTCTCCGTCTTGTTCTCCAAATCATTGGGAATGGAAGCAAAGAAAGAACGCGTACGTTCCAAGCAGCTCTCTATATCTCCCTTACGAAGATCGCGAATGAAGGAAACGACATAAAAAGTACTGCTCTGACCCGGCAACTCAAGGTAAGCGGGCAACAGGGACTCGATGAAACCTTTACGCACCTCCCCGTTGGGATAGGCCAGCCGGTACACCTGGAACTCGGGATCATATCCCTTGATCGTCAGGTAACCACTTTGATATAAAACGGGGATAGGACTAGTTACACGTTCCGTCGGGGCATCAAACTGCTCGTCTGTAGCCTCCACCCCCTCCAGCTGGCGCACGTCAAAATCCGTTTCCTGCAACAAATCAATCAAGAAAGTAGGAGTGCCGGTAGAGAACCAGAAATTCTTGTACTCCTTTGCATCAAAGGCATTGAACAGACTGAAAGGATTGTAAATATCCTCACAATGCTTGCTGAAATGATACCCGTCATACTGCCGCTTCAGATGCGCACAGGCAGCTTCATACGTCTCGCCGTTCGCCAAAGCCATCCGCTCAATGTCCGGACGAAGCTCGTCCAGCAACTCCCGCTCGGTGATGCCGCATATCGCGCTGAAGTCATCCCGCATACTGATGTTCTTCAAATTATTCAGCTCACTGAAGATGCTCATCTGGCTGAACTTGCTGATTCCCGTGATAAAGAGGAAACGAAGGTATTGCCCCAATCCCTTGAGAGGACTGAAAAACTTACGCAGTTCATTCCGAAGCTCCTGCTGCAAGGGGATGTTGGAATTACTGTCCAAAAGAGGAGCGTCGTATTCGTCAATCAGGACAACGACCGGCAGACCGGTCTGTTCATACGCACGACGGATCATACCTTGCAGACGAGCAGCAGGAGTCTTTTCCTCCTTTTCCGCCCCATAAACCTTTTCACAACGAAGTAAAAACAGATTCAACTGTTCCTGCAAATCGAACAGGGTAGTATATTTAGTCAGACTGAAATCAATATGGAATACCGGATACACGTTCCAGTCCTTTTCCAGACGCTCCATGGCCAGCCCCTTAAACAAATCTTTTTTCCCTTGAAAGTAAGCCTCAAGAGTGGACACCAACAAGCTTTTCCCAAACCTCCGCGGACGGCTCAGAAAATACACACTGTCCGTGTTAGCCAATCGGTAAACCGGTTTTTGCCAGTTGATAGACAAAACGGGTTTTATCTACATATATATAACCGTCTTTGCGTATCTTCTCAAAATTCTGTATACCTATGGGGTATCGTCTGTAATTTTCTTCCATATTCTCATTGTTTTCTAATTCTGCTTATGGGATAGAAACAAAGATAGCTGTTATCCGATAAAACACAAAAACTTTTCATTTGTTTTTAATAAAGCCCCAACAACTTAAACTGGTGATGATAAGGTAAAGAGCCGTTAGAAATATAAAATCATCTCTCTTTTATTGCAGATAATCAAAAAATAAATTACTTTTGTTTCACTTAAAACGAATCAATAAACAACTTAAATAACAGAACAGTATGATAGACGCAAAAACTTGCATCAACGACGCACAAGAGAAAATGGACATGGCCGTTATGTATTTGGAAGAAGCCTTAGCGCACATTCGTGCAGGAAAAGCCAGTACCCGGTTGCTGGACGGCATTCGTGTTGACTCTTATGGAAGCATGGTTCCCATCAGTAATGTAGCTGCCGTGACTACTCCCGATGCACGCAGTATCGCCATCAAGCCATGGGACAAAAGTATGTTCCGTATCATCGAAAAAGCTATCATGGACTCTGATCTGGGCATCACTCCCGAAAACAACGGTGAAATTATCCGTTTGGGTATTCCGCCATTGACAGAGGAACGCCGCAAGCAACTGGCCAAACAATGTAAAGGCGAAGGCGAAACCGCAAAAGTAAGTATACGCAACGCACGCCGTGACGCTATAGACACACTGAAAAAGGCCGTTAAAGAGGGTATGCCCGAAGACGAGCAAAAGAATGCGGAAGCCAAACTTCAGAAAGTACACGATAAATATATCGCGAAGATTGAAGAACTTCTGGCAGAGAAAGATAAAGAAATTATGACGGTTTAATGAAGAACTTAAAATAATGAAGCAATAATAATGAAGAAGGAAGAATTGTCCTGCACAGCCTTGCTTTTGTCCGTGCGGTCCAATTCCTCTTTCTTCATTTTTCATTCTTCATTTTAATTTATGAAAGGACTAGTAATAAAAAACACAGGCAGCTGGTATCTTGTCAAAACAGAAGACGGACGTACCATCGAATGCAAGATCAAAGGAAATTTCCGTTTAAAGGGTATTCGGAGTACCAATCCCATTGCTGTAGGAGATTATGTACAAATCATTATCAACAATGAAGGAACCGCCTTCATCAGTGAGATAGAAGACCGCAAGAACTATATCATCCGGCGCGCCTCCAACCTTTCCAAACAATCGCACATACTGGCAGCCAATCTGGATCAATGTATGCTGATTGTTACAATTAATTATCCCGAAACCTCAACTATATTCATTGACCGTTTTCTAGCCACCGCGGAAGCATACCGTGTACCCGTCAAACTGATATTCAATAAGACAGACAGGTATAATGAGGATGATACACGCTATATGGATGCTCTGATAAACCTGTACACATACATCGGTTACCCTTGCTTCAAAGTTTCCGCACTGAACAACATAGGTACAGATGAAGTGAAAAAAGACCTGGAAGGGAAAGTCACTTTGCTTTCCGGCAACTCAGGAGTAGGGAAATCAACATTAATCAACGCCATTTTACCTGAACAAACTTTGAAAACAGGTGAAATATCCGATTACCATAACAAGGGAATGCATACCACAACCTTTTCCGAAATGTTCCCGGTAGACGGCGGCGGATACATCATCGACACTCCGGGTATCAAAGGTTTCGGAACATTCGATATGGAAGAAGAGGAAGTAGGACATTACTTTAAAGAAATATTTGAATATTCCGCTCATTGCAAGTATGGAAACTGCACCCATAGGCACGAGCCCGGATGCGCCGTACGCGATGCAGTGGAGAAACATCTAATCAGCGAGTCACGCTATGCTTCTTACCTGAATATGTTGGAAGACAAGGAAGAAGGCAAGTATCGCGCCGCTTACTAAAAACCACAACTTTATGAAAAAACACCTCTTAGCTATTGCACTGTTTGCATTATGCACCACCGGGCTGAATGCCGCTTCTCCTAAAAAAGTAGCTCCTGAAAAAAAAGGAGTAGAAACCATTAACCGTGCCACAGCCGAAGCACATATCGGCTTTTTGGCCTGTGACGAACTGGAAGGACGCGAAGCCGGATGGAAAGGTGGACGCATTGCAGGCAATTATATCATTTCCTGCCTGAAACAGATGGGAATAAAGCCACTGGACGGAGACTATATACAGCCCTTTGACGTGTATCATGCTGAACGGCAAGTGAAAGGGAAACGCTGGCAAGTACATCCCGATTCTATTGCGGAACTGAAAAAAGTGGTACATCAAAAATTGGCATTACGTAATATCTTAGGTAAAATAGAAGGAAAGAATCCAAATGAAATTGTCATTATCGGTGCACATTACGACCACATAGGCTACGATCCGATGCTGGAAGGAGATCAGATTTATAACGGTGCAGATGATAATGCATCAGGCGTTCAAGCCGTATTACAGGTAGCCCGTGCTTTTCTTGCTACCGGCGAGCAGCCGGAACGTACCGTTATCTTCGCCTTTTGGGATGGTGAGGAAAAGGGATTGCTGGGCTCCCGTTATTTCGCCATGAACTATCCGGATATTAAAAAGGTAAAAGCCTATTTGAACTATGACATGATAGGACGTAACAGCCGGGAGGACCAGCCCGATTATTTCGTTTACTTCTATACCGCAGCCCATCAGGCCTTCGGTGACTGGCTGAAAAAAGATATTGAGGATTACCGCTTGCAGTTATCCCCTGACTACCGGGCTTGGGACAATCCGGTGGGAGGCAGCGACAACGGCACGTTCGCCAAACTGGGAATACCTATTATATGGTATCACACTGATGCCCATCCCGATTATCACCTTCCGGGAGATGAAACACAGAAAATCAATTGGCTGAAGATAGTCGATATAACCAAAGCCTCTTTCCTTGCGATGTGGAAACTGGCAAACGAAAAAAAATATTAAAAAAGAACGTGGCGTTTAAACTGAACGCCACGTTTTTTTATCTAATCTTACATTAACGTATTTATTAAACCCATATAGAAAGGCACATGAACAAACGAATCAAATGGGGCATCATTATATTAATCGGAGCCGGCTTGGCCGGACTAGGCATCTATCAATTTACCCCTCACGAAAATGAAGAACTGACAGCCGCCGACGCGTTGCCTAAAGAAAACAAGCAACGCACATTGAAAGTCAATGCACAAGTCATAAAACCACACTTGCTGACAGATGAAATATTGGTGACCGGACGCCTGGTTCCTGACGAAGAAGTGAGTCTGTCTTTTGAAACCTCCGGAAAGATCACCGATATTTTTTTCACAGAAGGCACATTGGTAAAACGAGGAGAATTACTTGCCAAAGTAAACGACCGGCAGTTACAGGCTCAGTTAAAACGTCTGGAAGCACAAATACCTTTAGCCGAAGACCGTGTGTTCCGCCAAAACGCCCTGTTAAAACGAGATGCGGTCAGTAAAGAAGCATACGAACAGGTAAAAACCGAACTTGCCACCCTTAACGCTGATATCGAAAATATCAAAGCCAACATTGACATGACCGAACTCCGCGCACCATTCGACGGTATCATCGGATTGAGGCAGGTCAGTACGGGAGCATACGCCTCCCCCACCACTGTAGTAGCCAGACTGACCAAAGTGACTCCATTGAAAGTAGAGTTCGCCGTACCGGAACGTTATGCCCGGGAAATAAAAAAAGGGACTAATCTGGAGTTCAAAGTAGAAGGAAAACTGGATACCTATCATGCACAGGTTTATGCAACCGAATCCAGTATAGATATGGAAACCCATTCATTGAACATCCGTGCCATCTACCCCAACCGCAACGGCGAACTGCTGGCAGGCAGATATGCAGATATTCAATTAAAACAAAAAGAAATAGAAGACGCGATAGCGATTCCATCCGAAGCGATTGTCCCCGAAATGGGTAAAAATAAAGTATTTGTTTATCGTAGCGGAGTTGCAGACCCTGTAGATGTTATTATAGGACTCCGTACCGAAGCCGAAGTACAGATTGTACGAGGATTGTCTGTGGGTGATACCATCCTGACATCGGGTACACTGCAATTACGTAAGGGAATGCCTGTGGAACTTCAGGCCATTAACTAACAACTAAAAAAATACTTTTATGAATATTTCCGAACTTAGTATCCGTAGGCCTGTGCTTGCCACCGTGCTTACCATCATCATATTACTTTTCGGACTGATCGGTTACAATACATTGGGAGTCCGCGAATATCCTTCGGTAGATAATCCGATCATCTCTGTTACCTGTAGTTACTCGGGTGCCAATGCCGATGTAATCGAGAATCAGATAACCGAGCCTTTGGAACAAAACATCAACGGTATTCCGGGAATCCGTTCTTTGTCCAGTGTCAGCCAACAAGGGCAATGCCGTATCACAGTGGAATTTGAATTATCCGTCGATTTGGAAACTGCCGCCAATGACGTACGTGACAAAGTGTCCCGCGCACAACGTTACCTGCCACGCGACTGTGACCCTCCTACTGTATCCAAGGCTGATGCCGATGCAACGCCTATCCTGATGGTAGCTATCCAAAGTGACAGCCGCTCTCTGTTGGAACTGAGTGAAATAGCAGACTTGACCGTAAAAGAACAACTGCAAACCATTTCGGATGTAAGCAGCGTATCTATTTGGCTGCTTTAATCGCTATTTGGGGAGAAAAACGTTACTCCATGCGCCTATGGCTCGACCCCACCAAGATGGCAGGGTATGGCATTACTCCGGTAGATGTAAAGAACGCGATAACCAATGAAAATATAGAACTCCCCTCGGGCAGCATTGAAGGTAATACCGTAGAATTGACCTTACGCACCATGGGACAAATGCACACCGCTAAAGAATTCAATAACATCATATTAAAAGAAGTAGGCGGAAGAGTGGTCCGTTTCAGCGATATCGGTTACGCCGAACTAGGTCCGGCAGATATCAAGAGTTACATGAAAATGAACGGAGTGCCGATGGTAGGTGTCGTTGTCATTCCACAACCCGGTGCCAACCATATCGAAATCGCCGATGCCGTATACCAGCGTATGGAGCAGATGAAGAAGGACTTGCCCGACGATGTGAAATACAGCTATGGCTTTGACAACACTAAGTTTATCCGCGCTTCCATTGATGAAGTAAAAAGTACGGTGTATGAAGCGTTCGTACTGGTTATCATCATCATTTTCCTGTTCTTGCGCGACTGGCGCGTGACACTGATTCCCTGCATCGTGATTCCGGTTTCATTGATCGGAGCTTTCTTTGTGATGTACATAGCAGGTTTCTCCATCAATGTGCTGACCATGCTGGCGGTGGTATTGTCCGTAGGTTTGGTAGTGGATGACGCCATCGTTATGACAGAGAATATCTATATCCGCATAGAACGAGGTATGCGTCCGTTCGAAGCAGGAATAGAAGGGGCAAAAGAAATTTTCTTCGCTGTTATCTCCACCACTATCACCTTGGTGGCAGTGTTCCTGCCCATCGTATTTATGGAAGGAACCAGCGGACGTCTGTTCCGTGAGTTCAGTTTCGTTGTGGCAGGTTCGGTCATCATTTCTTCCTTTGCCGCATTAACGTTCACCCCTATGCTGGCAACCAAGCTATTGATAAAACGGGAAAAACAGGGATGGTTCTACCAAAAGACAGAGCCTTTCTTTGAAGGTATGAACCGCATATATGCCCGTTCACTGAACGCTTTTCTTAAAAGACGCATATGGGCAATACCTGTTACAGTGATTATGTTGATAGCCATCGGAGTACTTTGGGTCCAGATACCCGCTGAAATGGCTCCGATGGAAGACCGGTCGCAAATAAGTATCAATACCCGTGCAGCCGAAGGCGCCAGCTATGAATACATCCGTGATTATACGGAAGATATCAACAATTTGGTAGATTCTATTATACCCGATGCCGAATCTGTAACCGCACGTGTTTCCAGTGGCAGTGGAAATATACGTATCACATTGAAAGATATCAAAGATCGTGATTACACCCAGATGGAAGTTGCCGAACGTATCTCACAGGCCATCCGCAACAAGACGAAAGCACGTGCCTTTGTGCAACAACAGTCTTCTTTCGGCGGACGGAGAGGAAGTATGCCCGTACAATATGTACTACAAGCTGTCAGTATAGAAAAACTGGAGAAAGTATTACCGGCTTTTTTAAGCAAAGTATATGATAACCCTACTTTCCAGATGGCGGACGTGGACCTGAAGTTCAGCAGCCCGGAAATGAGAGTGAATATTAACCGTGATAAGGCAGGTACAATGGGAGCCACCGTGCGTGATATAGCCGAAACACTGCAATACGGTCTCAGCGGACAACGTATGGGCTATTTTTATATGAATGGAAAACAATATGAGATTTTGGGTCAGATAAACCGCCAACAACGTAATACACCGGCCAATATCAAATCTATTTACATACGAAGCGACAAAGGGGAAATGATTCAATTGGACAATCTGGTAGAATTTGTAGAATCCGTAGCTCCTCCTAAATTGTACCACTACAACCGTTTTATTTCCGCTACCGTATCTGCCGGACTGGCAGATGGAAAGACCATCGGACAAGGCTTGGAAGAAATGGATAAAATCGCCGCCCAGACTTTGGACGAAACTTTCCGTACCGCCTTGTCGGGAGACTCCAAAGACTATCGGGAAAGTTCATCCAGCCTGATGTTTGCTTTCATTCTGGCATTGATACTTATCTATCTTATTCTGGCGGCACAGTTCGAAAGTTTCAAGGACCCTTTCATCATCATGCTTACCGTTCCTCTGGCCATTGCAGGAGCACTGATTTTCATGTATACCGGTGGCATTACCATGAACATATTCAGCCAGATCGGTATCATTATGCTGATTGGTCTGGTAGCAAAGAATGGTATCTTGATTGTGGAATTTGCCAATCAGAAACAAGAATCCGGTGAAAACAAGATGCAGGCCATACGGGATGCCGCTTTGCAACGCTTGCGCCCTATTCTCATGACAAGTGCCTCTACCGTATTAGGCTTGATCCCGCTGGCATTCGCAACAGGAGAAGGCGCCAACCAACGTATCGCCATGGGTACGGCTGTTGTGGGAGGAATGTTAGTATCTACTTTCCTGACCATGTATATCGTACCGGCTATTTATAGTTATATATCTACCAACCGAAACGTTAAAACAGAAACTGTATGAAACGAATCATTATAACTTTATGTATCTGTACTGCATGGGTGGCTTCCACCTATGCGCAATATCCTTATACGCTGAAAAAATGTCTGGAGGAAGGACTTGCAAACAATTATTCCATACGTATCACCCGTAATGAAGAACAGATCAGCCATAACAATGCCACATTAGCAAATGCCGGTTATCTGCCGACTGTTGATTTGTCTGCCGGATATACAGGAACGTTGGACAATACGGATACCAAGAGTAGAAGTACAGGCACCACAGCCAGTGAACGAAACATCTACGACCAAACCTTAAAGGCCGGACTGGATGTAAACTGGACTCTGTTCGACGGATTCAATATCAGCACCACCTACAAAAAACTGAAGGAACTGGAACGCCAGGGAGAAACCAACACGCGTATTACCCTTGAAGACTTCATAGCGGGACTCACTGCCGAATACTATAATTATGTACAACAGGAAATACGTCTGAAGAACTTCCTTTACGCTGTGTCTTTATCCAAAGAACGCCTGCGCATTGTAGAAGAACGATACCATATCGGTAATTTTTCCCGGCTGGATTATCAACAAGCCAAAGTGGACTTCAATGCAGACAGTGCACAATATATGAAACAACAGGAACTGGTGGTTACCTCACGTATCAACCTGAACGAGTTAATGGCCGTACAGGAAGTCAACCGACCGCTACGTGTCAATGACTCCATTATAACAGTGAATGATGCGCTGAATTACGATGAATTATGGGAATCCACCCTCAAGACGAATGCCAACCTGCTGAAAGCTGATCAAAATACAACAATTGCCCAATTGGATTACCGTCAGGTTCTATCCCGTAATTATCCCTATGTAAAATTGAACGCCGGTTATGGCTATACATTCAACAAATATGAAACAAACGCCACCAGCCGGAGAAGCAATTGGGGACTAAACGGAGGAATTACCGTAGGCATTAACCTATGGGATGGTAACCGTCGCCGTGAAAAGCGCAATGCCAGCCTGCAAATACGTAACTCGCAACTGGAAAGAGAACAGCTGGAATTGGGCTTGAAAGCGGATTTAAGCAATCTGTGGCAGGCCTATCGCAATAATTTACGTTTATTAAATTTGGAACGCCAGAATCTGGTTGCCGCCCGTGAAAACCATGAAATAGCCAAAGAACGTTATCTGCTGGGAGATCTCTCCGGCATCGAGATGCGTGAAGCCCAAAAGAGCCTGCTTGATGCGGAAGAACGTATTTTGTCTGCTGAATATAACACCAAAGTCTGTGAAATTTCCCTGCTCCAACTAAGTGGAAGAATAACGAAATATCTCGAATAATCGTTATAGCCTTTACTTATAGCTTGTAATTCAGGGCAGTTATCCGTACCTTTGCACACAATTATCACTAAATATGTTGTAAAAAGATATGGGATTATTTATCAAGAAGCCTTTTGCTGCATTACAAGCCGAAGCCAATGAATCTGGAAACAAGACCCTGAAAAGAGTCTTGGGACCATGGAGCTTGATCGCATTAGGAGTAGGTGTTATCATCGGTGCCGGATTATTCTCCATCACCGGAACAGTAGCCGCAGGATACACAGGGCCTGCCATTACTTTATCTTTCGCCATAGCGGCAATAGGTTGTTGCTTTGCCGGTTTATGTTATGCCGAGTTTGCTTCCATGATACCTGTAGCAGGTAGTGCTTATACATACTCATATGCTACAATGGGCGAACTTATAGCATGGATTATCGGCTGGGATCTAGTATTGGAATATACTGTTGCCGCTACTACCGTCAGTATCAGCTGGAGCAGATATCTCGTTGTTTTTCTGGAAGGAGTGGGGATAAATATCCCCCATGCACTTGCTGCTTGTCCCTGGGACGGAGGTATTGTGAATATACCGGCCGCACTGATTGTAGTGCTGATGAGTATTTTTCTGATTCGTGGAACAGAAGGAAGTTCTATCTTTAACGGCTTCATTGTGTTCCTGAAAGTGGCAGTGATTCTTATTTTCGTTGTATTAGGATGGAAATACATTAATGCAGAGAATTATGTTCCTTATATCCCTGCCAATACTGGTACTTTAGGCGAGTTCGGATTCTCGGGTGTATTGCGTGGAGCAGCGATTGTATTTTTCGCCTTTCTTGGTTTTGATGCCGTAAGTACAGCCGCTCAGGAAACAAAAAATCCGAAACGGGATATGCCCGTCGGCATTCTAGGTTCCCTGCTGATTTGCACCATTCTTTATATGGTGTTTGCTTACGTAATGACGGGAGTTGCCCATTATTCTGACTTTGCAGGACAACAAGGTATCGCACCTGTTGCCGTAGCGATTGACCACATGGGACATGCAGATGCCACAGGAGTAATTCATCCGGATTATCCGTGGTTGAACCGGGCCATCGTACTGGCTATCCTGTTTGGTTACTGCTCGGTTATTATGGTAACTTTGCTAGGACAAAGCCGTGTATTTCTAAGTATGAGCCGCGACGGACTGTTGCCTCCTTTCTTTTCAAAGATTCACGAGAAATACCGGACACCGGCACACAGTAATTTGTTATTCATGGTCATTGTAGGAGGGCTGGCAGCATTTGTTCCGGCACGTGTAGCCGGAGAAATGACCAGTAT
>OGXT01002866.1_pt1 | contig 12847 bp, 15 predicted proteins | sample 1576361 | NCBI WGS metagenome assembly OGXT01 (sample SAMEA3541514, study PRJEB24748) | human gut metagenome | biome: human gut; feature: human-associated habitat; material: faeces | place: China | collected 2012 | reverse complement strand
GCGTCATGCTGCGGGAGTTGGTGAGCAGGAAAAACATGCGGTTTTCCTCCTCAAACCCTTCCAGAATGCTCTGCTCCGTCCAGTCCGTGTAGACATGGATGCCGTGCACGGTCTGCACCCCCGTGGGATCGTCGTCGATGACCACGATTTTGTCCCTTTGTCCTTCCAGCGCCTCTTTCAGCAGGGCGTCGGCCTTTTCGGGCCGAACCGGCGCGTAGGCGTCCAGCGCCGACAGCGGAAGCGATTGTTCATTCATGGCGACATTTTCTCCTTTCGGTTGAACCCGGCTGCCGCGCGCGGCAAGGTCCGGTCACTGCGGCCGCACTTCTACGCCGGCCAGGCGTTCGTAGTACTTGACGATGCCCGAATGGTCGTTGTCCAGGCAGCCCATGTTCTTGAGCGCGGTCATGATCTCATACAGCCCGGCGGACAGTGGCAGCGGCACGTCCGCCTGATGCGCCGTGGCCAGCACGTTTTTGATATCCTTCATATTGATGGACAGCTTGCCGCCCGGCTGGAAGTTGCGCGCCAGCATCATGGGGGCCTTGGCGTCCAATACGGCGCTGCCCGCCAGCCCGCTGCGGATGGCCTGATACACCTTCTCCGGGTCCGCCCCCGCCTTGGTGGCCAGCACCAGCGCCTCGGACACGGCCGCGATCGTCAGGTTGACGATAATCTGGTTGGCCAGCTTGGTCACACAGCCCGCGCCGCCTTCGCCCACCAGCGTCAGGCTCGTGCCCATGTACGCCAGCAGGGGCCTGGCCGCGTCAAACGCCGCCTGCGTCCCTCCGATCATAAAGGCCAGCGTTCCGTCGATGGCCTTGGGCTCTCCACCGCTGACGGGCGCGTCCAGAAAGTGGACCCCTCTCTCCTGCGCAAAGCGGTGGCAGGCCTTCGCCTCCTCCGGCGTCACGGAGCTCATGTCCACCGCCAGTGTGCCGGGAGCCATATGGGCCAGCATGCCGTTCTCCCCCAGCAGTACCTGATGCACGATGCTCCCATTGGGCAGGATGGTGAATACCGCCTCGCAGCTTTCCGCGATCTCCGCCTGGGAAGCCGCTATGGCCCCCTTGTCGCACAACGCCTTCACGGCCGCTTCGTTCAGGTCGTTCACATAGAGCTCGCATCCCGATCGGAGCAGGTTGAGCGCCATGGGCCTGCCCATGATCCCCAGTCCCACAAATCCGATTTTCATATCCGCATTCCTCCTTGCGCTTTGTTTGTTCAGGCATGAATTTCGTTTTCTAATAAGTATTCGGGTTTGAAGCGAGCTGCCGGCGCCGCATCCTTTCACCGCCGACAGGGGATGGTTTTGCCCGGCCGATCCGGCATCGGATGGAGCCGCGCCCATTCTTTCCCATGTGCGTAGTATAAATCAATCGTATGCGTTTGTAAATGGCACAGGCGTTTTTCCCAATGGCTGGAATTTGTTTCCACTTTTTGGCTGAAGCGGCCTAAGCCTGGCATCCTGTCGTCTCCCCGGGGCAAAAGCCGGCCCGTCACGCGAAAGCAGCCGGGGGTCCTTTCCCATGCGCGGCCGGGATCTTTGCGCAAAACGCCTTTGCGGAACCGTCCCCCAGAATCTGACGCAGCTGAACTCCCGTTCGCCGTCAGCGCGGAACAGACCAGCCGGATCTGCGCTGACGACCCCATGAAAGCGCGAATGGTTTCTGAGCAAACGACCGGTGGATTTTCCGGAAAACAGGCGCTGATCCCCGACGGGGATGCCCGCCACGTCCGAGACACGTTTTGCTTTCTGTGGCCTTCAGCCATCCGGACACCGCCAGGCCGGGCCAAAAGAAAATCACCTCTGCGAAGCTGTTCGCAGAGGTGATTTCATGGAGCTGATAGCCAGATTCGAACTGGCGACCTCATCCTTACCAAGGATACCAAAGCCCTTGTCACATAAGGATTTCCGGCATTCCGCACAACAATTACAGACAACTTGGAGGCATATGTTCTGAAACGCTATTTCCTTGTCAGGATCAGCGAAAACCGTTTTCTGTTGCATTGGCTTTATTAGCGTATCGACTTTTGCTTTAGGGCGGAGGCTTACTCTTTAGGCGATACCCTTTATTCTTACATCTCCCTCCTTAGCAGTTTATCAGAAACGATAAGCCGTTTTGTTTCGGGGATTCCGGGTAAAGAAAACAGCCTATTTGTCAAGCGAAAAATCGCAAAAAGGTGTTCGTCTATCGCACACCTATTGCTGCTACAATAAGGCCACAAGGTTGAGGGACACCAACGCAAAGCCTTGAATCGCAGGCAATGAAGGGAATGGTTTGATGGAAACTTCCGCCTCTGAAAATGGTATCCGCAAGATTGACCGCATCCACAAGAAGGTTCTGGTCACCAAGGACTTTCTGATTAAGGGAAGCCAGTATGGCACGGCTCAATTTGAACTGTATGAGAAGCTGAAAGAAACCTACCCCGGCTTTTCTATTGAGGTGGCAAAGCTGCGTCACAACACCGGCAAGCAGACCTATGCCAACCTGACCTACAAGCGGATGGAGGATTTCATGCAGGGGCATGAAACTGATCCGCAAAAGCTGCTTGAAGTGCAGGCTGAATATAGAGAGCTGCGGGAACTGCTCGCAGGAAAAAAAGGCGCATATGTGCAGGTCAAGAGGTGGTTTCTCGATAAGTACAAGGACGAACTGAAACGCATCCGCGACGAAGAAGAAAGCACCAAACACGCCCAGATAACCGCTCGTCTCATCTATACCCCTGCCGCGCAGTAACGGAAAGGAGCCATGATAATGACTAACAAGGAAATGATGCTTGCCGCCCTCAAGGATTCTGGTCATTTTATCGACCGTGAGAACAATGTGGTCTATGTGAGCCCAAAATTCAACCATGAGGCGGAAAAATTTGATACCGATGAGTGCAAGACGCTGGATGCCGTAATGAAGCGCTTCCCGCAGATGACCATCAGGGAGTATGTTCCCAAGCGCAAAGCCCGACTGACCTTTCAAGCCATGGAAGTGTTCATTTGCCAGATGCCCAACGCAGAAAAGAACTATGATGAGTTCATGCGGCTGCGCAAGACGGCCCCTGCGTCTCACCGCAATCCCTATAAGGCCGTATGTGATTGGTTTGAGAAGAAGTACCCCTATTATGGTAAATCCATCGTGTATAACGATGAGGGCAAGCAGGTGTGGAACATTGTGGAAGCATCCCGCCTTGCGAAGGAAGAACAGGCCCGGCGGGCGGCTGCGAATGAATGCAACGTGATTCCCATGCCTTCCGCGGCGGACAACGCCATCAGCGCATGATGGACGAAACGAATCCGCAAAGGGCAATATCTTTCCCCTTTCTGTATGGGTTTGTCCGATGGGACGGAAACAGCAATCCGCCAAAAGAAAAAAGGTGCCCGTGCCGACAAGCGGCACAGACACCCGGAATTTACCATTTTGGAACTGCGTGAGCCGAAGGCGAGCGGCAGTTCTTTTTTTGTAAAAAAGCGTTTGCCAAAAATGGGGGTATCTATAATATAGACACCCCTGTTTTTGGCAGTTTGTTTGGTTGTCAGTCAAGGGGTTGTGGGACCGGACCGCAAGATTCGGCCTTGGTAATGACGATATAGCGTCGGTTATTTTCACGGCCTTCGGTGATGGTAAAACCGTTGGCTTCCAATCGCTCGCGCAGGGTTTTGAATGCAAGCAGATGCCCTTTTGCATCTTTGAGGCCCAACTTCTCGCGCAATTCCTTCTTTTCTTGCTGGAAAAGCCGCTTATTCAGATATTCTTCCGGCACAATAATTTTGCCATTGTGGCAATCGTAGTAATATACGCTGTCCAAATCGCCTCGGTAACGTCCTCTTGCCTGTATGCGGTGAGTAGGATTGTTGGAATGAATAATCATGTAATCCATTTGGCCGTACAGGTTGATGCTGGTTTCACAACTGGCATTAAAGATAAGCAGATCGTATTCAGGGGGTACGGCCTCATTTTCCAGAATATATCTGCGGGCCTTAAACTGTTCCTCATTCATGGGATACTTCTCGTTGGCAGCGCTCCATATACAAATGGGCCTAAACCCGGCGTCGGAGGCGATTTTTTCATATTGCTTGATCTGCGAAATATGGCCTATATAGAGTGCGCCGCGCGTTCCTTTGGGTATCTGTGCTATAACCTGCTCTAGGCTGGCATAATATCTGATGTCGTGGTTTTGGTATTGTTTGAGACGACTGATATCAATGGGGACGGAGTAGGCAAACGAAAGGTCTTTTAGCTTTCCGGGCGTTGCAGTTATGCCTACAACAAGGGTTTGGCTGCTTCGGGCCACCTTGTAGATAGCATCTCTTGCGATACTTGTATAATTGGGTTCTTCACTCATTGCGGCAAAAGCAGGAAGATTATGCAGTTCATCGCAGATAATGAGCTCAAAATAATCGGCAAAAGCAGGGGTGTGAGATACCCACACGCCAAACTGTGCATAAGTGGTTACAACAATTTTTGTTGGATCACCTTCTTCTTCCGCAGGGAAAGACGCGTATTTTATGTCGTACTCATAAAAATAATATGGTCTGTTCAGCCGCTCGTTTTTGGCAAGCCGTTCAAAACCATTGCGCGTATCTATGAGGTATAGAGCCTTTTTCGGTGAAGAAGCCAGTTTTGAAATGACATTGATGGCGGCTGTTGTTTTACCGCACCCACAGGGCGCTTCGATAATATTTAGTTTCCTGCGCTTAAAATTGGCAGTATTTAATACATCTGCCAGGTATTGATTCTGACACATAAATAATGTCTCCTTTTTTATTTGATTTGTAATTTTTTATAATATAGAAGAGATAGATTTCTCTTTCATTACTATTATTATAACTCAAATTTTGATATTTTGCAAAAGTTAACTGCGCTAAAATTTACCATATAAATCTTTTAAGGGTAAATTTTGTTATGCTTGTCACACGTATGATACAGCCAAAGCGCGCGGACAAAGGGACTATCATTTCTTTATATACAGAACACTATAAAAAATACCCTCCCCCGGTGGGAAGGGCGAGCGGTTATTGTATTTCCTGCTCCAGCGTGTCAAATATCTCCGTGCTGAAAAATTCACCCAAGGTTATCTCCAGACCATCACAGAGTTTTTTCACCAGATTGACGGATACCTCCTTACGGTGGGGGTCAAGCATACTATACACGCTGGAAGGGGTCACGCCCGCGCGGTTCGCAAGTTCATTGGTACGAATGCCACGTTCTTTGCACAGATCGCGGAACCGTTGGGCCACGGCTTCCTTGACGGTCACAAAAATCACCTCAAAAAAGAGCATAGAAAAAAATATGCTTTTGCATGTACGCACTTGCGTATTTTTGGAAAGAAAGGTATAATGGGGAAGAAAATACGCACATGCGTAAAATAAGGGGGATGGAGAAATGAAACGGTTTTTAAGCTTCCTACTGATTTTTGCGTTATTGGTGATGGCGGTTCCACCAGCAACCTTTGCTGAAGAAGAGAGGCAAAGCGGTCTGTATACATACCGTGTGAGGGGAAATGGGACTCTGACGATAACAAAATTTGATTGGTACCAGAATAAAGGGGACATTTATATACCTAATATGATTGATGGATACACAGTAACCGAAATCGGCGCAGAGGCATTTTCGCGCGGCGATGAAGATTTGCTATGTCTTAATTCTACTGATCCTTTTTCACTGCATTTCGGCTTGATTCCACAGCCTGTAACGCTTACGTTGCCAGATACGATAACCACAATTGGCAATCTTGCATTCTTCAATACCCCAATCAAATCTATCATTATTCCTGAAAGTGTGGAGCAAATTGGTGCTGGTGCTTTTGCAGGTTGCGTTAACATAGAACGCTTTTCTGTCTCTGCCTCCAATAGTACGTTTACGACGATTGACGATGCGCTGTATAACAAAAAAACCAAAACCCTGATAGCCTATCCCATCAAAGAGCCATATGGGGGCATCCCGGATGGAATAGTAAAAATTGGCGATTATGCTTTTTTTGGCAAAGATTTCGACGGACGCTATTTTTTATATAAGATTCCTCAGTCTATTAGGGAGATCGGAGACTATGCGTATGCTTATTGCACAATACAAGTGAGCACCCATAATCTTGATTTGGAATACCTGCCAAACAATCTTGAAACCATCGGAAATTTCGCTTTTTATAACTATACCATAGATAGCAGATACGAACGTGAGTTTCGTATACCGGCTAGTGTTAAAAAAATCGGTGATTACGCATTTGCAAACTTCGAAAATGATGGTGAAAAAATAACCTTTGCTGAAAATGCGAAACTTGAGATTGGTGATAGTTGCTTCCTTTCCGCAGAAGCTTGCATCATCATGGAGAATATTGCTGAAGTTAGCGTAAAAGACTATGCATTTTCAAATGTGCGAAGCGAATATGATGATATCAAAATCCCGTTGGATAAATTAACGAATCTAAGTAAGGGTATTTTTTCTGGGACAGAATGGGTGAGGTTTGCACCTTGGGAAATACCAGGAAGATTTGAAGTAATTCCAGAATCGGCTTTTGAAGGAAGTAACTCCTTCAGATATACTATAGAATCAGGAATCAGAGAAATTGGCAAAAAGGCTTTTAGAGGCTGTAGTAAACTAGATGAATTAACATTACCTGATACCCTAGAAACGATTGAAGAAGAAGCATTTGCGGCTTGTCCGAGATTGAAAACTGCAACAATTCCAGAAACGGTCACTTTCATTGGTGATTCAGCCTTTGATAAAGATACTATCACACTTATAGTTGAAGAGGGGTCATATGCCGAAACATGGGCGCGCGACAATGGATACATCTATCAATATACAGATAGCGATGATTTGAGCTGGTTGAACAATTAAAAAGGAACGGAGAGTCGAATATGCCGTTGACCGATAAAGAATTGCAAGTGCTGCGGATGCTGGTAGCAGAAGCACAAAAAAACGAGAAGAAGGATGGATGGTTGCCAAATGTAACTTTACCGGTGAGCAGCGATGAGCGTCGAGTCATCTGCGATAAGCTGCTGGCATGTGGCTGTTTAAAAAACTATGAATGCGTTGGATGGAACGGAATACAATGCGTGGTCAACTTGGATGTTGCCAATAAATATGTATAAAGGTCTCCCCTCTGTTGGTACAGAGGGGATTTTTTACACCATCCTCAAATACTTATACACCGTCGGCCTACTTAACCCACACACCCGCGCCAGTTCGCTCACATTCATCTTTCCCGTCTTGTAGGCCGGATAATGCTTGAGAAATATACCGGGGATGTCCTCCTTGGTGCTGCGCGGTCTGCCGATTCTGCGCCCCTTGGCTCTGGCGTTCGCCATGCCGCTTTTCACCCTTGCCCTGATGATGGACAGTTCCAGTTCGGCAAAGACCGCGCTCATTTGGATGAACGCCTGACTCATGGGGTCGATTTCGCCGCTGCGACAATCCACCGTGATGCTGCCCCCAATCACAAGGCGAAGGTGCTTTCGCTTGATGACCTCCACAATCTCACACAACTGCTGCGTGCTGCGGCTCAGGCGGCTTACTTCGAGCGTGATGATGCTGTCGCCCTCGCGCGCCGTGTCCAACAGCATTTGAAGCTCCTTCTTGATTCGCGCGTCGCCGTGCTCGTACTCAAAGACGACTTCCTCCGCGCCCGCCGCCTTCAATTCCCTGATCTGCCGCCGAATGTCCTGTTTGCTGTCGTTTGTTGAGCACCTTGCATATCCGTATATCATGTCTGCTTCTCCTGTCAAAGAAAGGGTCAAAAAAGGATTTTACATGGCGGACACGCCGCAAAGCCTGAAAAACGGTGCACGGGCCGCGGCGTGTCCGTTGGAAAGTCAATCATTTGTTTGATTTGACACATCCATGGCTTCCTGAATGGCGGCCTCCTGCGCGCCGCTGATCTGGCTGTGCAGTTCATACAGGGCCGCGCCGATGGTGTCAAAGGCGATTGCCGCCTTCATGTTCCCGCTCTTTTTCGCCAGCAGGTTCAGGCTTTGCGCTTCGGATTCAAAAAGCGCAATGGCGCCCTCAGTCAGCAGGCGTGCGACCGACAATGTATGTCCTATATCGTAATAAACCTGTTCCATTGTGCTTCCTCCATGGGAGGATTGCGGCGAGCGCCGCCGCAATCCCTGTTTCATCAGGTTCCCAAAATCAGTGCAACGGCTTTTTCCGCCTTGCTGGATGCGCTGACGATGAACCGTTTGTCCCCTTTCAGCACATCCAGCCAGTTTTGAATGTAAGCAGCATTGTTGCGCAGGCTGGCGGAGGTTTCAAGCCCGGTATGATTAACCAGCGCCGCCGCGCCGATCTCCGCAACCAGTTCTTCCTTGCTGTAATCGTCGCTACCAAAGCGGGCGAGCGCAGTCAAACGATCAAGGCGGCTGCTGTGTCCTGTGGAGTGGACAAGCTCATGGAACGCGGTGCTGTAATACGCTGCGCTTTCCGCAAACTGTGCCAGCAGTGGAAGGACCACGCGGTCTGTGCTGGGCTGATAATACGCCCCGTCAGCTTGTCTGTGCTCCACCTTCACGCCAGAGCGCTGCACATAGCCACTTATGATGGTTTCGGCGTTTTGGTCTGTGCTGGCCGTCTGCGGCAGGGGTTGGGAGTGTCTCGCCGCCAGCCCTTCGCACTGGTCGATGTGGAACACGCTGTAATAGCGCAAAAGGGGAATGGTTTTCTGTTCGCCCGTTTCCTTATCCGCCTGCTCCATCACCTTCCAGAACACAACCATGCTGGCCTTTTCACCCTTGCGCACATAGCCGCCCTCCTGCTGTATCTGCCGGAAAGTTGCGTATTCACCGGGGCGGCCCAGCAGCATTTGATTCAGTAGCGAATAGGGCTTGCCGGTAGCGTAGCTGATGGCTTGGCCGCGCGCGATCCACGGTTTTGTCCACGGAATGATGCCCTGCTCCATTTGCGTGATGATACGGTCGGTAATCTCCCTGTAAATATCCATGTTTCCTGCTCCTTTGCTTGTGGGGAGCAAGGCGATTGTGGTAGAATGTCCTTGCTCCCCGTTTCGTGGTTGTTTCGGGTGGCATTGCCGGAGTGCTGTGGTAGGTGCTCCGGCTTTTAGTTGATGGAGAAGCGGCGGGCGGTGGTTTGCTTGGTGTAAGCTGCCGCAAGCTCTGCGTGGTCCTTCTTGAAGCGGGTGCTGTCAAAACGGCTGGCGGTGTAGGTGGTCCAACTGACCTTGAACGCTCCGGCCAAAAGCGTTTCTTCGTTGCCCATGCGGGCTTTGATTTGGTCTTCCAGCGCGGTGATCTCCGCTTCCAGTTCCTCCTTCATGCGGCGAAGCTCCATCAGTTCCTTGACTTTGGGTTCCATGTTCTGGTCGCTCATGTGGTGGCCTCCTTTGGATTGGGAACTTTGCTGTTCCTTATTACATGAACCATTATACAGGAAAATCTAAACGCTGTCAACCCTTTTCTAAAGAAAAACCTAAATAAAATTTCTTTATCCTTGACGTAAAGCAGAATACTCTATATAATATGTAAGAGGTGATTCAAGTGACGATTGCGCAGAAGATAAAAATGGCGCTTGCGTATAAGGGAATGAGCGAAGCAGAACTAGCGCGCACTATTGGTTCTTCGCCGTCTGCATTCAACCAGCGAATGAAAACAGGGAAGTTTTCTTCGGAGGAAATGGAGCGAATCGCGGAGGCGCTGGAAGCCACCTATTACTTCGGCTTTGAGTTCAAGGACGGGACAAAAATCTGATATGCCGCAAAGGCAAAGCGGCCGGTCCGTGCGTGCTCTGCATGAACCGGCTTTTTGTATGCGGGCCACCTTTCGGGCATGGTTTCTTTTTGTTCCTCAAAAATCTTTTCCCCCGCCGAAGGAAGCGCCGGAACGGTTTTTTGAAAAGGCTTGGGCCAAAACGTTATCAAATAATGGCTTTTCTCTAAAAAGCAGGCTCCGTTCCTATCATTTTATGGCCTGATGTTGTAAAATAAAGCCTATCAGATGTAAGAATAAACCCTTTGTTTCAAAAAGGAGTACACCATGGCCGTTTATGATCGTGAAGAGGATGCGCCGCAGGTCAATCTGTATGGCCGCAAAATGAAGCTGCTGGAAGTGATGCGCATTTTGGAGAGAGAAACCGACGCCGAACATGCGCTGACCGCCAACAGGATTGCCGCCCGGCTGGAGGAAAAAGGCTTCCCGCACGCGGATCGAAAGGGGATTTATGATGACATCAATGTGCTGAACTGCTTTCTCAAGCCCGGCGGCGGAGGCGGCTGCAAAAGGCCGCGCATTGAGAAGGATGAAATCACCTTCGGCTATTATCTGGACAACCGGCCTTTTTCGGTGGCGGACCTCAAGCTCATCATTGATGCGCTGCTGTCCAGCAGATTTTTGTCGGAGGCAAAAACAATGGAACTGGTCGGCGCGCTGGAATCGCTCTGTTCCGTGCATCAGGCCAAAGGGCTGAAACGGCAGATCATCGTTGCCAACCGCGTGAAAAACATGAACGCCAATGTGCTCAACAATGCCGACCACATCCATGCCGCGATTGACCGGGATGTATGCATACGGTTCAGGTATTTTGATTATGGCGTAAAGATGGAACGCATCCTGCGCAAAAAAGGCGCATGGTATGTGGTCAGTCCGCTGGCGCTGGTGTACTGCGACGATAACTATTACATGGTGGGCTATGTGCCGCAAGAAAACATGGTAAAAAACTACCGTGTAGACCGAATGACAAGCGTATCGGCCACCGATATTCCGCGCACGGGAAAAGAGCATTTCACAAAAGAGGAACAGGGGCAGTATCAAAGCTATACCTTCAAGATGTACAGCGGCAAGGTGCAGGATGTGACCCTGCGCTTCCGTAACAGCATGATGAACGAGGTTGTCAGCAAGTTTGGCAGACAGCCCTATGCCCGCGCGGTGGACGATGAGCATTTTGAAATTACGGTGCCTGTGGCAGTCAGCCCGCAGTTTTTCGCATGGGTGTTCGGGCTGGGGCGTTATGTGCGGATTGTCGCGCCTGAAAGCGTGCGGCAGGATATGCGCAGGATGCTGGGGAAGGTCGCTTCGCTTTATACGGAAACGTCTTGACACCCGTTCTGATGCCCCTTATGCTTTTCATGGGGAGCACCCTGCGTATCTTGACAACGGAATAGCGTTCAAAACATATGCCATCTTCAGGAGGAAAACAAGATGGCAAAGACCAGAATCAGGAGAAGAATTACCATCAACGGCCATGTCCAATGGATAACGGGCGCGACAGAGCAGGAGTATGCCGAAAACCTGTTCAAGGCGATGAGTGGAGGAAAAGCGCCGGAAAATCCACAGGAACCTCTTGGACATGATTTTGGGCGATACGCGCTGGACTGGTTTGAAGTATTCTCAAAGCCCAACATCGACCGCACAACAGCCATCACCTATGAAAGGCAACTCAAAAAGCACATCCTGCCCGCCTTTGACGGATTATGCGTTGAAGAGATCACGCCTGCCGACGTGCAGAAGCTGTTCAATGCCATGGATGCGGAAACCGCACCCAAAGCGAAAGCCACCAAGCAGAAGGTCAAGAATGTACTGAACATGATTCTCCAACAGGCGGCGGAGGATCATCTGATAACCAGAAATCCGCTTTGCTCCAGAAGCATACGCATTCAGGGGCGGCCAAGCGCGTCAACACCGCTGTACAGCGTGGCACAGATGCAGTATATCGCCGCGCATTTGGGCGACGTTGCCGGTGAATATGACCGCAACTATATTGCCCTGCATGCCCTGCATCCGTTCAGACCGGAAGAAGTGCTGGGCCTGCGCTGGATGGACATTGATCTTCGCGCCAATGTCATCTGTATCCGTAGCACCGTAACCTATCCCGACCGCAATCAACCCGTGTTTGCGCAAAAGACCAAAACAGACAAAAGCCGCCGCGCCATTCGTCTGGTGGAACAGATCAAGCCCTTTCTGACACCGGGCGCGGCGGAGGCGTTTGTGGTTGGCGGCGATGCCCCTTTCTCCTACACCCAGGTGCGCAGGATGTGCGGGCGCATCCAAAAGGACATGCGCTTTGAGCAGCGCATCATCCCCAACCGCTTCCGCACAACCGTACTGACAGACCTGTACGACAGCACGAAGGACATCAAGCAAACACAGGCGGCGGCAGGGCACACCACGGCGGCGATGACGCTCAGGCATTATGTGCAGGGCCGCGAAGCATTGCCGGATACCGCCGCTCCCATCGCAAGCGTGTACGGCCTGTGATGTGACAGGCCATGTGACATGTCCAAAAGCCCGAAACCGCTCCTGCCGCAAAGGTTTCAGAGGCATTCCCCGCTCCGTAATGTGACTTGTAAGCTGACAAAAAGGGCACCATAAGCCTGAGGTCATCCAGAATTGCAGAAATTTTCCCCGATTCCTGCAAAACCATGGCTATTCTGTCCATAAAACAAGAAAAAGCACCTGCATTTCTGCAAGTGCTGTGGAGCTGATAGCCAGATTCGAACTGGCGACCTCATCCTTACCAAGGATGCGCTCTACCTACTGAGCTATATCAGCATGCCCCGAACGGGCAACGATGATATTATACACAACCTCTTCTGGTTTGGCAAGGGGGAATTTACGTTTTTTTTGAAAAGTCAGCTGCAAAATCCCCATACCCATGCCGCCCTTGACTTTCCGGGCCGATTCGTCGTATCATAACGTGAGGAGGTATGGGTCTATGACGCAAAGTAAAACGTTTCCCGCCTGCCCGCGCTGCGGAAAGCCGGTTGAGATCGCCGGGGCGGCTTTCTGTCCGCACTGCGGAGCGCCTGTTGCCGCGGCCCAGGCCGCTCCCGTACCGGAGGGAGCGCTCTCCCTTTTGGAAAAGGCCGAACGCCAGACCGATCCCGTCAAAAAGCACAAGCTGCT
>OGXT01002865.1_pt1 | contig 12850 bp, 15 predicted proteins | sample 1576361 | NCBI WGS metagenome assembly OGXT01 (sample SAMEA3541514, study PRJEB24748) | human gut metagenome | biome: human gut; feature: human-associated habitat; material: faeces | place: China | collected 2012 | reverse complement strand
GCAACGCAAAAATCCCTCGCTGCCGGTCACATCATGAGTTTTCAGATACACCCTATGATAATTTAATGACGATTTATTGTCAATATACAGTCCGGAACTTCTCTACTATAATTATCATGCAAGAAAGCATCAAATAAAATTCTTTTCGAGAGGTTTTGACATGCATTACTATGAGAAAGAAGTGGTCTGCGCTCTTCTGGACATGGGCGGCTGTATCAGGCTCATGTGGGAGGTATTGATCGACTATTCCGCGGGCCGCACCATCCAGACGCTGCGGAGCGTCCTGCCGGTCAGCGAGCGAAAGCTGCTGGGGCTGATGCCTGCGGCGAATACAGCTGCCGGAATTATGGGTGTAAAGGCGATCACAGTCTTCCCGGACAACTTCCAGCGCGGACTGCCGTCCCATCAGGGGGTTGTGCTGCTGTTTGACGCGGATACCGGCATGCTGAAGGCCCTGCTGGACGGCGACGCGATCACCGGCGTCCGCACCGCTGCTGTCAGCGCTGCCGCGACCGACGCGCTGGCGCGGAAGGATGCGCATACGCTCTGCATTCTGGGGTCCGGCCTGCAGGCAAGACGTCATCTGGAGGCAATCCATCTTGTGCGTGAGATCCGCGAGGTTCGCGTCTGGGATATCGTGCCGGAAAGCGTCCAACGCTATAAGACGGACATGGAGGCTCAATTCGGCATTCCTGTGGTCGACTGCAGCGGCAATGTACAGGCTGCTGTCTCGGGCGCGGATATCGTCTGCACCGTGACCGCGGCGCGCGAGCCGATCCTGTTTGGCGCGCATCTGTCCGCCGGGACGCATGTCAATGCCGTCGGCGCGTGCGGCGCGGCGAACCGGGAGCTTGACACCGAGGCGATCCGCAGAGCGCGTCTGTTCTGCGACAGCCGGGAATCGTGCATGCACGAGGCGGGAGATTTCCTGATCCCGCTGCGCGGCGACGAGGTTGCTGAGTCACATCTGCTGGGTGAGATCGGACAGGTTCTGTCCGGCGAGCTTGCCGGACGGCTCAGCCCGGAGGACATTACGGTCTATGAATCGCAGGGGCTTGCCGTTGAGGATCTGGCCGCCGGAAACTATGTATTTGAAAAGGGGAAGAAAATGGAGGCGGTTGTATGATGATTGAACCCCTGTATGATTTTTCTCTGACTGCGGAGCAGGAGGCAAGAGCCAGAACGCTGCATGAGAGCAGCATCATTCTGGACATGCTGTTCCAGGGACCTGTCGGGACGTACTCCCTGCCGGAGGGCGCGGAGGAGGAGCTGCTGGCGCTGGCACAGAAAGCCTGCCCCGGCGACGAGATCGCCCAGTGTAACTGGGCAACGGCTGAGATCCTGCGCCGGATGATCGGCGGCTCGTATTCGCAGCTGTATAAGGACTGCTGGTATGACAGCGGTCTGACTGGCGGCTGCCGCCAGCTCAGCGTTACGGACCGCGATGAGGCGCTACGCTCGGCAGTTGAGCTGCAGGCTGAGTTCGATACTTACCCGTGGCTGGTCAAATGCACGTCGGTCGAACAGATCCGCCGCTGCAAAAAAGAGGGCCTGAAGGCCGGTATCGTCACCAGCCAGGAGGCGGAGGGCTACAGCAAGGATCTGAAGCTGCTGGAGCTTCTGTACAATTATGGCCTGCGCGTGCAGCAGCTGTCCTATAACAATCAGAATCTGATCGGCGCCGGCTGCATGGAGCCGAACGGGGGAGCGGGATTGTCCAAGTTCGGTATCCGGTTTGTGGAAAAGTGCAACGAGCTTGGTATCGTGGTCGATACCGGACACTGCGGCTATCATACCACGATGGATGCCTGCAAGTACAGCAAGGCGCCTGTCATCGCATCCCATACCGGCGTGGAGAAGGTCAACTTCCATGCACGCTGCAAGAGTGATGACGAGATCCACGCGATCGCCGATACCGGCGGTGTTGTCGGTATTTTCGCAATGCCGTGGTTCACGGGCGCGGATCCCGAAAATACGACAGTAGATGATTTTATCGATCATATCGATTATGTCGTCAGGCTGGTCGGTATCGATCATGTCGGCATCGGCACGGACTGGCCCATGCCGCAGACCAAATGGGCGGCTATTACCTTTAAGAAGTACGTCGCCCCGACGATTGGCTTCGCGCCCGGCAACGGTCCGTCTACCGAATGGATCCACGGGCTGAAGGATTACCGCTCGTTTATCAATGTGACCCGCGGCCTTGTCGCGCGTGGATATTCCGACGAGGCAATCCGCAAAATTTTAGGTGAAAACTGGCTGCGCGTCTTTGAGCAGGTCTGGAAGAAGTAACGCCATTTATCAATCAAAAGGAGGATCTTTTTTATGAAACGTTTTGTAGCAATCCTGATGGCCGCAGCCATGCTGCTCACCGTACTTGCCGGCTGCAGCGGCAGCACCAAGCCCGCTGACACCACACCCGCAGCTGACAGCAGCACGGCAGCTGCCGAAACAGAATCCGCGGCGCCGTCCGCAAGCGCCATTACCGTTGTGCTCAGCGACGTCGGCAATAACATGGACCCCAGCGTTGCCAACTCTATCAACACCGCTACCATCATGAGCCATGTCTATGACAATCTGCTCAACTGCGATCTGGCTTTTTCGCTCCAGCCGGGCGTGATCGTGTCATGGGAGCAGCCGGACGAGCTGACCTATGAGCTGACTGTCGGTGATGGATTTGTGTTCCAGAACGGCGAGCCGCTGGAGGTCGAGGACGTTGTGTATTCCCTGACCCGCTTGGAAAATGTTTCTCAGGCAGCCGACCTGTACGCACAGATCGACAGCGTTTCCGCTGATGGCAATGTCGTGACCATCGTCCTGAAGGAGGCCAACAGCGGCTTTATCCGCAATCTGGTTGAAGTGCCTGTCCTGAACAAGTCTTACTGCGAAGAGGCCGGCGACGCATATGCCAACGCACCGATCGGCACCGGCCCGTACATTATGTCTGAGTATGTCCCGGGTGAAAAGGCTGTCCTGACCGCATGGGCGGATTACCCCGGCCAGAAAGCTTCTATCGAAACCATCACCTTCAAGGCGATCGCAGAGCCCTCCGCAGCCTATATCGCGGTTGAGGCAGGCGACGCTGATTTCACTGAGATCGACGCGACCGATTATGCCCGCGCCGAGGCCAACGACAACCTCGTTTTCTACACCGGCGACACGACCTACACTGCGTTCGTGGCCATGAACACGCAGGAGCCGCCGTTTGACAACGTCAATGTCCGTAAGGCGATGGCCTATGCCTACAATAAGGAAGGCTATCTGAATGTCAAGGGTGAAAACTACCACACCATCGACTCCATGTTCCCCATGATGTCCGAGTATTATTACGCATCCGACGATGCCATCACCTTTGATCTGGAGAAGGCCAAGGAACTGCTTGCTGCCGAGGGCTATGACGAGAGCAACCCGCTTACGTTTGAGATTATCGGTTATTCCAACAATGACGTTGTTATGCAGGCGTATCAGGCAGATCTGAAGTCCATCGGCGTCAATGTGGAGCTCGTCACGCAGGAATTCGGCGTGTTTCTTGAGAACATGGTCGGCATGAACTTCCAGATGCTTACCGGCGGCTGGGGCGATACCACCGGCAACCCGCTGACATCTGCAGAGTGCTATTACTCCGGCAGCTTCGGCTCCCAGAACATCTCCTTCTACGATAACCCCGTCTGCGACGAACTGTATATCACCGCCAAGACCTCCAACGACACAGCGGAGATTAAGGATGCCTGCCAGCAGATCCAGCAGATCGCGTGGGAGGATGTTCCGATGTTCCCGACATTCGGCCGTACCGAGGGCTATGTCTACAATAAGAATCTGAACGGTGTTGTTATCGCGCCCAGCGGCACGCTTTCCTTCCGCACGGCGACGCTTGGCTAAGTCTGAAGACCCGTTTTTCACAACACCAAGGGGGCGCAAGCCCCTTTGGTGTTGAACCATAGTCTATTCACAGAGGAGCTGCGCCATGATCAAATATATACTCAAGCGCATCGTTCAGGTGATCCCCGTCCTGCTGGGCGTGTCGATCATCGTTTTCCTGATGCTCAGCCTCAGCCCCGGCGACCCGGCGCGTCTGGCGCTCGGCATGAACGCGAAGCCGGAGCAGATCGAAGCCTTCAACCATGAAAATGGTCTGGATCAGCCTGTTCTGGTTCAGTATGTGAACTACATGAAGGGCCTGGTGACAGGCAATCTGGGCGTTTCCTATACGACCAAGCAGTCTGTTGCCAAGATGATCGCTGTCCGCCTGCCCGCCACATGTATTCTGGCCTTCGGCTCGCTGGTTCTGACGTATCTGATCGCCATTCCGCTCGGAATTTTGCTTGCGGTCAAGCAGAATACGTTCTTTGACGACGCGTTCCGCGTGGTTGCGCTGATTGTATCCTCGATCCCGGCCTTCTGGTTGGGCCTGCTGCTGATGCTGCTGTTTTCCGTCAAGCTCGGCATTCTCCCCAGCAACGGCTTTGATACGCCGCTGCACTGGATCCTGCCGCTGCTGTGTTCCTGCTTCGGCACATGGGCCGGCTCTTCCCGGTATATCCGCGCCATGGTGCTTGATACGATCCGGCAGGATTATGTCCGCACCGCCCGCGCAAAGGGGACGCCGGAGCGGCAGGTGCTGTTCCGCCATGCGTTCAAGAACGCGCTGCTGCCGCTCATTACGTCCATCGGTTTTTCAATCGGTAATTTCTTCGGCGGCTCCATCGTTATCGAGCAGGTCTTCGGCATCAACGGCATGGGCCGCATGATGCTTTCTGCACTGCGTGAAAAGGATATTCCGACGGTCATGGCCGGCGTTATCATTACCGCCATAATGATCGCGCTCGGCAATCTGGTCGCCGACCTGCTTTACGGTGTCGTCGATCCCCGTATCCGCGCCGTCTATACCTCCGGCGGCAAGAAGCTCAAAAAGAAGGAGGCCGCCGCATGAGCCTGCATCAAGACCCCACACAGACCGCCGTCCGCAGGCAGAAGCGCTCGCTCTGGACGGATGCATGGCGGCGCATGCGCCGCAGCCATACGGCGGTTATCGGCATGATCCTCTTTGCGCTGATCGTGATCGTCTGTTTCAGCGCCCCGCTTTTCAGCGACTATGACGCGCAGGTCATCAACAGTGACCTTGCCATGATCCGCAAATACCCCGTCGAGGGTCATCCGCTCGGCACGGATGAGCTGGGCCGCGATCTTCTGCTCCGTATTCTCTGGGGCGGCCGCACGTCCATTACCATCGCGCTGGCCGCGACGGTCGTTTCCTCCGTGCTTGGCATTATTCTGGGTGCGATCCCCGCTTATTACGGCGGCGCGACGGACAGCATCATCATGCGCACACTGGACGTGTTCATGGCGATCCCGTCCATGCTGCTCATGATCACGCTGGTCAATATCATGAAGCCCACCACGTTCAACCTGATCATCGCCATGTCCATCAGCGGTGTGCCAAGCATCGCGCGCATTGTGCGCGGCCAGATGCTTTCGGTCATGCGCAATGAATACGTTGAGGCTGTGCGCGGCATGGGCGCGTCTGGCGTGCGCATCGTGGTCAAGCATGTGCTGCCCAACGCCATCAGTCCGCTGATCGCGCAGATCGTATCCTCTGTGGCGGGCGAGATCACCATGATTTCCACGCTTTCCTACATTGGACTTGGCGTACAGCAGCCCGCGCCGGAATGGGGTTCCATGCTGGCGGCCGGACAGCAGTTTATCCGTGACCAGCCCTATCTGACCATTTTCCCGGGTCTTGCCATTGTGATCACCATTATCTCCCTGACGCTGATGGGAGACGGCCTGCGCGACGCACTGGATCCGCGCATGAAGCGCTGACAGGAAAGGATGGATTGAAGCTATGGAAGAAAAAAATCTGCTGGAGATCCAGGATCTTGTCATCCGGTTTCATACCGACGACGGCGTGATCGAGGCTGTCAACGGCATTTCGCTCTCGCTGAAGGCCGGTGAGACGCTGGGGCTGGTCGGCGAGACCGGCGCCGGCAAGACAACGACGGCGCTGGCCATTATGGGCCTTGTCGCCTGTCCGCCCGGACGCATTGAGCGCGGCAGCATCGTTTTTGACGGACAGGATCTGTCCAGACTCAGCAAGCACGAATACCGGAAGCTCCGCGGCAAGGAAATCTCGATGATCTTTCAGGATCCCATGACCGCGCTGAACCCCACCATGACGGTGGCCGACCAGATCGCGGAGGCTATCCGCAACCACAAGCGCATCTCCAAGCACGCGGCAAAGCTCGAAGCGATCCGCATGCTGGAGACGGTGCGCATCCCCGCAGAGCGCGCCTTTGAGTACCCGCACCAGTTTTCCGGCGGCATGAAGCAGCGCGTGGTCATTGCGATGGCGCTGGCCTGCAATCCCAAGCTGCTGATTGCTGATGAGCCGACTACCGCGCTGGATGTGACCATTCAGGCGCAGGTACTCGAACTCATGAAGGATCTGAAGGAAAAATATGATACCTCCATGATCATGATCACGCATGATCTGGGCATTGTCTCCGAGGTCTGCGATAAGGTCGCGATCATCTACGCGGGTGAGGTCGTGGAATACGGCTCGCTCGAGCATATCTACCGCAATCCCCAGCACCCGTATACCAACGGACTGTTCGGCTCGCTGCCGGACATCAGTAAGGACGTGGAGTTCCTTTCGCCCATCGAGGGCCTGATGCCGGATCCCGCCGCGCTGCCGACTGGCTGCAAATTCAATCCCCGCTGCAAATACGCCTGCCCGCTGTGCGCCGAGCGTGCACCCGTCCTTACTGAGACGGAGCCGGGGCATTTCGTGCGCTGCCTGATCTATGAGAACGCGCTGGATGTGAAGGAGGTCGTAAAATATGAGTGACGAACTGGTCCGCGTCAGAGACTTGAAAAAGATCTTCTCCGTACCCGCAGGCGAGCTTCACGCCGTTGACGGCGTCGATTTCTCCATTGCGCGCGGCAGCACGATCGGCATTGTCGGTGAATCCGGCTGCGGAAAATCCACAATGGGAAGACTGCTTGCCATGCTGCTGGAGGCGACGAGCGGCGAAATTCTGTTTGACGGACAGAATATCGCGAAAAAGATGTCCAAGGCAGAGGCAATGGCATACAAAAAGCGGATCCAGATGATCTTTCAGGACCCGTTTTCCTCTCTGAATCCCCGCATGACGACCTTTGAAACCATCATTGAGCCGCTGAACATTCATCGTGCAGGTACGCTGCAGGAACGCGAGGCGCGTGTCTATCAGCTGATGGAGACTGTCGGCCTGTCTGAGCGCTTCGTCAACGCCTACCCGCATGAACTCGACGGCGGCCGCCGCCAGCGTATCGGCATTGCGCGTGCGCTGGCGCTCGACCCGGAGTTTATCATCTGTGACGAGCCGGTGTCTGCACTGGATGTTTCGATTCAGGCGCAGATTTTGAATCTGCTGAAGCGGCTTCAGCAGCAGAACGGCTATACGTATCTGTTTATTACGCATGATCTGGCTGTCGTCAAGCATATCTCCAACGAGGTGCTGGTCATGTATCTGGGCCAGATGGTAGAAAAAGCGCCGACGGCAGAGCTGTTCCGCAATCCCAGGCACCCATATACACAGGCGCTGCTCTCCGCGATTCCCGTACCGAGTCTGGACGAGAAAAAGCCGCGTATGCTGCTGAAGGGCGAGTTGACCAGCCCTATCAACCCAAAGCCTGCGTGCCGCTTTGCGCCGCGCTGCCCCTACGCGAAGGAGCAGTGCCGCTGCAGCGTGCCTGAGATCACAGACCTTGGCAGCGGGCATACGATCCGCTGCTTCTATCCCCAGGGCTAAAGGAGGAAGAACCGCATGAATTACCTGACTGATAAGGTGTTCCACACCTATTTTTCCGGCGTTCCCAACGGCAGCATTATTTTCCGCGAGAAGAAGGCCGTTATGTGCGCCATTGACCGCCGTACCCGTGTACAGCTGAAGGAAGCGCCGATCCTTCCGCGCGAAGAGGGCCGCGCGATCGCCGAGACGATGATTGACTATGAAAGGCTCTTCCGGGAGCTGGATGCCTACGTCGGCTGCGCATGGGATCAGGATGAGCTGACGCTTAAAAACGGCGCGGTCTACAGCCGCCACATCACCTATACCGGTACGGTTGAGGGAAAGACCGTCACCGCCCAGCTCTGATGCCAGCGCAAGAGCCACGGCTGCATGGATATCCTGACCGTTGACCAGAAGATCATCGGCTTCATCAATCCCGGCCGCATCTGCTCCGAAATTACCGTCCTGGCCGGGTATGAGTCCGTCACGCCGCTGACGCGCTTTGACGATCCGCTTCTGTCCAAAGTCGCCTACGGTGTCAATCCGCTCGGCAATATCATGGTTCCCTGTAAGGACGGCGTCCGTCTTGCAACGGAGGTCTTCCTGCCCAATGGACTGGAGCCTGGCCAGAAGGTTCCGTCTATTGTCATCCGAACCTGCTATGGCAAGGCCCGCGATATTGACCGCAGCTGGCACTGGGTCACGCGCGGCTATGCGTTCGTGATTCAGGATGTGCGCGGCCGCAGCGACTCTGACGGTACGCTTGAGGCCTTCCAGCATGAGCGTGAGGACGCCGACGATCTGTTCAACTGGATCGCGGCGCAGCCGTGGTCCGACGGTAATATCGGCATGTGGGGCGCGAGCTATCTCGGCTATACTACCACCTCCGCCTGCACCAACGGAAATCCGCATCTGAAGACCGCCGTCAGCGAGGTCAACGTCGGATCGCCGTTTTATGATACCGTCCGCAAGGGCGGAACCGTCTGCTCGTGGCCGCTGCTGTGCTGGACGCTGGCGCAGAGCGTTTCGAACCGCGTCGATATGGACGTATTCAAGGGCGTTTCCATCGATCCGCTCGAGGCTGTCCGGATCCGGCCTATTACTGCGATCCCGGAGAAAATCATCGGCTGCCGTTCTACCAGCTGGGACATGTGGTCGAAGCACTATCATTACGATGATTTCTGGCGGCACAGTGACAATACAGCCCACGCGGACAATATCAGGATCCCCATGCTGATTCTCTCCGGCTGGTACGACGGCGATGCGCTTGGCGTGCAGGAGACCTGGCGTTTCCTGTCCAAAAGCCCCGTTCCCGGCCACCGTATTGTGCTTGGCCCGTGGCCGCACGGTCTGAACGCGTGGCGCGACAGCATGGATCTGGCCTTCGGCAATAATGCGGTCGACTATGATTTCGATACGCGCATTATCCGCTGGTTCGACCATTACCTCAAGGGTATTGAAAATGGCGAGGACAAGAAGCCCAAGGCGACCTACTACGTCAACGGTGAAAATCAGTGGCACACCAGCGAGGACTGGATGCCGAAGGAAGCGCGTCTTGTCAACCTCTATCTGGATAGTGACGGCCACGCAAACTCTATGAACGGCGACGGACGCGTCACGCTGACACCTGCTGAGACCGGCAGCGACGCATATGTCTACGATCCCGAATTTCCATGCGGCGGCGAGGGCGACGGCTTCGACGACGGTTTGGTTTCTCCTTACAAGTGCAATTCCCGTCAGATCCGCAGCGACGTTCTGGTCTATGACACGCCCGTGCTGGAGCAGGATATTGCCATTGCCGGCCCGCTGTATGCCGAGCTTTACGCAGCCTCCAGCGCCGTCGACACGGATTTTATCGTCCGCGTCAGTGATGTGGACGAGCAGGGGACTGCCCGTAATGTCAGCTTCAATATTATCCGCGCCGAGTTCCGCAAGGGCTGGGACAAGCCTGAGCTGCTCACGCCGGGGAAAATTGAAAAATATGAGATGGAGATGTATTTCTACGGCATGGTTTTCAAAAAGGGCCACAAGATTCGTATCGATATCTCCTCCAGTGAGCTGATGGAAGCATTCCCTAACACCAACACCGGCATCGATCCCTATACCGATCCGAAGCCCATCAAGGCCACCCAGACCATTTACCATGGCAGGGAATACCCCTCTCATGTCAAGCTCCCTGTCCTTTACGGCCTGTAAACAACTCCATGTAATATTTCTATACGCCTCGAAAAAGATGGGTAATTTCATGGCGCAGGTGCTGTGAAGAGAGCAAAGAAAAACCAAAGAGCGGCGGAGAGAATGACACGATCATCCTCTCCGCCGCTTTTCAGACATTTCCGCATGTGGGTCATGCGGTTTCGCCGCCTGAAAACCGAACAAATAAAAGAGAAAACCGGCGAAAATCTCTCGATTTTCACCGATTTGGTGGAGCTAGTGGCCAGACTTGAACCGGCGACCTGCTGATTACGAAGAGCAGAAAAGATATAAAAATTACGATTTTTAGATGTTTTCAGCACTTTCTGTTCAGAAATCAATACTCTTTGCTCCTCTTGTTTCCACTGTTTCCGTCCGCTCCTTTCCGCGTGTGGGTCACGGTGTGGGTCAGCCGCTTTGGTCAGTCCACTGTGTAAAGACACCACCAAGGAGGGGCGCAAAAGCGTACACCACACGCAAAAACTGCGCCGCTGTAAACAAAGACTAAGCCTTTTTATAAGCAGCCGCTACTCGACCCAGTTTTCAACTTCCAAATCAGGCACGCGCTCAAACTCGCGGACGTTGTTCGTCACAAGGGTCATGTCCTCCGATCTGGCGTGCGCGGCAATCAGCATATCCAACGGACCAATCGGTGTTCCGCCGCTCTGAAGATAGGCGCGGATCTCACCGTACTCGGAAGCCGCTGCCGCACCGAAGGGAAGGATGCTCAGCGGAACCAGAAAGCGAAGAAGTGCCTGCTCGTTTTTTACGGGATTGGAACTGTGCTTCATCCCGTACTCCAGTTCCGCCAGTGTGATGGAGGAAATGCAGACGCCGCTGTTCAGTTCCTTTTTCAGTCGCTGCAATACCTGCTCCGGCTTGTTCTTCATCGCGTAGATGCAGATGCTGGTGTCCAGCATATACGTCACAGATGTTCACGCTCCTCTTGGACGCCCTGATCTCGACCATCCTCGAAAATATCGTCGGTGAAGCTGTTCAGACCGTCCATAAAAGTCTGCCACATGGATTCCTTCGGAACGAGGATCACAGCGTCACCAAGCTGCTGGACGATCACTTCGTCTGTGTTGAAACGAAACTTTTTCGGTAGGCGCACAGCTTGACTTCTGCCATTCTCAAAGATTTTCGCTGTTTCCATTGTGATCACCTCCCTAAATAATATATATCACAGTATATATTTTCTGTCAACAGGAGAATCTGATTCTTCTCGCAGCAAAAATGTATTGACGATAATTTCAGGCGCGGAGTATACTGAAAGTACAGTCGCAGAGTAAAGAAAGAGGGATGAAAAATGGAACTGTCAAAGAATGATTGGAAACTGTTCCGAGAGAGGCTTCCTGGTTGGCAGGAACGCTATATGGACAAGCTCGCCTGCGAGTATGCCGAATTTTTGACCGATGACAGCCGCCAACCATCAGAACGTTTCTGGGCGCTGAATAAAAGAATACGTGAGGATCGGAGAAAACCGGGGGTACAGCTTGAACTCCGAAAGCAGAATGTTGTGTTTGATCTGGCACACTTGATCGCGGATGGTGCAGTTTCGCTGGATGAGCTTGATGGCTTCAGCGAGGAACTGCAGAATATGGTTCGTGAACTTTCGCAAAAACAGGTCTAAAAATCGCGTTCACGTGGTCTAAGCCGTCATTCTTTATTCGAGGTTGACTAAATCATTATACTCCAAATGCGGCCATCTTGCTGATGGTCTCATTTTTCATACAGATCCGTCAGGAATCTATAGAAATCATGACGTGAAGTCCGGATTATCGTACAGTCCTTGTGCTAAACTATTCTTATACTACAAAAGGAGGCGTAAACTTTGATTTCCAGAAAAACATACTGTAGGGCACTGAAACTGTTGCAAACGCAAGAGAATTTTGCCGCAGAGTCTCGGCAAATTCTGCTGACGCTGCTCCGTGACAGCATTGACGATGTTTGCGACTACACATCTTGGTGGCTTTCCGAAACAGACGATTTTTGTGTCTGGACCAAAGATGAAAGCCAGAGGTGGGATCTGCACAAACCGGAAGCGCTTTACGATTTCATCACCGGAGAATACGGCAGAGCGGAGCATATCTGCGGCAAAAATTTTGTGACCGTCTCGATTCTGCTTGACGCAGATGTGAAAGAACAGCTCGATTCGTTCTGCGACGAACACGACACAACGCCGGGACAAATTCTGACGACTGCGCTGGAGTGGATGGTTCATCACCCCGAGGAAGCAAAATCATATTTGGAAAACCTGACGAAGGAAGATACATCATGGAAAAAGAAAAACTAGATCTGGAAGCGCTGCATACCGTTACACCGGAAGAATTCCAGCAGCACTTCGATGTACTGACGGAAGAAGCCAGGACCGGCAATGTGCCGCTTCGCATTCGCGCAGAAGACGGCTCGTCGGATCTGCTGCTGTTCGCGTGGGACGATTTCTTTGCGCATTTTCATGAAATCTATCCGCCGGAAAAGCGAGTAGAAATCGAAGCAGCCTGTCAGGCATTTCATGAATCTGAATAAGAAGAACACAGCACCGGATGTGCTGTATGTTGCCTGTCCCCCTGCCTAACTTAGGCAGGGAATTTTTTATGCAGACGCAAAATATTTTCCGCAAAATATTTTCAAAACTGACTGTTCAAAACGCGGTTTTCTGTCGGATTAAACAGAAGAACTTTTTGAGGAAGCCTTTGGCGAGTCAGAAGTAAATATTTTGTGAACATTTGCGAAAAGGGGTCTAAAAAGTGCGTTCTCGCTGCCTACCACATGAGGGGACTTTTTCGGAGGGACGCGAACAGGCGGCGCAGGCGCGGAAATGTAAATGATCTGTGAATTTTCACAAAAGGGTTTCTAAAAATCACGTTCCCGTGGCCTATGCAGTG
>OGXT01002848.1_pt1 | contig 12931 bp, 11 predicted proteins | sample 1576361 | NCBI WGS metagenome assembly OGXT01 (sample SAMEA3541514, study PRJEB24748) | human gut metagenome | biome: human gut; feature: human-associated habitat; material: faeces | place: China | collected 2012 | reverse complement strand
CACCAGCGCGGCCAGCCCGCCACGGTGGGCGCGGCACCAGCCAGAAAGTTTTTTCATAAGGCAAAGCCCCCGTTGTTTTTTGTACCATTATACAGGCAAGCGAACCCCGCTGTCAAAAAACGCGCATTGCCGTTTTGCAGAGGGCGGAGATATCTTTTTCTTGCCCTATTGCCCAAAAAGCGGTATAATACAATAGAATATTTGTAAAAATGTGTCCGCCGGGCTGTCCGGCCGGACTGCTATAGTATGGAGGCATTTGCTATGTCTGGATTTATCCCGCTTTCCGTCCCGAATTTCGGCGCGCGCGAGGCCGAACTCGCCGGGCAGGCCATCACTTCCGGCTGGGTATCGACCAGCGGCGGCAAGGTCACTGAGTTTGAGGAAAAGCTCGCCGCCTATGTGGGTATGCCCCGCGCCGTGGCCTGCAACGCCGGTACCAGCGCGCTGCATCTGGCAGCCATGGCCGCCGGCATTACCCGCGGGGACGAGGTCATCGTCCCGACGCTGACTTTTATCGCCGCCGTCAACCCGCTGACCCGCTATGTGGGGGCCGAGCCGATTTTCATTGGCTGCGACGACAGCCTGTGCATTGACCCCGACGCGGTGGAGAATTTCTGTGCTAACCACTGCGAGCTGCGGGACGGCAAGCTGTATAACAAAAAGACCGGCGCACATGTCAAGGCGCTGGAGGTCGTGCATGTCTTTGGCAATCTGGCCGACATGCCCCGCCTGATGGCCATTGCCGAGCGATACGGCCTTATTGTGATCGAGGACGCGACCGAGGCCCTCGGCACCCGCTGCACCAACGGCCCCTATGCGGGCCGGTTTGCAGGCACCATCGGTGACATCGGCTGCTACAGCTTCAACGGCAACAAGATCATCACGACCGGCGCGGGCGGCGCGGTGGTATCCAACCACGCCGACTGGGCCGAGCATGCCAAGCACCTCTCCACTCAGGCCAAGGCCGATATGCTGCAGTTCCTGCACGATGAGGTCGGCTATAACTACCGCATGACCAATGTGCAGGCCAGCCTCGGCATTGCCCAGCTGGAGCGGCTTGAGGGATTCATCGCCCACAAAAAGGCGCTGTATGACCGCTATGTGGCGGCGCTGGACGGCGTCAAGGGGCTGCGCATCCTGCCCTTCCGGGAGGAGGCATGCCGCGCCAACCACTGGTTCTTCAGCCTGTATGTGAAGGATGCCGGTCTTGACCGCGACACCGTGATTGAAAAGCTGCAGGCGCAGCAGATCCAGACCCGCCCGGTGTGGGCGCTCATCCATGAGCAGGCCGATTACCCCCGCAACGAGGCCTACGGTCTGGACAAGGCGCTGGACTACCGCAAGTATATTGTCAACCTGCCCTGCTCGACCAATTTGAGCATGGAGGACTGCGACCGCGTGATTGAAGCGGTGCTGGGGCTGCTGAAATAAGGCTTCCCCCGTGGGGGAAGCTGTCACCGAAGGTGACTGATGAGGGGCGGACTTTCCGCAGCAGTCCGTGAACGGGCAATCGCGCAAGCGCCGCCCCTCATCCGGCGCTTGCGCGCCACCTTCCCCCTCGGGGGAAGGCTTTACTAAATGTCAAAGGGGGACCACCCTTGATCAAAGTTGAAGAACTCTTCATTGAACCTACCGCCACGGTGCTGGAAACACTGCGCAAGCTGGATGAGACCGGCCAGCGCATTCTGTTCATCGCGCCGGAGGGCAAGCTGAAGGCCGTCATCACCGATGGCGACATCCGCAAGTTTTTCCTGCGGGGCGGCACGCCCGACCAGACCATTGACAACGCGGCGAACTACCACCCGCTCAGTGTCTCGGTGGCGGAGCGCGGCAAGGCGCGCGGCATCCTGCAGAAATACTGCATTGACGCGCTGCCGGTGCTGAATAAGCGCGGCATCATCACCGATATTATCTTTGCCCATGGGCTTGATGTGGACAACCGCAAGCAGGTCGATATCCCCGTTGTCATGATGGCGGGCGGTCTGGGTACCCGGCTGTACCCCTATACCAAGATCCTGCCCAAGCCGCTGATCCCGGTGGGGGAGCAGCCCATCGCCGAGATGATCATGGACCGGTTCCGGGATTTCGGCTGCCATGATTTTACGATGATCGTCAACTACAAAAAGGGGATGATCAAGTCCTATTTCAACGAGCTGGAAAAGGACTACCATGTCGATTTCGCCGATGAGGATGTCTTTATGGGCACCGGCGGCGGGCTTTGCCTGCTGAAAGGAAAAATTGGTACACCGTTCTTTTTTACAAACTGCGACACGCTGCTGGATGTGGACTTCGGCGATATTTATGAGTATCACCGCTCCCACGGCAACCTTGTCACGATGATCTGCGCCTTCAAGCACTACACGGTGCCCTACGGCGTGGTCGAGCTGGGCGAGGACGGCGGCATCGCCGCCATGCGCGAAAAGCCCGAGCTGGATTTCCTGACGAACACCGGCGTCTATGTCGTGGAACCCCGCGTTGTTGAGGAGATGCGCGACGGTGAGTTCATCGGCTTCCCCGATGTGATCGAGCGGTATCGCCGCGCCGGTGAGAAGGTCGGCGTCTATCCCATCAGCGAGAGCAGCTGGATGGATATGGGCCAGCTGGAGGAGCTGGAAAAGATGCGCCGAAAGCTGGAAAACCAGCAGTAAATAAAAGCCTTCCCCTTTGGGGGAAGGTGGCGCGCAGCGCCGGATGAGGGGCAGCCTGCCGGAAGGCCCCCCTCATCAGTCTGCTTTGCAGACAGCTTCTCCCCAAGGGGAGAAGCCACAGCGGAAGGAGTTTTAAAATGCCTGTAACGATCATTGCGGAGGCCGGGGTCAACCATAACGGCAGCCTTGAGATGGCCAAGGAGATGGCCCGTGTGGCCAAGGCGTGCGGCGCGGATATTGTAAAATACCAGACCGCCGTGCCGGAGCTGGTTGTGAGTAAGTTTGCCCAAAAGGCAGAGTACCAGAAGCAGACTACCGATGCCGCCGAGAGCCAGTTGGAGATGATCCGCCGGCTGCATTTCTCATTCGATGCCCACCGGGAGCTGAAGGAATACTGCGACTCCATCGGCATCCAGTATCTCTCGGCACCGTTCGATCTGCCCAGCGTCCGGTTCCTCGGCACGCTGGGGCTGCCGCTGCTCAAGATCCCCTCTGGCGAGATCACGAACCTGCCGTATCTGGAGGCAATGGCCGCGCTGAAAACGCCGGTCCTGCTCTCCACCGGCATGAGCAGCCTTGACGAGATCACCGATGCACTTGGCGTGCTGGATGACGGCGGCTGCCCTGAAGTCACGATCCTGCACTGCAACACCCAATATCCCACCCCGTATGAGGACGCCAACCTGACCGCGATGATCGAGCTGTATGAGCAGTTCGGCCTGCCGGTCGGCCTGTCCGATCACACCCCCGGGTGGGAGTGCGATGTGGCCGCCGCCGTGCTGGGCGCGCAGGTCATTGAAAAGCACTTCACGCTCGATAAATCCCTGCCCGGCCCTGACCAGAAGGCCAGCCTCGACCCCGCCGAGTTCAAGGCAATGGTCGAGGCCGTGCGCCATGTGGAGGCGGCGCTCGGGGACGGCCACAAGCACCTGACCGCCAGCGAGGCCCCCAACAAGGCCATTGCCCGCAAGAGCATCGTGGCCGCACGGCAGATTCAGGCAGGCGAGGTCTTTACCGAGGAAAACCTCACCACCAAGCGCCCCGGTGACGGTATCTCCCCCATGCGCTGGCATGAGATTTTGGGCCAAACCGCAAAACGCGATTTTGCGGAGGATGAAAAAATAGAGCTGTAACGGCAAGGGAGAGCCTATGCGCACCATCTGTGTTGTCACCGCCACGCGGGCGGAATATGGCCTTCTGCGCCCGGTGGTGCAGAAGATAGCAGCCTCCGGCACGCTGGCATTGCAGCTTGTCGTGACCGGCGCGCACCTCTGCCCGCGTCTGGGCGAGACTGTGCAGGAGATCGAGCGGGACGGCTTTCCCATTGCGGCAAGGCTCCCCATCTTCACGGAGGACGCCGGGGAGCCTGTTGCAAAAACCATCGCCCGCACACTGACCGTCTTTGACGATTACTTTGCCGCCCACCGGCCCGATGCGGTGCTGCTGCTGGGCGACCGGTTTGAAATTTTCGCCGTGGCGGCAGCGGCCGCAGCGCGGCATATCCCGATCGCCCATATCTCGGGCGGGGATGTTACGCTGGGCGCGGCCGATGAATACTATCGCCACTGCATCTCCAAGATGGCGGCGGTGCATTTTCCGTCCTGCGCCGACAGCGCTGCGCGGCTTGTCCGCATGGGCGAGGCCCCCGGCACGGTGTTCTGCGTAGGCGGGCTGGGGGATGAAAATATCCGCACAATGCCCAAAATGAGCCGCCGGGAATTGTGCGATTCGACAGGACTTCCCCTGATGCAGCCCTTTGCGCTTGTGACCTACCACCCCGAGACTGCCCCCGATGCGGGCAGCCCGGCGGTGCAGGTGCAGGCCCTGTGCGCGGCTATGGCCGCCGTGGACGGTGTGTTCTGGCTTATCACCGGCTCCAACGCCGATGCAGGCGGCGAGGTCTGCACCCGCATGATGCAGGATTTCGCCGCTGCCCACCCGGACCGCGCCGGCTTTGTGCAGAGCCTTGGCCTCAAGCGCTATCTCTCTGCGATGGAGTACGCCGCGCTGGTCGCGGGCAATTCCTCCTCGGGCGTGGTCGAAACGCCGACCTTCCGGGTGCCGACCGTCAACATCGGCAGGCGGCAGGCGGGGCGCACCGTCTGCGCCAATGTGCTTTGCTGCGATGCTGACCGCGCGGCCATCGAGGCTGCGCTGCGCAAGGCTCTGTCCAAGGCGTTCGCCCCTGTGGCGGCATCGGCGCGCAGCCCCTACAACGGTGGCAATACAAGCGAAAAGATCTGCACGGTGCTGCAGAATTTTGACTTTGCAGGACCCAAGATATTTTATGACGGCCCTGTGCCTGAATTTGACCCCCAAAGGAGCGTTTTGGTATGAAACTTCTCATCGTTGGCTTAGGCAGCATGGGCAAACGCCGCGCCCGGCTGGCCAAGGGCATTGATGCCGCCATACAGATTGTCGGCGTTGACACAGCCGAGGGCCGCCGCGCCGAGGCAAAGCAGCTGGCGCTGGCGGACGAGGCCTACCCGTCCATTGCCGAGGCTGTGGCCGCCGCGCACCCGGACGCCGCACTGGTCTGCACGGCACCGCTGTCCCACGCCGCCGTCATCGGCGAGCTGCTGGACAACGGCCTGCCGGTCTTTACCGAGCTGAACCTTGTCCGGGACGGCTACGCCGAGAATATGGCCAAGGCTGCCGAAAAGCAGCTGCCGCTCTTCCTCTCCTCCACCATGCTCTACCGGCGCGAAACGCAGTATATCAAGCAGCAGGTCGCAGCGTTCGGCAAGCCGGTGCATTATATCTATCACATCGGGCAGTATCTGCCCGACTGGCACCCATGGGAGAACTATAAGAATTTCTTTGTCGGCAACGCCCGCACCGGCGGCGTGCGCGAGATTTTCGGCATTGATCTGCCATGGCTGCTCGATGCCTTCGGCAATGTGGAGTCAGTCACGGTGCAGAAGGACACGATCAGCGATCTCGGTCTGCCGTACCCCGACTGCGTGACCCTGCTGCTGCGCCACAAGGGCGGCGCGCAGGGCGTGCTGGCGGCCGATGTTGTCAGCCGCAAAGCCGTGCGCAGCTTTGAGTGCTTCGGTGACGGCATCCACCTTTTCTGGGAGGGCAACCCCAAGGCGCTGTATGAATTCCGTGATGGGGACAAGCAGCCGGTGGATACCTATGCCAGCTTTGAGCATGACAGCCGCTACAGTGACAACATTGTGGAGAACGCCTATGTGGACGAGCTGACGAACTTCTTCGCCGTGCTGAAGGGCGAGGAGCAGCCCCGCTGGAGCTTTGAGAAGGACCTGAAAGCGATTGAGCTGATGGACAAAATTGAAAATTCGTAAGCCTTTTTCCTGTCAAAACTGCTTTTTGCCTTGCTGAGACTGTAGGGGCGAACATTGTTCGCCCGTCCACTGTGCGGCGGCTGCCGGGTTCCCGGAGCGATGCAGGCATCGCCCCCTGCGCGTAGGGGCGGATTCCATATCCGCCCGGGCGCTTTGCCTTTGCCGCACACGCCCTCGGGCGAACGATGTTCGCCCCTACAAGCCTTCCGTAAACTTACCATAAAAAGGGGACACCTATGCGTACCATCACCGCGCTGTTCGTGGGGCTTGGCTCCATCGGGACGCGCCATTTGAAAAACCTTGCCAACCTCTGCGCAGACCGCGGCTGGACCCTGCAGGCCGATGCTCTGCGCAGTGACCTGACCCGCCCGCTGCGCCCCGGCGCGGCGGAGCTGCTGCACGCCCAGTACACCGACCTGACCGCCGCCCCGGCACACTATGACATGGTGTTCATCACGAACCCCACCAGCCTGCACGCCGAGGCATTGCGGCAGGTCAAGGGCCGCGGCGAGGCGCTTTTTATCGAAAAACCGATCTTCTCGGCTGAGCAGACCGGCCTTGCGCTGGACGAGCTGCTGCCTGCCGGCCAAAAGGCCTATGTGGCAGCGCCGATGCGGTGGTGCGGTGCCATGCTGGCCCTCAAGGATCGGCTGCCCGCGCTGCACCCCTACTGCGCGCGGGTCATCTGCTCAAGCTATCTGCCCGACTGGCGGCCCGGCGTGGACTACCGCACGGTCTACAGTGCCCGCAAGGCGTTGGGCGGCGGCGTCACCATCGACCTGATCCATGAGTGGGATTATCTGGTCGAGCTTTTCGGCGTGCCGGAAAAGCTGTACAATTTCAAGGGGACCTACTCCGAGCTGGAGATCGATTCCGACGATCTTTCTGTTTACATCGCAAAATATCCCACGCTGCTGGCGGAGGTGCATCTGGACTACTTCGGCCGCGGCTACCGGCGCAGCATCGAGCTTTTCTGCCGGGACGGCAGCTATCTGGCCGACTTCGGCAAGGGCACGCTGACCCTGCCGGACGGTACGGTGCAGCACTATGAGGAGGATGTGAACCGCCGCTATGAGCGGGAGATGGAGTATTTTGTTGACTACGCACTGACCGGCTGCGGCGAAAGCTGCAACCCGCCCGCACTGGCACTGAAGGTGCTGAAACTGACTTTGGGGGAGAATGTACAATGAATCGTCTGCTCATTACCATTTGCGGCCGTGCCGGCAGCAAGGGCTTCAAGAACAAAAACCTGAAGGTTTTCTGCGGTAAACCGTTGGTTTACTATTCGCTCAGTGCCGCCGAGCTGTTTATCAAGAACCACCCGGAGCTGACCGTCGACATCGCGCTGAACACCGACAGCGAAGACCTCGCAAAGCTGGTAGCCGCCGAGTACCCGGAGGTCGTCTACCTGCCGCGCGGCGCAGAGCTGGGCGGCGACCGCGTGCCGAAGATGGCCGTCTATCAGGACAGCCTGCGCCGCATGGAGGCACGCGCCGGACAGCCCTACGACTGGCATATGGACTTGGACATCACCAGCCCGCTGCGCACCGCCGCCGACATCGAGAACGCCTTTGCCGTAAAGCAGAAGCGCGCTGACCTCGACCTCGTGTTCAGCGTCTGCGAGGCGCGCCGCAACCCGTGGTTCAACATGGTGAAGACCGTGGACGACCATGTCGAGCAGGTCTGCCGCAGCGAGTTCACCGGCCGCCAGCAGGCACCCGACGTGTATGACGTCAATGCGTCAATTTACGTCTTCAAACGGGATTTTCTGGCCGAGAACACCGACGGCATGCTCTGGCGCGGCAAAATCGGCGTCAGCGTGATGATGGACACCGGCATCATCGACATCGACTCGGAGCATGACTACCTGCTCATGGAGGCGATCGCGCAGCATCTCTACGCGCATTATCCGGAATTTAACGCAGTGCGGGAGAATATTCGTGGCTGAGGACATCTTTGACCGTGCGCTGGAGCTGGTCATGGACGCGGGCCAGACGCTGCTGGAAAACGGCGGCGAGGTGTTCCGCGCGCAGCAGACCATGGAGATCATGGCCGCCAGCCTCGGCGTGCGGGACTTCCACGTTTATGTTCTGACCAACGGCATCTTTGCGTCGGCGCACCTGCCGGGGCGGGATGCCGTCTCGCTGGTGCGGCACGTGCCCACCGTGTCGGTCCATCTGGGCCGCGTCGAGGCCGTGAACGAGCTTTCCCGTGAGCTGGCCGCCGGGAGGCTGGGCGTCGTCGAGGCCGAAGCACGGCTGAACACGGCCCGCACGCTGCCGCGCAGCACACCGCAGCTGGAAATTCTGGCCTGCGTTGTCGGGGCAGCGGGGTTCGCGTACCTGTTCGGCGGCACGCTGGCAGACATGCCGGTGGCCGCGGTAGCGGGCCTGCTGGAGGCGCTCGTCTGCCAGCAGTTTGCGAGGCACGGCATCAACCGGATCTTTACCGACATCGTGGCGGCGCTCTGCTGCACCTTCTGGGCTGCCGCCGCGCAGGCGGTTTTTCCCCTTGTCAGCGCCAACGCGGCCATCATCGGCGCGCTTATGGTGCTGACCCCCGGCGTTGCCCTGACGATGGGCGTGCGGGATATTCTGAACGGCGACTATCTGTCCGGCTCGATCCGCCTGCTGGACGCGCTGCTCATCGCGGGCAGCATTGCGGGCGGCGTTGTGCTTGGCTGGATCCTTGCGGGTGGACTGGGGGTGGCGGCATGATGCCTGTCTGGACGCACTATCTGGCGGCATTTGTGGTGGCCGGCATCGCCACGATCGGCTTCGGCATCACCTTCCAGATGCCGCGGCGGCATTATCTGGCCTGCGGCCTGACCGGTGCGGTTGGCTGGATGGTCTATATCTTCGGGGTCGAGCTTTTCAGCATGAGCCCCGCCGTTGCCACGCTGGTGGCCACCCTGCCGCTGACCGCCTGCGCACGGTTCTTCTCGGTCCGGCACAAGGCCCCGGTCACGATCTTTCTGCTGCCGGGCATCTTCCCGCTGGTGCCGGGGGCGGGCATCTATTACACCGCCTACTATTTTCTGCAGGGCGAGGAGGTCCTTTTCGCCAGCAAGGGCGCCGAAACCTTCAAGGTCGCGCTGGCGCTTGCGCTCGGCATTGCGCTGGTCTGCAGCCTGCCCCTGCCGGGAAACCACGAGCCCAAAAAGTAGTCCCATGCCCCGTTCTGCAAAGGACGGGGTATTTTTTTGCGTGAAAATATTGTTTTTTGCAGGGAAAACGAGTATAATTTAACCTGTATAACTTTGTGTAAAATGTGAGGAATGAGTGGTATGCTTTCCGACCCCCAGCTGCATTATCTCGATAACGCCGCCACCACCCGGGTGGACCCGGCTGTGGCACAGGCCATCGGCACGGCCCTGACGGAGCTTTGGGCGAACCCCAGCAGCCTGTACGACCCGGCCGTGGCCGCGCAGGACGCTGTCCAGACGGCCCGCGCCCGCGTTGCCAAAACGCTGCACTGCCGCAGCGATGAGATCTACTTTACCGCCTGCGGCAGCGAGAGCAACAATATGGCCGTCTACGGCGCGGCCCGCCCGCGCAGGGCGTGGGGCAATAAAATCGTTGTGACCGGGTTCGAGCATCCCAGCGTGCAGCGGCCCATCCGCGCCTTAAAGGACGAGGGCTTCACGGTTGTGGAGATCCTGCCCGGCGCGGACGGCCGCATCGACACACAGAAATACCTGCAGGAGATCGACAAAAACACCGTGCTGGCCGCCTGCATGGCCGTCAACAACGAGACCGGCGCGGTGCAGGACATTGCGGCTCTGGGCAAGGGCATCAAGGCGCGCAACAGCCGCACCCACTTCCATGTAGACGCTGTGCAGGCGTGGCTGCGTATGCCGATCGACCTGCAAAAATGGCGCGAGGTGGACAGCCTCTCCGTGTCGGGCCACAAGGTCCACGCGCCCAAGGGTGTGGGCGCACTCTTTATCCGGGACAGCCAGCGCCAGACCCTCAAGCCGCCCTACATCGGCGGCCATCAGGAGCGCGGCCTGCGCCCCGGCACCGAGAACACGCCCTACATTGTGGGGCTTGGCATGGCCGCCGCGCTGGGGCAGCAAAAGCTGCGCACCCGCATGACCCGCATTGCGGAGCTGAACGCCCGGCTCCGCGCCGGGCTGGCCGCGCTGGACGGCATCACCCTCAACTCACCCGCCGATGCAGTGGGGGAGATCGTCAACTTCTCAACCAACTGCATCAACAGCCAGACCTTTATCAACTATCTGAACACCCGCGCGGTCTATGTTTCGGGCGGCTCTGCCTGCGACAAGGGCGAGCCGAGCCACACGCTGCTGGCCATGGGCTGCAGCGATCTGACCGTCCGCACCGCCCTGCGCGTCAGCCTTTGCGCGGATAACACCGCCGAGGATGTGGACGCGCTGCTGGCGGGGGTAAGAGATGGCTTGAAGGAGCTGCAGCATATTTGAAATAGAAAAGCCTTCCCCCGAGGGACAGACTCCCCCGGTACGGGGGAGGTGGCGCGTAGCGCCAGAAGGGGAGCAGGTGGCCGAAGGCCGGATGAGGGGCGGCCTTGCCATGGCAACCCATGAACGGGTTATATAGGGAAACCCGCCCCTCATCAGCCGCCTGCGGCGGCAGCTTCAGTCTCCGCGCTAAGAGCCGCCTTCGGCGGTTGCGCTCCGACACGCGCCTGCGGGCGCAGCCCCTCGGGGGAAGCCAAGGATTTATATGGAAAGGAATATCCTATGAAAGAAATCATCCTCGCCTATCAGGGCGAAATGACATTGAAGGGGCTGAACCGCGCCAAGTTTGAGGCACGGCTCGCCAAGATTATCCGCTGGCGGCTTGAGCCTCTGGGCAAGTTCAAGGTCTATCAGGCGCAAAGCACCGTTTTCATCGAGCCGAAGGAGGAGGGCCTTGACATGGACGAGGCGTTCCGCCGCGTTTCCCATGTGTTCGGCATCGTCAAGCTCAGCCGTGCGGTCGAGTGCCCCAAGGATTTTGACGCCATCTGCGAGACCGCCGAGGCCTACCTTGGCGAGGCGCTGCGCGGTGTGCGTACCTTTAAGGTCGAGGCCAAGCGCGCCGACAAGGCCTATCCGATGAAAAGCCCCGAGATCTGCCGCGAACTGGGCGCCTACCTATTGGATAAGCACCATCACCTGCGGGTCGATGTCCACAACCCCCAGCTGGAGATCATGGTCGAGATCCGCGACCATGCCGCTTATGTCCATGGCCCCAAGGTCGAGGCTGCGGGCGGTCTGCCTGTCGGTACCAGCGGCCGCGCGCTGAATTTGCTGTCCGGCGGTATTGACAGCCCTGTGGCGGCGTGGTGCATGGCGCGGCGCGGTCTGGCGCTGCACCACATCCACTTTGCCAGCCCGCCGTACACCAGCCTGCGTGCCAAGCTGAAAGTGCGCGATCTGGCGCGGGAAATTGTCGAGTACACCGGCAACTGCACGCTGTTCGTCGTGCCGTACACCAAGCCGCAGGAGTATATCCGCGACCATGCGCCCGATGTGCTGTTCACGGTTTTGATGCGCCGCAGCATGCTGCGCATCGCAAATCAGGTGGCCAAAAAGCTCGAGCTGCAGGCGCTCATCACCGGCGAGAGTCTGGCACAGGTGGCCAGCCAGACGATGGCGGCGCTCGCCTGCACCGATCAGGCGCAGGATCTGCCGGTGCTGCGCCCCTGCATCGGCATGGACAAGATCGAAATCATCAATATCTCCCGCAAGATCGGCACCTTTGAGACATCCATCGAGCCGTATGAGGATTGCTGCACCATCTTTACCCCGCCGCACCCCAAGACGAACCCGACGCTGGACGAGATCCTTGCCGCCGAGGCCGCCATGCCCGGGCTGGCTGCGCTGGAAGCTGAGGCCGCCGAGAATGTTGAGAAGATCTACATCCGCATGGGAGATGACGAACTGCTGTGACTGCTGAAATTATCTGCGTAGGAACGGAGCTTTTGCTGGGCGACATCGTCAATACCAACGCGCAGTTTTTAAGCCGCGAGCTGGCCGAGCTGGGCATCAGCGTGCTGCACCAGCATGTCATCGGTGATAACCCCGCCCGGCTGAAAGAACTGGTTTTGCAGGCCAAAGGCCGCAGCGACCTGCTTGTCTTTTCGGGTGGCCTCGGCCCTACCGAGGACGATCTGACCAAGGAGACGGTCGCCGAGGCCTTCGGCGATACGCTGGCCTTTGATGAGGGCGAGTGGCAAAAGATACTGGATTTTTTCGCCCGCACCAATCGCCACCCGACCGACAACAACCGCAAGCAGGCTATGTGCCCGACCAAAGGCCACAAGCTTATCAACGACCACGGCACCGCGCCCGGTGCGTGGTTTGAGGATGAGCAGGGCCGCTGCGCCGCACTGATGCCCGGTGTCCCGCGTGAGATGAAGGCAATGTGGGCCGAGCAGGTGCGTCCGATTTTGCTGCGCCGCCAGAACTGCACGATCCACAGCCGCACGCTGCGGGTGCTGGGCGGCGAGAGCGCCATCGCCAGCAAGGTCGCGCCGCTCTTTGCGGCAGAAAACCCTACGGCAGCCATCTACTGCAAGACCGGCGAGTGCGAGATCCGCGTGACCGCCCGCGAGGCCACCGAGCAGGCCGCCGAGGCCGCCTGCAATGCCCGCATTGCGGAGTTCAAAGAGATTCTAGGCGCAGCGGCCTATGATGTCGATGTGCCTGCACTGGAATACACCGTGGTGCGTGCCCTGCGCGAGCATGGGCTGCACGCCTCCACGGCGGAAAGCTGCACCGGCGGCATGATCGCCGAGCGGCTGACCAATGTGCCCGGCGCGAGCGAGGTGTTCGGCTTCGGCTATGTCACCTACGCCGAGGCTGCCAAGCAAAAGCTGCTGGGCGTGGACGCCGCTGTCATTGCACAGTACAATGTCGTGTCTGGCCCGGTCGCAGCTGCTATGGCCTTTGGTGCGGCGCGCGGCTCCGGCGCGGAGCTGGCCGTGGGCATTACGGGGCTGGCC
>OGXT01002842.1_pt1 | contig 12953 bp, 9 predicted proteins | sample 1576361 | NCBI WGS metagenome assembly OGXT01 (sample SAMEA3541514, study PRJEB24748) | human gut metagenome | biome: human gut; feature: human-associated habitat; material: faeces | place: China | collected 2012 | reverse complement strand
ACCTCTACGCTATCCACGGATGGTTCGGACGGTACGCTTTCCGCTACTTGAGTAATAGCGAGCCGGGCAGTTATGTCTTGCGAATCGCCCTGTCCTTTCTCCGCGTTGTTTGTCATACTGCATGCGGCCAATGCCATAAGAGCCGCAGGAATCCATATCTTTTTCATCTTATACTATTTTTCTGGTTATCTACTATACAACTCCAACTCAAGCGCCGATATATTATAGGCATATACGGCCTCGATATATCCCCGCCGGATCTCCCGGGCGGCGTTCAGGCTTTGAACAAACTGCGTGATATCTGTCTCGTTCTCTTTGAACTGTACCGTCGCGCTCTTCAACAAAGCATCCGCTTCCGGTAAAGCGCCGGTCGTATAATAGCGGATATGCTCTCCTTCCTTACGAAGCGCAACGCTCAACTCCTCCACCTTATTGTTCAATTGACGGATGTTACTCTCCGCTTCCGTGCGGGCGATATAGGAATCGATCTTCGCTTGCCTTACCCGGCTATGCTGCGGGAAGAACAATACCGGGAACGAGATCCCGACCATCCAAGAGTCCAGACCGCTCAACGGGGCTATTTTCTGACGCACATATCCTACCGATAGTTCCGGGAAGAAACGGCTTCGTTCGATACGAAGCATGGCTTTCTTCTCATCGGCCACGCTCCGGAAATAATTCAGATGGATATCGGACGGAGCGATCTCGGCTACGCAAGCGGGGAATAAAACCAATGTCGTATCCATAGGCAGCAATGGGGAATCCGAATAACAAGTCCAAGAGAAACGACGGGTAGCCAATTGCAACTCCTCTTCCGCCTGCGACAAACGGGTCTGTAGATCGGCGACCAAGGTAGATGACATATTCCGCTCCAATAGCGTGATATCCCCTTGCTCATAACGCAACTGACTTGCCTTTCGCAAACGTCCGGCCCACTCGATCTGCTCTTTATACAAGGCACATAGATGAAAGGCATATTGATAATAAGCCCATGCCCGTTTTACCTCGGCCGTAATCTCCTTCTTCACCAAGTCCCGGTAATATTCTCCCGTGGCGACTTGACGGTTCACCAAGGCGTTCTTATAAAATGGGGTCAATAGAGAGCCTAAGGATTGCGTGATCTCCATCTGATTGTCGTTTCGTGTCTCACCGTTGATCTGTCCCCATGAATAATTAAAGGTGGTCGGTGACACCTCCCAGCTCTCTCCCCGTGAAGCACGACTACGTTCAATGGATGCCGTGGCAGTCTTCAGGCGAGGATGATTCTCCAAGGCGATCGTCACGGCTTCTTCCAACGACACCGTCTGTTGGGCATGCGTGGGGAATAAGATACCTAAAAAAAGAAGAAACGGCAATAGGCGCTTCAACCAGCGTTGGCGCTTCCAAGCGGCCGAGCTATTTACCAACCGATAAAATACCGGGATAATAATCAACGTCAAGATCGTGGAGACAATCAAGCCTCCGATCACGACCGTCGCTAACGGACGTTGCACCTCCGCGCCCGCGGACTTCGCTATCGCCATCGGCACGAATCCTAGAGAAGCTACCAAGCCGGTCAAGAATACGGGGCGAAGTAGATGCGGACATCCTTTCGCGAGGATACGATTCGTTGTCATTTGATATTTAGTTTGTTTCCGTAAGTTATTAAAATGATTAATCATTAATATACCATTCAAGACCGCTACGCCAAACAAGGCGATAAAGCCGACCCCCGCCGATATACTGAAAGGCAACCCTCGTAACCAAAGGGCCAGAATACCCCCTATCAAGGATAACGGGACGGTAGAAAATACCACCAGCGAGTAGGTAACACTCTTAAAGGCAAAGAACAACAGCAATAAGATCAATGACAAGGCGACCGGTATCACGATCGTAAGCGTATCGATCGCATTCCGCAAGTTCTCGAACTGGCCGCCATACTCAAAGTAGTATCCCGGTTCCAGCTTGATATGCTTGTCAAGGGTTTCTTGGATAGTACGCACGACTTTCTGGATATCAGCGTCACGGACATTCACCCCGATCACGATACGGCGTTTCGTGGCATCCCGGTTAATCTGTAGAGGCCCGTTGACCAGCTCGATCGTAGCGACCTCGCTAACCGGGATCTGGATTCCCTCGGCAGTCCGTACAAAGAGCTTATCCAAATTCAGATCCGCCACTTTATCATTATCCAGACGAAGCACCAAGTCGAAACGTCGCTCATTCTCGAAAACGACACCCGCCGCCTCTCCCGCATAAGCCGTACGGATGATCGTGTTCAACTCCTCTATATTCATCCCGTAACGGGCGATCTTGGCACGGTCGTAGTGTACGACCAATTGCGGCAGCCCCATCGCCTGCTCCACGATCACATCGGCGGCTCCCGGTACTTGCTCCACGAAAAGAGAAGCTTCCTTCGCCTTCTTATAAAGCTCCGCCATATCCTCTCCATATAGCTTGATCGCGATATCCGCCTTGGCCCCCGTCATCAATTCATTGAAGCGAAGCTGGATCGGCTGGCTGAAGTTAAACTCCGCCCCCGTAATCGGTTCCAAGGAAGCCTTCATCTTCTCCACCATCTCCGCACGGCTGGAGGCCGAGGTCCATTCCTTGAAAGGTTTCATCACGATCATGATATCCGCATCTTCCACCGCCATCGGGTCGGTCGGAACCTCGGCCGTTCCGATCTTGGCTACCACGTGTTTGATCTCCGGGAAACTCTTCATCAAGGTCTCTTCCGCTTGCTTCGATAGCTCGATACTATGCGTCAGGGAACTACCGGCGGGAAGCGTCATCTGCATGGCGAAATCCCCCTCATCCAGCGTAGGGATAAACTCCGCCCCTAACCTCGTGAATAAGAAAAGGGACACAGCCAGAGCCGCGAAAGAACAAGCGATCGTTCCCCAGATATGACGCAGACAGAAATGAAGCGTACGCCTGTAAACCCCGTTTAATTTCCCGAAAAAACGATCGGCGAATGTAGGCTTCGAAGAGATCGTACGCTTTAGGAACAGGGAGGCCATCATCGGCACGTAGGTGAGCGAAAGGATCAAAGCTCCGATAATACAAAATACCAAGGTCTTCGCCATGGGGGTAAAATACTTGCCCTCTATCCCGGTCAGCGTAAGTAGCGGGAAGAAGACGATCAAAATGATCAATACGGCAAAGGTAGCGCTCCGGGCGACATGACCGGCTCCGGCCTCGACCTCCCGGTCCATCTCCTCGGCAGAGAGCGTACGCCCCATCAACCGCCTCGAATAGATATGCGCCAACATCCCCTCCAATATAACGATCGATCCATCGACCACGATACCGAAATCGATGGCCCCCAAACTCATCAGGTTGGCGGAGACCCCGAAAACACGCATCAAGATAAAAGCGAAAAGCATCGCCAACGGGATCACGGAAGCCACGATCAAACCGGCCCGCACATTCCCCAAGAAGATGATCAATACGATAAAGACGATCAACGCTCCCTCTATCAAGTTACGGATCACGGTGGATATATTTCGGTCTACCAATTCGGAACGATTCAAATAAGGTTCTACACGAACACCTTCCGGCAACATTTTCTGTACCCTTTCGACCCGTGCCTCCAGTTCCTTGGTCACGACATTGGCGTTCGCACCCTTCAACATCATGGCGATACCGCCCACGCACTCTCCCTCGCCATCCTTTGTCATGGCTCCAAAACGCTTGGCGGAACCAAAGCGAACCGAGCCGACATCGCTTATATGAATCGGTATCCCTCCACGGTTCGTGATCACAATGCGCTCGATGTCCTTTATCTTACCGATCATTCCCTCGCTACGGATGTAGTAAGCCTTATTGATTTTCTCGATATAACTGCCACCCGTATTCTGGTTATTCCGGTTGAGCGCCTCGAACACCTCGCCGATCGTAATATTCAAGGAATAAAGGGCATCCGGATCTACCGCCACCTCATACTGTTTCAGATAGCCGCCAAAGCTATTGATCTCCACGATACCCGGTATACCGCTCAGTTGCCGTTTCACGATCCAATCCTGAATGGTACGGAGTTCCATGGCGTCGTATTTCTCCTCATAACCGGGCTCCACGCTCAATACATATTGATAAATCTCACCCAAGCCGGTCGTGATAGGCATCAGCTCCGGCGTACCCAGTTCCGTGGGGATTTCTCCCGCCACGGTCTGTATCTGCTCGTTTATAAGTTGGCGGGCATCCAAGGTAGGCACGCTTTCCTTAAACACGACCGTTACCAATGACAGGCCAAAGCGGGAAACGGAGCGGATCTCTTCCACGTTCATGATATTACTCATCGCTATCTCGATAGGCATGGTGATCAATTGCTCTACCTCTTGCGGGGCCAAGGTTGGCGATACCGTCACGATTTGCACTTGATTGTTCGTTATATCCGGTACGGCATCTATCGGTAAAGTCATCATGGCATAGATCCCTCCCAGAAGCAGAAACAAGGTTGTCAACCCAACGAATAGTTTCTTCTGAATAGAAAAATGGACAATCGCTTTAAACATCACTTCATTTATTTAATAGAATAGTTACAAAAATAAAAGGTAAGCGTTTGTCTGCCCGACATAAAATAATGAAGTGACCGAAATCAAGGTTGAAGTATCGGTATGAGGAGTTGGAGCATATCTATAGAAAAAGGCTTCACATGCCCTCTATGACACATGAAGCCCCTTTTGTTATCCTATATAAATAATAAGAATCGTTGCCGTTAAAAGCGGATCAGCACTTAATGCTCAACTGCCGCAACACCTCACGGATCTTCTCATACGTGACGATACGTGTAGGAACCAAAGGCAAACGAAGCTTATTCTCGATAAAGCCCATCATATTTAACATACTCTTCGCTCCGGCAGGATTTCCATCCACGAACAACAGGCTGAACAGCTCCGTGAAGCTGTGATGGATCGTACGTGCGCTATCATAATCACCCGCCAAGGCCAGACGTACCATACGGCTAAACTCACGAGGGAAGGCGTTACCGATCACGGAGATCACTCCCACCGCACCTAATGTCATTAAAGGGAAAGTAATACCATCGTCACCGGAGATCACGTTGAAACGGGCCGGCTTGTTCTTGATGATATCATCCATCTGGGTGATATTGCCGGAAGCCTCTTTCACGGCGATCACGTTATCGAACTCACGGGCGATACGAAGCGTAGTCTCGGCCGTCATGTTCACACCCGTACGCCCCGGTACGTTATAGAGTACGATCGGTAAATGAGTAGCGTTGGCGATCGCCTTGTAATGCTGGTAAATCCCTTCTTGGGAAGGCTTATTATAATAAGGTACGACCGAGAGGATAGCGTCGATACCCTCGAAATTATCTGTCTTCAATTTCTCGACAACCGACCGTGTACAATTACCTCCCACGCCTAATACGATAGGGATACGGCCCCGTACACGAGTCACTACCAAGTTTATAATGTTTTTCTTTTCTTCTTCCGTAAGTGTAGGGGTTTCCGCTGTAGTTCCCAGCACTACCAAATAATCCGTACCGTTCTGCACCTGATAATCCACCAGCTTGCCTAACGCCTCGTAGTCTACACTCTCATCTTCCTTGAATGGCGTGATCAACGCCACACCCATTCCTTTTAAATTTATGTCTGCCATGGGGAAAATATTCCTTTTTGTTATTTAGCACTGCAAAAATAAGGAAATTATATCATTTAGCACGGATGGAACGCAAATAAAATAATATCTGTCCGAATAAATACTGAATATCGTCCTTATCTGTTACAGTCAAGCCTAAGTCGTACCATTCTTGGCCCGGATACTTAATCCCGACCTTGAAGGCGGATGGATGCCGGAGAGCGATGTATTGCAAGGCATAACAACCCGGCCGGGTGATATCGATCAAGATATCCGCCTTGAGAGCGCCCACCTTTTTCAAGACACTATCGGAAGGGAATCCCCACGCGTTGAGATCGTTCTTTATATGTACAGGAATATTGGAATCATCGAAAGGAATATCCGCTCCTCCGGACGGCACATACACACACGTCTTGATGTCCTTCTTCGCCTTGCGCAAAGGCTCCAAGGCCCTCATGACGTCCTCGTGATCCTCTATATTATACAAGACCAAAAGCGAACGTGCCTCATCCAAGGAAAGGGAACGATGCGGACGCCCCCCGGCGTCCGACACTAAAGCCTGTATCTTCTTCTTGATAAAATAATTCGTAAACATTATTCCAGCATATTTAAGAACGCATCCTCGTTGATAATCTTCACACCCAGCTTCGCCGCTTTCTCCAGCTTGGCCGGTCCCATATTCTCGCCGGCAAGGATATAATCGGTCTTCCCCGAGACGGAGCCGCTATTCTTGCCGCCATGTTGCTCAATCATCGCCTTATACTCGTCACGTGAATGCTTGGAAAATGTCCCGCTGATCACGATCGTCAATCCTTTCAACTTCTCGGAACGGTTCGCCAATTGCTCCTCGGAAACCGCCATCCGCAAGCCCTGTTCCTTTAATCGGTTCACCAACGTACGGTTCTTCTCGTCCGAGAAATAACTCAATACACTCTGGGCGATCCGCTCGCCGATCTCGTCCACGGCTACCAAATCCTCTAAGGACGCCTGCTCCAATGCCTCGATCGAGTGGAAAGCCGAGGCCAAGCGTTTAGCGACCGTCTCTCCCACGAAACGAATCCCCAGACCGAACAAGACCCTCTCAAAAGGAACTTGCTTGGATTCCTCCAGACTCGACATCAGATTCTGGGCGCTCTTCTCCGCCCACCGTTCCAGACGCAATAAATCGGCAACCGTCAACGTATATAAGTCCGCCGAGTCTTTTACATAACCGGCGTTGTACAAATCCTCCACCGTTTCCGGGCCTATATTGATATTCATCGCCTTCCGGGTCACGAAATGCTCTATACGCCCCTTGATCTGAGGAGGACAGCCCGACTCGTTCGGACAGTAATGCGCCGCCTCTCCCTCCGGACGCACCAAAGGAGTCCCGCATTCCGGACACACACGGATAAAGCGGACCTTATCCCCCATCAGCATCGAACGAGCCTCCACGTTCACTCCCACGATCTTCGGGATGATCTCCCCGCCTTTCTCCACATACACTTGGTCGCCGATATGCAAGTCAAGCCCCTCGATAATATCGGCGTTATGCAAGGAAGCCCGCTTCACCACCGTCCCCGCCAACAATACGGGCTCGAGGTTCGCCACCGGAGTGACCGTCCCCGTCCGTCCCACTTGGAAAGAGACCGAGTTCAAGCGAGTCTCGGCACGCTCCGCCTGAAACTTATAAGCGATCGCCCAGCGAGGGCTTTTCGACGTAAAACCTAAGTTCCTCTGCTGACGAAGCGAGTTTACCTTCAACACGATTCCATCCGTCGCCACGGGCAGGTTCTTACGTTCCACATCCCAATAAGCGATATAATCGAATATATCCTGTAGGCTCTGGCATTTACGGATCACGTCCGGAATCTTAAAACCCCATGCGCGAGCCGCCTGCAAATTCTCATAATGCCCTTCGGCCGGCAGGTTCTCACCCAATAAATAATAGAAATAAGCATCCAGCTTACGGGAGGCCACGATAGCCGGGTTCTGCTGTTTCAACGTACCGGAAGCGGCGTTGCGAGGATTGGCGAACAAGGGTTCCTCCTGCTCCTCCCGCTCCTTATTCAAGCGATCGAACTCCGCCCAAGGCAGCAATACCTCGCCACGGATCTCGAACTCCTCCGGAAAATCAGAGCCCCGGAGTCTTAATGGAACCGAACGGATGGTCTTGATATTCGCCGTCACGTCATCACCACGCATGCCGTCGCCACGGGTCACGGCACGCGTCAAGCGTCCTTTCTCATAGGTCAAAGAGATAGAAGTGCCATCATATTTAAGCTCCGCCACAATCTCGAAAGGCTCATTCAAGGAGCGGACCGTACGATCATAAAAATCTCGGATCTCATCCTCGGAGTACGTATTACCCAACGAAAGCATCGGATATTTATGTACTACTTGCTCAAACTCTTTCGAGAGGTCGCTCCCCACTCGCCGAGTCGGGGAATCCGGATCGGCGAACTCGGGATGCGCCGCCTCCAGTTCCTGCAACTCTTTCATCATCTTATCAAACTCAAAGTCTGATATCGTCGGTGCCGAAAGCACATAATAATTATAATTATGCCGCTCCAGCTCATCACGCAGGGCTTTTATCTTTGCTTCGACCATATTAGTATATTAATTCTACGTTGTCTATCCAAAACGTATTTCCCGGAGAGCCGATATAGGCCCCTCCGTGGCTGGAGGTGAACTGCAACACCATATGCGTAGGTGCCTCGCCCGGCTCCGCCCAGCCTACCTCTTGGATAGGAACGCTTTTTCCTTTACTATTTAACGTATAACGTTCCTCTACTTGTATACGCATATACGGTTTATATTCGGGCTTGGATGTTATATTTCCATAAAGGATCGGGTAAGTAGCGTCATTTACCCAATCAGGGGTAGATTCCGTATAGCGTTGCACCATCGTACCGACCCGCTTGGAATAAACATTCCCTTCCTCGTCTTCCCATCGTTTCTGCAACAACAAGATCACCGCCAAGGAATCCTGCCCGGCCACCGTACTCTTACGGCTGAACCCCGTACTACGTACCCGATTCTTCTCGGGAGCGGCTTTCACCTTATAATCAAACCGCAACGCTTTCGGCTTCTTGGAGAAAGGCACTCCTGATTGTAACATCGCTTGGGGGTTTTTTGTTCCCTTGATCGGCTCATGCACCGTACCCAAGAAAACGGAGCCGGCGGCGATCACCTCGATATCCACCAAACCGAAAACCTTCACGCTCTCATAACGGGTCTCCATGCGGGCGCACATCCCATCCCCCCGTTTCTCCGGGAAAACAGACGTATTGGTTTTCACCACTCCCGCCACTTTCGCCATCACGTTGGAAGTAGCCCACGGAGAACCGCCCATATTACGAAACGCCGTATTACCGACAATCGTATCCGAGGGCCCCAGCTCATAAAGCCATTTCGTATTTCCCCCGATAATGCCAGACTCATGAATCTCACGGACAATCCAATTATCCATGTCTCCATAAGCGAAGGGCACCACATTCTCCGATGTCACCCCATCCCCGTCCGCAAGAACCACGGACAGAGGCATACAAGCGATTGCCAAAAATAACGCTTTCTTTCTTAAACTCAAACCCATCCCTCTATCAATTTAATACCTATCTAACCCTTTATTTATAAGCTATAGCCCCATTCCTTCAAGGCCATGCCCCAATTTTCCTCTACAAGCCGCACCGTACGATCCTCGTACTTGTATTGGTTCTTCTTGTAGCCCTTCTTCTTGCCCAGATACTTCTCTATATCCGCCTTCGACTCCTTAAAGCCGGGTAAGTTTAATGTCCCGTAGATATTTTCCGTCATGGCGAAAGCGTCTTTCTCGAAATCCTCGAACTTCACTTCCACCAGATTGCCTTCCGGTATCAGGTGCTTCTCTTCCTCGTACTTATAGAAAAGACGGCGATATACCTCGATGAAGTTCGCCTCGATCTGCTCGTTCGTGATATCCTGCAAACGCAATGGCTGGATCGTATTCGTAAAGAAACTGCGGGTACTCTCGAATACCGTATACGGATTTCGCTTCAAGTAGATGAACTTAGCGTTCGGGAACATCTCCAGCAAAGTCTTCACACGCCCCGTATGCGGTGGGTTCTTGCTCAAATACTGCGTACCGTTCGTATTCCAGAGGGAAACCTTAACCAGACGCATGAAAGTATCCATGAAGATCCGCCGCTCCTCCTCCGTGATATCGTTAAACAATAAGTAACGATCGCAATACTCCATCCAGCGTTTCGGGAAGAACCAGAAATTATAATACGTATAAGGCATCATGTTCGACAAGGCGAACTCCTCCTCTTGCGGAAGATCCACCTTCAACTCCATATTATCGGTCGGACGCTTATCCGGCATCAAGAAAGCCATGTTCTTCTTGAAGAAAGGCTGCCCCCAGAGCATCAGGTGCGGGAATACCGTCTGGTACGTCGTGGTATAACCGAAATGCTTATCGCAGGCGAAGATATTATGAACAAAAGTCGTACCACTCCGCCAATGCCCCAAGATAAACAAGGGGTCCATCTCCAGCGGCTTATCGGCCAATTTCTTGAACCGGCTATCCTCGATCGGCTTCAAGGCGCTCAACAGGCGGCAAACACCGGTCGTAAGGCGATACTTCCCCTTAAAGCCCTTGTCTATCTGCTGCCGGGCCGTCACCTTCCTGAACGTATCCCAATCCGCCCCGACCAACGTATTGATCGGCAGCTTATCAAACTCCAACAATCCCATATCCTATCGTTTTTCCGTTATACATTTCACAGATACGCCCTGCCGGCCCAACTCCTCACAAACCTTACGGATCGCCTCATAATACTCCTCTCCGATTCCCATCTCCGGGAGGTTCAAGGTAGCCAAAGCGTCTTCCGTCACCATATCTTTAGCGTCCACACGGTCGATGATCATACCCACGGCGGACGTATTATTCGTAATCGGATCGATCAAGATAAACGAGCCGGTCTGCTTATTCCTCCTATACGGATCGAAGAACAACTCCTTGCCGGTAGTAAATACCACACGGCCGATCTCGTTCAGCTCCAGATGATCCACGGAAGATTGCTCCATCGTGTTCACGTTCACCTTATAGCGGATACTATCCACACGGGCACGTGTCGTATGAGTGGTCTGCTTGATGTAGAACTGCTTGTTCACGTCCATGGCTTCCTCATCCATCCACACCAGCATGGCCTCGAAATTACGGTCGCGGATCGGCAAGTTATCCGGGTGCACCAGCATCTCCCCACGGGAGATATCGATCTCGTCCTCCAAGGTGATCGTAATACATTGAGGAGGGAAAGCCTGCTCCAACTCACCCTCGTAGGTGACGATGCTCTTTACCTTCGAGGTCTTCCCGGAAGGCAACGCCATCACCGTATCTCCCTTACGCACGATACCGCTGGCCACCTTGCCGCTAAACCCACGGAAATCCAGATTCGGGCGCAACACGTATTGCACCGGATAACGGAAGTCCTCGTAGTTACGATCCAAGTCGATAGGCACGTTCTCCAGATAATCCAATAAAGACGTACCCTCGTACCAAGGCGTGCGATCACTCTTCTCCACCACGTTATCGCCATCCAAGGCCGATAAGGGGATATACGTGATATCCGGGATATCCAGCGGCTCCACGAAACGTTTATAATCCGCCACGATCCGGTCGAACGTATCCTTGTCGAAGTCCACCAAGTCCATCTTATTCACGGCCAGTACCACATGCTTGATCCCCAGCAAAGATACCAGATAGGTGTGACGGCAGGTTTGCGTGATCACGCCCGTGCGGGCATCCACCAAGATGATCGCCAGATTCGCCGTGGAACCACCCGTGATCATATTCCGGGTGTACTGCTCGTGCCCCGGGGTGTCGGCGATGATGAACTTACGGTTGTTCGTGCTGAAATAACGGTAAGCCACATCGATCGTGATACCTTGCTCACGCTCGGCCTTCAAGCCATCCAGCAACAAAGCGTAGTCGATATGCTCGCCGGCGTTGCCCATACGCTTGCTGTCACGCTCCAAGGCATCCAACTGATCCTCGTATATTTTCTTACTATCAAACAGCAATCGGCCTATCAAGGTCGATTTGCCATCATCCACCGAGCCGGCGGTCAAGAATCTCAGCAGGTCCTTCTGCTCGTCCTTATCTAGGAATTCCTTTATATTTAATTTTGTATCTGCCATGTCTCTTCTGTGTTAAAAATACCCTTCCCGTTTCTTCTGCTCCATACTAGCGTCTTGATCGAAGTCGATCACACGGGTCGTACGCTCGCTCTTCGTCGTGGTCATCATCTCCTCCACGATTTTCTCGATCGTATCCGCCTCGCTCTCCACGGCGCCGGTCAGCGGCCAGCAGCCCAACGTACGGAAACGGACCATACGCATACGGATCTGGTCCCGGTATTGCTCCGGCAAGCGGTCGTCGTCCGCCATGATCAAATTACCGTCGATCTCCACGCACGGACGCTCCTTGGCGAAATACAAGGGAACGATCGGGATATTCTCCAGACGGATATATTGCCAGATATCCAGCTCCGTCCAGTTCGATAGCGGAAATACACGGATGCTCTCGCCCTTATGCACACGGGCGTTATAGATATCCCACAACTCCGGGCGCTGGTTCTTCGGGTCCCATTGATGGAACTTATCGCGGAACGAGAAGATACGTTCCTTTGCGCGGGACTTTTCCTCGTCACGTCTGCCGCCGCCAAATGCTGCGGTAAACCCATATTTTGCAAGTGCCTGCTTCAATGCCTGTGTCTTCATAATATCGGTATAAGCAGAGCCGTGGTCAAACGGGTTAATGCCCTGCTTGACACCGTCCTGATTGATGTATTCCAGCATTTCGATTCGACCGTCCAAAGAACTGCGAACTAACTACAGCCAGATCTCCAAGTTAGCCAGAAACAACCCCGTTGCGATCACCGTGAATGGCAAAGAGGATACGGTCGTTGTCTCCCACGAGGAATTTGTTGATCAGCAGCAATACATCCAAGAGTTGGAAGCCCGCCTTGCGATATACGCGCATCTTGCACAGGCAATGGATGATGTTAAGCTCGGTAGGGCTCAGGCAATGGATGCTGCCATTGACGATATTCTCGGAGAATTGGATGAGGTGCGTCCATGAGCTATCATGTCAGGATCACCGAAACAGCAAAGCAGGATCTTCGAGAGATCGCTTTCTACATCGCGGAACATTCCATGGACAACGAGACAGCAAAGCGCTTCGTCATGGAATTGCGTGAGCAATGTAAACGATTGGTGGATTTTCCCCAGAGTGGAGCTATACCGAAGGATCACGTCCTGCGCAGCCTGGATTTCCGATACATCGTGCATAAGGATTATCTGATCTTCTACTGCATCGATGAAACGCAGAGGATCGTCGACGTATTGGC
>OGXT01002840.1_pt1 | contig 12958 bp, 8 predicted proteins | sample 1576361 | NCBI WGS metagenome assembly OGXT01 (sample SAMEA3541514, study PRJEB24748) | human gut metagenome | biome: human gut; feature: human-associated habitat; material: faeces | place: China | collected 2012 | reverse complement strand
GTACAAAAACAAGCATAAAATACCCAACTTTTCAAGGGGTAACATATGCCATGAATTATATAAATCACAATGATGCCTTTAACATAGCAAAAGTATTAAATGAAAATGGAAATATATATGGTTTGTCAACCTCAGATTCAGATAGCCATTTAATGAAGAATAGTGAATGGGGAGCATGTAGTTACCTAAGTTTAAGCAAATATGGATTATATGATACAGATATAAAAATAAATAGTGTAAGTTTAAATAGTGGAAGTAGGAAAAGAACCGAAATTGCTGGAAAAAGCGGAGTAGATAGCGTGTATGCTGTAACAGGTTGCTCTGGAGGAAATAGAGATACAAGAATAAATACATTAAATGCAGTAACGGCAAATAAAGCAGATAACAAAGACGGAGCTTATGTATGGAACCAAAAAAATGGCCAAGCTTCAAGTACTACAGGAACAATTTATGGAGTATATGATATGTCTGGAGCAGTATGGGAAAGAACGGCGGCATATGTAGCAAATGGAAATGAAAATTTAAAAAATATTGGAGAATCAATAGCATATAATGGAAATACTTTAAAAACGGAAAGCACAAAATATACAACAGTATATCCATTTAATGAAAACGATTCAAAAGGAAATAAAGTAACAGATTTAGATACAGCAAGTAGACAAAATTTTGTAGCAAACTCAAAAATATATGGAGATGCGGTAAGAGAAACAAATAGTGGAAAAGCAGGAACATCAGAAGATGGTTGGAACTACAGCTCATGGACGAGCGACTACTCTTATTTCCCAACCTTGAACTATCCGTTCTTCAATCGTGGTGGCAACTTATGGAATGGTTCCCTTGCTGGTGTATGTGCGTTCCACCGTAATTCTGGCAATAGCCATTACCACTACGGCTTCCGCGCTGTGCTTGTAAACCTTTAGACCTCTACTGATATATTGAAGGGCACACTTTAAAATTATGCAAACAAAATACGATATCTAAAAATAATATTGAAGAAAGGTTGTAAAAGCCTTTCTTTTTTGGTAAAATATAAAAAGATTTTAACAAGAAAAGAGGAACACTTTGGAACTAGCAGGAGAAATAAAAGAAATTATTTATCAAAATGAAGTAAATAGTTATACAGTAGCAGAATTTGAAACAGATGAAGAAGAAATAACAATAGTAGGGTACCTTCCATTTATAAATGTTGGAGATACTCTAAAATTGACTGGAAAAGTAGTTACTCATCAAGACTATGGGGAGCAGTTTAAAGTAGATACTTTTGAAAAAACAATGCCCAAAAGTTTAAGTTCTTTGGAAAGATATTTATCAAATGGAACAATAAAAGGAGTAGGCCCTGCAACTGCTAAAAAAATAGTAGATACTTTTGGAGAAGAAACACTTCACGTGCTAAAATTTGAGCCAGAAAAGCTTTCAAATATAAAAGGAATAAATAAAGAAAAAGCGATAGCCATATCAGAAACTTTTTTAGAAAACTGGGAACTATGGCAAATTGTAGGTTATTTAGAAAAATTTGGAATAGGTGTTCAAAATGCAAAAAATGTATATCAAAAACTAGGGGCAAATGCAATAGATGAAATAGAAAAAAATCCATATATTTTAATAGATGTAGCAAACAACGTAGATTTTAAAAAAATAGATAAAATTGCAATAGAAAATGGTACAAGTTTAGATTATGCAGAAAGAATAAAATGTGGCATAAAATATGCAATAAATGTAGCATGTACAAATGGTCATTGCAGAGTTTTAAAGCAAAATTTAATTACCTTTTGCAGAGAATTATTAAATGTAACCAAAGAAGAAATAGAGGAAAATATAATAACCCTAAAAGTATTAAATCAAATAGTAGAAGAAAATGGCTGGCTATATTTAACAGCATTTTATACAGCAGAGCAGAACATAGCTGAAAAAATTCAAATATTAATGAAATCAAAAAACATAAAAAAAATAGAAGATATAAAAAAAGAATTAAAAAGCATAGAAAAAAAGTCAGATATAGAATTATCTGAAAAGCAAAAAGAAGCAGTAGAAGCAATTAACGAAAATAATGTATGTATTATTACTGGTGGACCAGGTACAGGAAAAACAACAATTATAAAAACTGTAATAGAACTATACGAAAAACAAGGTAAAAAGGTTGTACTTTGTGCTCCAACAGGAAGAGCAGCAAAGCGTATGACAGAAACTACTGGAAAAGAAGCAAAAACTTTGCACAGACTATTAGAAATAGGAAAGCAAGATGAAGAAAACAAATTAGAAACAGTGGATAGAGAATTAGCACCACTAGATGCAGATGTTGTAATTGCAGACGAAATGTCAATGGTAGATATTTTTATCATGAATTATTTGGTAAAAGCCTTGTACCAAGGAACAAAACTGGTATTGGTAGGCGACGTAGACCAGCTACCTTCAGTTGGACCAGGAAGTATACTAAAAGACATGATTAACTCTGGGAAGATAACAACAATTACATTAAATAAAATCTTTAGGCAAGCAGCAAAAAGTAAAATAATATTAAATGCACATAGAGTAAATGAAGGTGAAAACTTTTTAAAGAAAGAAGATATCGAAGATGAAGCTTTAAATAAAGACTTCTTTTACATAAATGAAACAAACCAAGAAAAAATTTTACATCAAGTAATAACACTTTGCAATGGAAGACTAAAAAACTATGGGGACTACGACTTCTTTAAAAACATACAAGTGCTTACTCCTACAAAAAAAGGAATGTTAGGAACAAAAGAATTAAACAAAACTTTGCAAAAATATTTAAATCCACTGCAAGAAGGCTTGTTTGAAAAGCAAATAGGTGACACTATATACAGAGAACAAGATAGAGTAATGCAAATAAAAAATAATTATGATATATTTTGGGAAAAAATGAAACCAGAGTACGAAACAGGTTCAGGAGTATTTAATGGGGAACTCGGAACCATAATAAAAATAGATGACATAGAAAAGGTAGTAAAAATCAAATTTGATGATGAAAAAGAAGCGTGGTATAATTATCAAGATTTAGACCAAATAGAACACGCTTACAGTATAACCATTCACAAAGCACAGCGGAAGTGAATTTGATGTTGTAATAATGATAGTGCCACAATCATCACCAATGCTACTTACAAGAAATTTATTATACACGGGAATAACTAGAGCTAAAAAAATGTTGATAGTAATAGGAAATAGCAAGGTTATAGATTTTATGATAAAAAATGCAGACATAAAAAAGAGAAACACGGGTTTAGAGGAAAAATTAAAAAATATATTATAAATATAAATAGGGCTTAAATGAAAGGAAAAAGAAAAAATGAAAACTTTTATTAATGCTTCTATTTTTTTAGCAAAAAAATTAACAAAAAAGCTGGAAAGTATAGTATTTCCACCATGTTGCGCAATATGTGGAAAACTAAACAGCAAAAAGTGCTGTAAAGACTGTGAAAAACGAATAAATAGCCAGTTAAATTTAAATATAGAAAACAAAGCAGGCTATTATTTCGAAAGACATATGTATTTATTTAAATATAAAAATGAAATAAGAAACTTAATATTGGACTACAAATTTAGAGATAAATCTTATCTTTATGAATTATTTGCAAAAATTATTACAAAAAATGAAAAAATATGTGGAATTTTAGAAAAATATGATATAATAATTCCAGTTCCAATACACAAAAAAAGAAAAAAACAAAGAGGTTATAACCAAAGTGAGCTTGTTGCAAGGCAAATCTCTAAGAACATAGCAAATTTGCAACTAGAAAATAAAGCTTTTATAAAAATAAAAAACAATAAACCTCAAAGTACATTAAACAAAAAACAAAGAAAACAAAATGTAAAAAATGTATATAAACTAGAAAATAAAGGAAAAATAGAAAATAAGAACATAGTATTATTTGATGACATATATACAACAGGAAAGACAGCAAATGAAATAGCTAAAATATTAAAGCAAAATGGTGCAAATAAAATTTTAGTATTAACAATAGCAAAAGATTAAAAGGCAAAGCAAGTAGTTGCAGAAGCCTTAGGAAAGGAATGAAGCCAAAATGGAAGATTTAGTTGAAAGTATATTGGATTATATTAGAGCAGATTACACAGATTATGCAGTCATGATAAACGGTGAGTGGGGAAGTGGAAAAACTTATTTTTGGAACAATAAAGTTCGTAACAAAATAGAGTCTATGCAATTAAATGGAAAAAGATATAAAACAATATATATGTCTTTATATGGAATTTCAAATTTGGAAGAAATAAGTAAGAAAATATTTATTGAAACCACACAACTAATGGACAAAAATTTAAAAAAATATATGGGAAGCAAAGGGCAGGTAAACATTCCAGAATATGCGAAAACAGGACTAGACATGGCAAATTTATTTGGAGTTACGCAAAATGGTGACAAAATAGATTATGCAGATTTCTTTGCAACAGATGATAAAGTTCTATGTTTTGATGACCTAGAAAGAGCCAATGTAGATGTTATAGATATATTAGGTTATATCAACAATTTCGTAGAACATGACCATATAAAAACAATAATTATTTGCAATGAAAAAGAATTATCTACAAAATTAAAAAGCAACAACCTAGAAATGAAAACTTTCATTGCTACCTATCTTTTAGACAAAGAAGGAGATTTAGTAAAGAAAACAGATAAACCAATGGTAGAAAGAATTCAAGACACAATAGAATATGTTTTCGACAAAGCAAATGATTATGAAAGAATAAAAGAAAAACTAATTGGCGAAACCTTTGAATATGCTCCAGAATTTAATTACATTATAAATGGTATATTAATGAGATATGAAAAATATCCAGAATTGATAAGGTTTTTAAGAGAAAACACAAATTTAATAATTTCTACCTTTAATAAAAGTGGAACTAGAAACTTAAGAATTTTAAAACATGCCTTAAACGACTTCAAAAAAATATTTGACATGGTAAATAGAGCATATCCAAATACAAATAATAGGGTAATGCAAACAATGCTTATATTTACAATAGCAGTTTCATTTGAAATAAAAGCCGGAAAAGTAACAAAAGACAAATTTGTTAACATCAATACAAACGAAGAATACAAGTCAATACTTGTTTCATCAAGGGTATTTATGGACAATAGGCAATTTTATATAAAAGAATTCGATAATAATTATTACTACAATTTTAAAGCAGAATATCGTTTCTTTAAATTTATAGAAATATACATTCGTACACGTATATTTGATATGAGAATATTTAAAGAGAACATGGAAATAATTATAAACACGGTAGATACAGATAAACTTCCAGCCTACAAAAGACTACTTACAGAAGAATATTGGAAAATTGCAGATGACCAATTTGATGGTGTAATAGAAGAAATTATGGAAGATGTAAAAAATGGAAAAATACAACCAATAGATATAGTTAAGATTTTTGCATATTTTAGCTATTTTATAAAAAAAGATTTAATAGATTATGATATAAGAACCATAAAATCTGTATTTTTAAATGGAATAAATATAGCTTCATTAACGGCCGAATATTGCCCAAATGTAGAAGAAGAACTAAATAAAATTTCAGTAGAAGAAGTAGTAGAAGAAGTTGGTCCAGAAATGGAAGAAGTAGTAAACTATTTCAATGTAGTAAATGAAAAGCTAAAAGACAAAATGTATATGGAAAAAGCAGAGCAAATATTTAAAAATATACCAATGAAAATGGAAATATTTTATGATAAGTTTGCAAAAGAATGTATGAATATACCAATTTTCAAATATTTTGATGCATATCAACTTTTCCAAAGAATTTCATGTGCAAGCAATGAAGATATAGTAACGATAAAAGAAATGCTTGCAACAAGAGCTAAAAAATATACAAAAGAATTAGAAGCAGAAACCAAAAATATCAAGAAAGTAAAACAAATAATTGAAGAATATATAGAAGGAAAAGAACCAACAATAAAAATAGTTATGCTAGAAGAATTTGCAAAGGAACTTGACAATATACTAGATTTATACAAACCTAATTTTTTAGGGAAAAAAGAAAATTAAAAAATAAACAGCCATTAATCTAAAAATTATTGGCTGCTTTTTTTACTATTTTTGGGGACGGAGCAGAAAAACAGTTTTAAAATCTATAAAAAATTTCGTATAATTTTTCCTTTTTTAGAAACAATAACAGTATAAATAAAAAAGTTAAGAAAATAAAAAGGAGGAGAATATGAAAGCAACAGGTGTTGTAAGAAGAATAGACGACCTAGGAAGAATAGTCATTCCAAAAGAAATACGAAAAACATTAAGAATAAAAGAAGGAGACCCATTAGAAATATTTACAGATAGGGAAGGACAAGTAATATTAAAAAAATATTCGCCAATAGGGGAACTTTCAGAATTTGCAACAGAATATGCAGAAACATTAGCTAAAACAACGGGTCATATTGCATGCATAACAGATAAAGATACCGTAATTGCAGTGTCTGGTGGCTCTAAAAAAGAATTTTTAGAGCAGGGAATAAGTAAAGACTTGGAAAAAATAATAGACGAAAAAGAAATATATTTAAGTAAAGAAAATAATGATAAATCAATTCCAATTACAAAAACAGATAGTTTAGAAAGAATAAAAAATTCACAAGTAGTTTACCCTATTATATCAGATGGAGATTCTATAGGTAGCGTAATTCTAATTTCTAAAGATAGTAATACAAAAATGACAGATATAGAAAAAAAGGTAGCACAATCAGCAGCAGGATTTTTAGGTTCACAAATGGAAGTATAAAGCAAAATTACAGAAATATTACAAATATAACATTTGTGTTACAAAAACAAAAATCTATTGATTTTGTAGTCAAAGTGTAGTATAAAAATAGTGATAGTTGATATTGAAAAAATACAAAGGAGGAAATATAGATATGGACGAAAATAAAGTAAACAGTGCAGAACCTATGGGAAAAACATTACCAAGAAAAGTAGATGCATGGACAAAAATTAAAAACGTTTTATTTTATGAAATTAAATTAGAATTAACACCAAAGCAAGAAAAAGTATTTCAAGAAGTTCATGATTTTTGGCATCAAGACATTACAGGCGAAGATGTTAAAAACGTGCTATTACATGAAATAACATGGCAAAGTACAAAAGATTTTTGGTTACAAAAAATAGATATTACATTATAATATAAAATATAAAAAAGGAAGTTTTTAATCTTCCTTTTTTTATATGGTTATGATATACTAATAAAAAAATATAAAAGGAGCAGTAAAGTAAGTGGGTAAAGCGACAAAAGAAGAACAAAAAATCATATTAGAAAAATTAAAACAATTAAAAATAGATATAGAAAATGTTCCAGAAGTATTAAAAATTGAAAAAAAAGTAAAATATAAAAATCCAAAAGATTATGATAATACCTCATATAAAGTTTACCAATTTGTAGATGTAAAAGATATAGAAATATACTTAACAAAAACCACAAGAATGGAAAAAACAGAAACAAAATATAAACTAGCAAGACCAATAGAAGAATTTTTATGTGCAGATAATGAAGATAAAATAGAAGAATATTTTCAATTTATAGAGCTAGTAAAAAAACTAGATTTAGATGCGCTAAAAGCATTAGAACAAAGGCAAAAGCAATTCCAAAAACAGGTACCTTTTGAAATAAAATATAAAGACAATTTTGTTTGGGATATATATTATTCAGAAGCAGAAGAAAAATATTTTATGATGTTTCCAACAGAAGAACAAGAAGTAGAAACATTATTTTATTTAATAAAGAAAAAAATAGAATTGCAAAAAAGCAAAAAAAAGACAGAATATATATATGTGCCAATAAGTAATAAAGAGATAGAATACGACTTTTTAAAACGTTCAGAATATGCAGATTTGGAAAATTACTTATGGTATTTTACAGGAAATTGGCCAACAATATATGAGCTAAAAGACAAAAAAGGAAAAACAAATATACAAATAGTTGGTCAAACACCAGTATATGAAAAAATAAATACAATATATAAAACAGTGATAGATAACAAAGAAGAAGCGTCAAAAGAATTTAAACTAATAAAAGCATTATTTATAATACAATCAAACATGGAACAAGAATACAAATTCAAAACAGCAATAGATGAAAATGGAAAATTAAACTTTTATTATAACCATAACCAAATAAAATACGAAACATTAACAGAATTTATAAAAAATCAAATAATAAACAAAGTAGCGAAAATACATGAATTAGAAAGACAAAATTTAATAGACTTAGAAAGATATGAATTAATAAAAGAATCAATACAAAAGCAAAATATTGAATATTTAGCAAAAGAAAGACAAATAGTAACTTTCTTGGAATGCAAAAAAACTTTATTAGGAAGAGTTTCATACTTCTTTAAAACCAAGAAAAAGAAAGTAAAAAAAGAATTAATAAAAGAAGAACCAGAAAAAAGGCAAGAAATAGCAATTCCAAAGCAATTTGTATTAGAAGAAAAGAAATTATATACAATAGAAGATTTAATAAAAGTAGGTAAAGCCTTAGAGAAAAAAGAAAAAGAAGCCAAAAACAAAAAAATGGATATAAAAGCCTTAGAAATAAAAAAAGCAAACTTAGAAAATAAAATAAAAAATGCAACTTTATATATCAACGAAATAGAAAGCCATAAAAAAAGTATATTTGATTTTTGGAAATATACCAATAAAGATGAAGTAAGTTTATTGCAAGAAGCGGAAGAAGAAGAGAAAACAGAAAATCATGTAAAAATAAAAAAATCCTTTTCATATGAAGATGACTTAGAAGAATTGGGCGAGAAAATGGATAAAAAGCAAAGAAAAGCACTATCACAAAAGGAAACAGATGCGGCATTTGCAATTTACCAAGATATAGAAACCTTTAATTTACTTTCAAAGGCAAAACTATTAAAAAAAGATGAAAAGCAAATACAAGAAATATTAGAGAATAAACAACAAAAATATGAGGAACAATATGAACAAATAGAAAAAAAAGACTTTGACATATTTGGAAATGTAGTAGAAGATAAAACCAAAATAAAAGTTTTAAAGAATCATAAGCACAGAGAAATAATAAAAGATGAAAACAAAATATTAGACATACATTTAGAAACTTCAGTAGATACTTACGAAGATAACATCAACCATTATAAACAAATTTTGGAAGATGCGTATAAAAAAATAAAAGCTCCATATGATTTTTCAGCATATAAATTAGATGCAAAAACAATAGAAAAAGAAAAATGGACTATACTAGATTTGAATCCAAAAAATGAGATAAAAAACATTAATGGAGAATTACTAATATTAAATAGAATAAATATAAAAGAAGGAATGAATGCACTATTTTATACAAACATAATGTTTTACGACAATTTAAATGAAACTTTACCAATGGGAATGGATTTAAGCACTCAGATATTATTTGATATGCAAAAATATGAATTCAAATTAGTTTCAAGAAAAGACTTTAATGTAAACTTTTTACAAAATGAATTTCAAAATGAAATAAAGACAATACAAGTTTATGAATATGATATGGAAGAAAGGAGTAAAACACATGATAAATAGAGTAATTACAATTGTATTAGATGGCTTTGGAGTAGGAGAATCACCAGATGCCAAGGTATATGGAGATGAAGGAAGTAACACACTAAAAGGAATATATGAAAATGCAAAATTAGATTTGCCAAACATGAAAAAATTAGGCTTATATAATATAGAAGGAATTGGAATAGAAAACCAGGCGGAAAATCCAATAGGAGCATATGGAAAAGCACAAGAAAAATCAGTTGGAAAAAATAGTCCAGTAGGTCATTGGGAAATGTCAGGATATATTACAAATCCGGGATTTAAAACATATCCACAGGCATTTCCAAAAGAAATGATAGAAGAATTTATTGAAAAAACGGGAGTAAAAGGAATTTTGTGCAATGAAGTTGGCTCAGGAACAGAAATATTAAAACGTTTTGGAGAAGAGCACATAAAAACAGGATATCCAATAATATATACATCAGCAGACAGTGTATTTCAAATAGCTGCGCATGAAGATGTAATTCCTGTAGAAAAATTATATGAAATATGTAAAATAACAAGAAAAATGTTAGATAAAAAAGAATACAATGTAGGAACAGTAATAGCAAGGCCATTTGTAGGAACTTGTGCCAAAGACTTTACAAGAACCTACAATAGAAAAGACTTTGAATCAAACACCTTTGGAAAAACAATGTTAGACGTTATATCTGAAAATGGAAAACAAGTTATATCAATAGGAAAAATAGGAGATTTATTTTCAGAAAGAGGAATAACAAAATCAATTCATACAAATGGAAATGCAGACGGAATAGAAAAAACAATAGAAGAAATAAAAGAAAATACAGAAGGATTGATATATACAAACTTAGTGGATTTCGATATGCTATATGGACATAGAAATAATATAGAAGGATATGCAAAAGCCTTAGAATACTTTGACAGTAAGCTTTCTGAAATAATGGAAAATATGAAAGAAACAGATATGCTAATAATAACAGCTGACCATGGAAACGACCCTTCAACACCAAGTACAGACCACTCAAGAGAATACATTCCAATTATAATATATGGAAAACAGATAAAAGCAAACACAAATATAGGAACAAGAAAAACATATGCAGATATAGGGGCAACAATATTAGATATATTGCAAATGCCATTATTAGAAACAGGGGAAAGCTTTAAAAATGAAATTCTTGATGGAATAGAAGATGTGAAAAAAAGAGATTTGGTAGAAAAAGAGAAAGAAGGAAACGGAAAAATGGATATTAAAGAAATGAGAAAACAAGAAAAAGGAGCAATATCAACACTAGTGTTGTTTACAGTATTGATGTTTGTAACAATACTAATGTCAGTGTTTATAATAGTTGGAGTAAGGCAAAAATCAGGGTTAAAAAGCAGCCAAAGAGTAGCAGAAGTATATGAAGAAGATGTAGACAGGTCAGATGAAGTATATAATGAAGTTATAAGCAAAGGCACGGGAAATGAAGAACTAGAAAAATTAAAAGAAGAATTAGCACAAGCTAATGCAACAGAAGATAAAATACTAAAAGACTACAAAGCATATGCAAATGGAAAATTATTAACAGGAACCATGGCAAATAGAGAGGCAACAACAGATGCTGTTTCGGTTGCAGCAAGTGGAGATTATGCATATATAAGAATTCCACAAGGTGGATATTTAACAAATGCAAGTTCAGGTTATCCAGAAATAAAAGCATCAATAGCAGATATAAATAATGCAACAGGGTATAAGCTAACTTGGACACAAACAGGATATAGTCCAAATTATGGTTCTACGACTACATTTAATGTTGAAAATTTTAACAAATTTACTTATTCTGGAACGACAACAGATAAAGCAACAATAACAGGAACAAATACCTCAGGTAGTGTAGTATCAATACTTTCAATATCTAGAGCTAATACAATATCTACACCAGTAGAAGTAGATATTTCAAATATGACATCTATTTCAATCAAACTAACTGGAAATAATACACTTTTCACATTTGTATTAGGAAATTAATAAAAATATAGTAAAAGCATAGAGAAAGACAAGAAAAATGCTAAACACAAGAAGAAGGGAAAGAAAAAAATGAATAATAAAAAAGAAGGAAAAATAAAAGCTGAAAGCCTTGAGGCTGTACACACACACACACACACAGGTAAGTTTATAGAAAAAGAGAAAAGCGCTGAAGATAGTAACTACAAAGAAAAGAAAGAAATAAAGCTAAATATAAAAGAAGCAGTAAAGCAAGAAAAAGGAGCAATATCAACATTAGTATTATTTACAGTATTGATGTTTGTAACAATACTAATGTCAGTATTTATAACAGTAGGAATAAGACAAAAATCAGGACTAAAAAGTGGACAAAGAGTAGCAGAAGTATATGAAGAAGATGTAGACAGGATAACAGAAGTATATAGTGAAGTAATAAGCAAAGATGCAGGAAGTGAAGAGTTAGAAAAGCTAAAAGAAGAATTAGCACAAGCTAATGCAACAGAAGATAAAATCTTAAAAGACTATAAGGCATATGCAAATGGAAAGTTGTTAACAGGAACAATGCCAAATAGAGAGGCAACAACAGATGCAGTTTCAATTGCTGCAAGTGGAGATTATGCATATATAAGAATGCCTCAAGGTGGATATTTAACAAATGCAAGTTCAGGCTATCCGGAAATAAAAGCATCAATAGCAGATATAAATAATGCAACAGGGTATAAGTACACACAATCACAGTATGATGAAAGCTATAATAATGGTTATAACGCAGCATCAGATACTAGAAAAGTAAAAATGGGAAGTTATGTGTCTACGCAGAATTGGGGAAGTACTTACACTTTTTCAGACTTACCATTTGAACCTTATGGAATATTAGTAATTCCTAATCAAGAAGCAAATTTGTCATATAACTGTTATATTTATTCACAAGGAAGTACTGTATATTACAGTACAGCTCAAGGAAATAAAGAAGCGGCAAAAGTAACATACACTACTAATAGTGTATCAGTATATATACCAAATTATTATTTTAGAAATGGTGCAACGGTAAACTACATTATATTTTCAAAAAGCAGTATAAGCTAATTAAATGGGATAAAATAGCATTGGTTAAATACATAAAAATGCCAAAAAAAAAATAAATAAAGAAAAATTAAAAAAAGTGTTGACAAACAAAATAAAAGGTGTTAGTATATGTATCAGCCTTTGGAAAGAGGCCGAAAAAAAGCATAAGTTTGTACATCACTTTTTTTATTTTTTGCCCAAATATTTAAACTAGAAGCAAAAGAAGAAATTAGTAAAAAAATATTTAAAAAATTTCAAAAAAGTGTTGACATTAATCATCAAAATATGCTAGAATAAAAAATGTCCTCAGCAGGACAAAAAAACATAAAAAAGTACATTGAAAAGTAAACAATAAACAAACCTTTGAAGAAACCAAGCGGTA
>OGXT01002837.1_pt1 | contig 12967 bp, 13 predicted proteins | sample 1576361 | NCBI WGS metagenome assembly OGXT01 (sample SAMEA3541514, study PRJEB24748) | human gut metagenome | biome: human gut; feature: human-associated habitat; material: faeces | place: China | collected 2012 | reverse complement strand
CGGCGCAGCACGTCTGGGAGGACATGCAGGGCAAGATTCCGCTCATCCTCGATGGCGGCGCGTGCGCAGTGGGGGTGGAATCCACCGTGATCACGGTGAGCGACGACGAGGTGCGGCTGCTGCGGCCCGGCGGCATCACCCCCGCCATGCTGCGTACGGTGGTGTCCACCGTCACGGTGGATCCGGCGGTGACCCATCCGCTGGCGGAGGGCGCTCATGCCGCTTCGCCGGGGATGAAATACAAGCATTACGCGCCCAAAGCCAAGGTGACGCTGGTCAAAGCGTCGCCCGCGGCGTTTGCGGCGTTTGTCAACGACAAAGCCACCGCCCAGCCACAGGGGCTGATGGCACTGTGCTTTGACGGCGAAGAGGGGGCGCTGACCGTCCCCTATCTGACATACGGTCGCCGCGACGATGCCGCCGACCAGGCACACCGCCTGTTCGACGCGCTGCGGCAACTGGACGAACGCGGCGCGGCGCGGGTATATGCCACCTGTCCTTCGGAGGAAGGCGTGGGGCTGGCGGTATACAACCGCATTTTGCGCGCCGCCGGATTTGAGGTGATCTCTCTTGACGGATAAAGTATATGTGGTCGGCTTGACCGGACCCACCGGCTCCGGCAAAAGCGAAGTGGCGCGTGTTTGGAAAAACGAGCATTTCCCGATGATCGATGCGGATGTGCTGGCGCGCCGGGTGGTGGAGCCGGGGCAGCCCGCTTTGCAGCAGCTGGTGGAAGAATTTTCGAAAGATATTTTGCAGGATGACGGCACGCTCAACCGGCGGCAGCTGGCGCGGCGCGCCTTTGCCACGCCGGAGGACACGCAAAAGCTCAACGCCATCACCCATCCGTATATTCTGGATCTGACCCATCACATTTTGATGCAGTTTGAGCAGATGCGGGAGCGACTGGCGGTGATCGACGCGCCGCTGCTGTTTGAAACCGAGCTGGACGCTGTCTGCGACCTGACGGTGGCGGTGGTGGCTCCCGCCGACAAACGGCTGAAGCGCATCCGGCTGCGGGACGATCTGACCGAGGCGCAGGCGCGCGCCCGCATGGCCGCCCAACAGGAGGACAGCTATTACACCAGCCGTGCCGCCATCACGCTGCACAACGACGGTGATCTGGATCAGCTGCGGCAACAGGCGACGGAGCTGGCTGCCCGTATTCGGGAGATGGCGCGATGACCAAGGCACAAAAGCAACAGCAAAAAAAGCGGCGCGTCCGCGCCGCCATCCTCATCGTGATCGTGCTGGCGGTGGTCACCACGGTATGTGTGCTGGCACTGCACAAGGGCTACGATCATTTCAGCAAAACGGTGTATCCGCTGCCCTATCGTGAATATGTGGAAAAATACGCCGCAGAATATGGAGAGGATCCCTCGCTGGTGTATGCAGTGATGTCCACCGAAAGCTCGTTCGATGCCGAAGCCGTGTCCTCGGCGGGGGCGATGGGGCTGATGCAGCTGACAGACAAAACCTTTGAATGGGCACAAATGCGCATGGGCACGCAGGATAAAGGGCTGACCGATGACGATCTGTTCAAGCCGGAGATCAACATTCAATACGGCACCTATGTGCTGCATCTGCTGCGGGAGGATTTCGACCGCACCGCCACGCTGCTTGCCGCGTACAACGCCGGGCGCAGCAATGTGCTGGAATGGTTGGAAAACAGCGACTATTCGCAGGATGGAGAAACGCTGGTGGATATTCCGCTCAGCGAAACGCGTCAATATGTTTTGAAAGTGCTGCAAACGCAGGAGCGTTATCAGCAACTGTATGATATTCCGTAAGGAGGTTTATGGTCATGAGCGAAAACAAAGACATCGAAAACCTGAAAAAGAATCTGTTTTACACCCCGAAGCACGCTGCCCAGGTAATGACGGCGGAACAGATTGCCGACGCCGATGAATACGGCGAGGAGTACAAGCAGTTTTTGAACACCGCCAAAACCGAGCGCGAGGCGGTGAGCGAAGCGGTGCGTCTGGCGGAAGAAGCCGGATTTGTGCCGTTTGACCGCACCGCCCGGCTGAAGCCCGGCGACAAGGTGTATCTGAACAACCGGGGCAAATCGCTGCTGCTGGCGGTGATCGGCACCCGCCCGATCACCGACGGCGTATCCATCGCCGCCGCGCACATCGACTCTCCCCGACTGGATCTCAAGCCCAACCCGCTGTATGAGGATCACCAGCTGGCGTATTTTGACACCCACTATTACGGCGGTATTAAAAAATACCAGTGGACCACCATCCCGCTGGCGCTGCACGGCGTGATCGTGCGCAAGGACGGCTCCACCGTGACGGTGCGCATCGGCGAGGACGAAACGGATCCCGTGTTCTGTGTGACCGATCTGCTGCCCCATCTGGGCGGCGAGCAGATGAAACGCCCCGCCAACCAGATCGTCAAAGGCGAGGATCTGAACCTGCTGATCGGCTCGCGTCCGCTGAACGGCGACGAGGGCAGCGAGATGGTGAAGCTGAACATCATGAGTATCCTGCACAAGAAATACGGCATTGTGGAAGACGATTTTCTGTCGGCCGAGCTGGAGATCGTGCCCGCGTTCCGGGCGCGCGATCTGGGCTTTGACCGCAGCATGATCGCCGGTTACGGTCACGACGACCGCGTGTGCGCTTATCCGGCGCTGACCGCGATTTTGCGCACCGGCACCCCCGCCTACACCGCCGTGACCATTCTGGCGGACAAAGAGGAGATCGGTTCGGACGGCAACACCGGTATGAAATCCTCCTTCCTCCCCTATTTTATTGACGACCTCGCCGCTATGTTCGGCGAAAAAGGACACCATGTGCTGTCCCGCTCGGTCTGCCTGTCGGCGGATGTGAACGCGGCGTTTGACCCAATCTATCCCGAAGTGATGGAATCGCGCAACTGCGCATATCTGAACAAAGGCGTCGCGATCACCAAATACACCGGCGCGGGCGGCAAATCCGGCACATCGGATGCCTCGGCGGAGCTGATGGGCATGGTGCGCCGTCTGATGGACGAGCAGCAGGTGCTGTGGCAGGTCGGCGAGCTGGGCAAAGTGGATGCCGGCGGCGGCGGAACAGTCGCCAAGTATATCGCCAATCTGGATGTGGAAACGGTGGATATGGGCGTGCCGGTGCTGTCGATGCACGCGCCCTTTGAAGTGATTTCCAAGCTGGATGTGTTTATGGCGCACCGCGCGTTCTATACGCTGATGAACCGCAAATAATCCTATGGCGCTGCTTTGGCCGGCAGCGCCGTTTTTTCTATCAAGGAGGAATCGGAAATGAGCAAGCTGTTGATCGTGGTGGATTATCAAAAAGACTTTGTGGACGGATCGCTGGGCTTCCCCGAAGCGGTGGCGATGCAGCCCACGCTGCTGCAAAAAATCGCCGCCTATCGCGCGGCGGGCGACACGGTGGCGTTCACCTTTGACACCCACGGTGCCGATTATCTGTCCACGCAGGAGGGGCGGCTGCTGCCGGTGGAGCACACTCTGCGGGGCACCCCGGGGTGGGAGCTGTACGACCGCGTGGCGGATGCCCGCCAGCCGGACGACCCCTGTTTCTACAAGCCCGCGTTCGGGTCGGCGGAGCTGTTTGACTATCTGCGGGAGCATCCCTTTGACCAGATCGAACTGGCGGGGGTGGTATCCTCCATCTGTGTCATCAGCAACGCGATCCTTGCCAAAACCGCCCAACCGGAAACGCCGGTGGTGGTGGACGCCGCCTGCGTGGCGGGGGCTGACCCGCATCTGCACGCAGCGGCACTGGATGTGATGGCGGGGCTGCAGATCACCGTACTGAACCGCTGATCCGACCCGCACCTGTCGCCCGGACGAGCATAAACTGGAACAGGCGTATTGTATAAAATGCAAAAACCCGCCAACAATACCATTGTAAGATTTCAGTTTAGGAGACGACAGTATGAATGTGCACAGAGGGGATATTTTTTACGCCGATCTCAGCCCGGTCGTCGGCTCGGAGCAGGGCGGGATCCGGCCGGTGTTGATCGTGCAAAACGATGTGGGCAATCGTTTCAGCCCCACCGTGATCGCTGCCGCCATCACCAGCCAAAAGGACAAAGCGCGGCTGCCCACGCACATCCAGCTGCACACCGGCGGCGACGGCAGCGGGCTGGTGCGCGATTCCATTGTGCTGCTGGAACAGATCCGCACGCTGGATAAACGCCGGCTGCGCGAAAAAATGGGACGGCTGGACGACACCGCCATGGATCGGGTGGATCAGGCGCTGCAGATCAGCTTTGGGTTGGATGCCGGACGGGCTACATAACCCCGCCCGCGCCCGCATATAGCGCATAAAAAAGCTCTCGCCGGCGGCGAGAGCTTTTTTGACATCTTTTGTTGTCATTGTGCAGCAACACTTTTATGTTCCTTTTCCACCTGAACAGCTACCGTCTTGCTGAAATCCGTTTCATTTTTTCCATCAATTTTCGTAGACATACCAATTCGAGAATATGCTTTGAGTGCGCCTGTTTTCGCAATTTCAAACACTCCTTGTTCAACCCCTATCGCAGCATATACGGTTTGATCTCCTTGCTCCGTAGATCGCGTAAACGCTTTTGTCAAAAACAACAAGTAATTTTTGCCCAAACGCAGCTTGGTTTCATAATCGTCCGAAGTAGGTTCACCCATTTGCATAACAGCCACTGTTTTGGATTCTGTTCCCTTCAACACAGAATTTACTGTTACCGTATACAACGAATTTGTTATATCATCTCCTGCATCGTAAGACTCCGGCGAATTAGAAACACTTCCTTTTACAATCAAATCTGCTTCTTCCGTCATTTCCTGCAAGTTATCGTATACCGGCAAATCTAAAGAGAAGCCCTCCGTATCCAAAGAACCTACAAACGAAGCAGCGTCCACAGGCGATTGCAAAACCGTACGATTGCATCCCACACAGCCAACAAAAATTACTGCTAATAAAGCTATCCATTTTCTTGTAGTCGCCATAAAAAGCTCCTTTCCCAGTATTATTTCAACGGTTTATAATTTACTACCACCACAGTTCACGCGGTAAATTAACGGTTTTCCACTGAAACTTGCTAATCAAATCCTTCCGATCATGATCTTGCGGCATCCAATAATTTGTCCATCCCAATTTGGATCCTTTTCCTTGGCGCATAATGGAAATCGTATTGTCATTTGCCTCACCCCATCCCAATGTATGCCCAATCTCATGTGCCCATGTTTTTTGAATATCATGATTGTTAAATTTATTTTGCTGTTGATATTTCTTGTTTACATATATGTTACAACCTCTCATCACCTTTCTCGAAATTTGCCCTATTGGACCAGACCAGTTTACTCCAGCCTCACTAACAGCGTAAGTTGTCGAGCGGCTTATAGTCACGGCATAAGCCTTCGGATTATATTTTGTTGAATCCCACGTATCATAAAATCGCGCGTAAGCATTAACTTTTCTCACTGCTCTTAAAGATACATATCCTGCATCTTTATTTTCCCAATCATTAATAGCATTAAGAAGTTGCGTCCGATAATTTGAATCTTTGACATCTATATAATAATCTACCAGAACAACCCCGTGATTCATGGCCATACTACGATAAACACGTCTGGGATATCGTATGGGCGAAGTATCATGTGCGCTAACGCTTACGGATGAAAAAGCAACAAGCAATAAAATGCCCGTCATTGCGAGACTTATAAATCTTTTATTTTTCTTCATTCTTTTTCTCCCTTCTAGTTTAATACGCAAACCAATTATAATCCATTGGAATCACCCCCTAACATTGACAAAACCCAATATATATCATGATTTCACATTTTTAGCCCTCACAACTTCTTGCCACACACAGTATTCTAGCATATATACATTTTAATTTCAATACTTTTCGAGAAAATTATGTGATTTTTTATTTTTTTAATAAACATATTTCCTTCTTATTACGATTATAACTTATTTTAATCGGGTCGAAAACTTTTGGCGCGCTCTTGCCTCTTTCGGTCGGATTGTGGTATACTAAGAAAAATATTCCCATTTTCCAAAGGATGTGACCGTGTGAAAGATCTGTTGATTCGCGGAGCCACCCTGATCGACCCCTCGCAGGACAGGATGGAAAAAGCGGATATCCGTATCCGCAAAGGGGTTGTCGCGGCGGTGGCTGACCAGTTGCCGGTGGACGATGCCGAGCTGCTGCAGGCAGACGGGCTGTACTGCGCACCGGGACTGGTGGACATTCATGTGCATTTGCGCGACCCCGGTCAGACCCACAAGGAAGATATTTTTTCCGGCTGTGTGGCGGCGGCAGCGGGCGGCGTCACCTCGGTGGTATGCATGCCCAACACCAACCCGCCGGTGGACGATCCGTCCATTGTGCAGTCGATTTTGGAAAAATCCGTGCGCGCGGATGCGCATGTCTACCCGGTCGGCACCATCACCAGGGGCTTGCAGGGGCAGGAGCTGACCGATTTCGCCATTTTGAAAAAAGCAGGCGTGTGTGCGCTGTCGGATGACGGCAAGCCCGTGCCGACCGCCGGGTTGATGGCGGCGGCGCTGAAAAAAGCGGCGGCGGTCGGGCTGCCGGTGCTGTCGCACAGCGAGGATCGCGAGCTGGCGGGAAACGGCATTATGCACGAAGGACGTGTATCCGTCGAGCTGGGGGTGCCCGGCATCCCCGCCCAAGCGGAGGAAGTCGCGATCGCGCGCGAAATTCGGCTGGCGGCGGAAACCGGCTGTCCGGTGCATATCTGCCATGTCAGCACTGCGGGCAGCGTGGCGCTGCTGCGCGAAGCCAAAGCCAAAGGAATTCCGGTGACCGCCGAAACCGCGCCGCATTATTTCACCCTGACCCACGACGCGCTGCGCACGCGGGATGCGGACTACCGCATGAATCCGCCGCTGCGCACCGCCGCGGATGTGCGGGCAGTGATTCACGGCTTGCAGGATGGCACCCTGTCCATTATCGCCACCGACCACGCCCCCCACACGGCGGAGGAAAAAGCCGATTTCAACACCGCGCCCAACGGCTCGGTGGGGTTGGAAACCTCGCTGGCGGTGGGAATCACCTCGCTGGTGGTGCCGGGGCATCTCACGCTGATGCAGCTGCTGCGGTGTATGTCCACCGCGCCCGCCCAGCTGATGGGCTTTAAGGCGGGGTCGCTGCGCACCGGTATGCCGGCGGATATGGTGCTGTTCGATCCGAACGAGCAATGGACGGTGCAGCCGGAACAGCTGCGCGGCAAATCGCACAACACGCCGTTTAAGGGCATGACCCTGACAGGAAAAGTAAAAGCCACCATTTTGGGCGGCAAGATCGTTTATTTGGAGGAGGAACCGTTATGTCGTTAGATCGTTTGATTGCCGGTATTCGGGACAAGCAAAACCCCACCGTGGCTGGTTTGGACCCGAAGCTGGAGTATATTCCCGCCTACATCCGCGAGGCTGCCTTTGCGCAGCACGGTGCCACGCTGGAGGGCGCGGCGGATGCACTGCTCACCTTTAACAAAGCGCTGATCGATGCGCTGTATGACATTGTGCCCGCGGTGAAACCGCAGGCAGCGTACTATGAGCTGTACGGCTGGCAAGGTGTACGCGCGCTGGCGGACACCATCGCCTATGCCAAAAGCAAAGGGATGTTCGTCATCACCGACGGTAAGCGCAACGACATCGGCTCCACTATGGAGGCGTATGCCGCCGCGCATCTGGGCACCACGGCGGTGGAAGGCAACGAGATCACGGCGTTCGGCGGCGATGCGCTGACCGTCAACGGCTATCTGGGCACCGACGGCATCGCGCCGCTCATCAAGGTGTGCAAACAGCAGGATACCGGCATTTTTGTGCTGGTAAAAACCTCCAACCCCTCGTCCGGCGAATTGCAGGACAAGCTGTTGGACGGCGAACCGGTCTATCGCCGCATGGGCGCGATGTGCGAGCATTGGGGCGAGGAGCTGCCCGGTGCATACGGCTATTCCGGCGTGGGCGCTGTGGTGGGGGCAACCTATCCCGCCCAGCTGACCGAGCTGCGCGCCGCGCTGCCGCACACCTTCTTTTTGGTGCCGGGCTACGGCGCACAAGGCGGCGGCGCTGCCGATGTGGCGGGCGCGTTTGACCAAAACGGCATCGGCGCGGTCATCAACTCGTCCCGCGGCATTATGTGCGCGTGGAAAAAAGAGGGCTGTGCCCCCGAAGATTTTGCCGGGGCTGCCCGCCGGGAAGCGCTGCGCATGAAACAGGATATTCTGGCAAATATACAGGCGTAAAAACGAAAAGGAGTTGCCGCCATGCGCTATTTACAAGAACAATGCCGTCTGCTCCACAAGGTGGAGATCGCCCCCGGCATCTACAACGCCACTCTGTCCGCGCCGCAGATCGCGCGGATCGCGGCGGCGGGGCAATTTGTCAACATTTTGTGCGATGGGTTTGAGCTGCGCCGCCCCATTTCGCTGTGCGGGTTCGATGCCGAGCTGGGCGTGATCCGGCTGGTGTTTGAGGTGCGCGGCAAAGGCACCGCGTGGCTCGCCGACCGGCAGGAAGGCGACACGCTGGACATCATCGGTCCGCTGGGGCACGGATTCCCGCTGCTGGACGCTTCGCAAAAAGCGGTCATGATCGGCGGCGGCATCGGCACCCCTCCCCTGTTGCCGCTGGCGCGGCACTATGGCGCCAACGCCACGGTCATCACCGGTTTCCGCAACAAGGACGTCGCCATTTTGCAGCAGGATATTGCTGCCTGTGGCGCGCAGCCGGTGCTGTGCACCGATGACGGTTCGGCGGGGTTCCACGGCTTCACCACCCAGGCGCTGGAAGCACATCTGGCGCAGCATCCGTGCGATGTGATCTACACCTGCGGTCCCAAAGTGATGATGCAGCGGGTGGCGGCGATCGCCACGCAGCACGGTATCCTGTGCTATGTATCGATGGAAGAGCGCATGGCGTGCGGCGTGGGCGCGTGCCTCGGCTGCGTTTGCAAAACCAAAGAGGGCGGCGACACCAAGCATACGCGGGTGTGTGTGAACGGCCCGGTATTTAACGCGGAGGAGGTGGACTGGACATGAGTGATATGCGGGTGAATCTGTGCGGCGTGGAACTGAAAAATCCGGTCATCACCGCGTCCGGCACCTTTGGATTCGGCATGGAGTATAACGAATTTTATCCGATCTCGCGACTGGGCGGCGTGGCGTGTAAGGGCACCACACTGCTGGAGCGCGCGGGCAACCCCGCCCCCCGCATTGCGGAAACTCCGGCGGGCATGCTGAACAGTGTGGGGCTGCAAAATCCCGGCGTGGAGGCGTTTGTGTCCACCTATCTGCCGTGGCTGAAGCAGCAGGACACCGCCGCCATCGCGAACATCGCGGGCAGCAGCGTGGACGATTACTGCGCCATGGCGGAGCGGTTGAACGACACCGATGTGGATATCGTGGAGATGAACATCTCCTGCCCCAATGTGAAGCAGGGCGGAGTCGGGTTCGGCACCTCGTGCGAAAGCGCGGCGGCGGTGACCAAAGCGGTGCGGGCGCATTGCCGCAAACCGCTGATGGTAAAACTGACCCCGAACGTCACGAACATCGGCGACATTGCCGCGGCGGTAGAGGATGCCGGTGCGGACGCGGTGTCGCTGATCAACACCCTCACCGGTATGCGCATCGACATCCGCACCCGGCGGCCGATTTTGCGCAACAATACCGGCGGGCTGTCCGGCCCGGCGGTGTTCCCGGTGGCGGTGCGGATGGTGCGTGACGTGTACAAACGCGTGTCCATCCCAGTGGTCGGCATGGGCGGCATTTCCACCTGGGAGGATGCGGTGGAAATGATGATCGCCGGCGCGGCAGCCATCCAGGTGGGGGCTGCCAACTTCCGCGACCCTATGGCATCGCTCAAAATTGTCGAAGGACTGGAAACCTACGCGGCGCAGCAGGGGCTGGGTTCGATCACCGAGCTGACCGGCACGCTGCAGGAATGGTAATACACACAAACGCTCCGGTGCCCGATGGGTGCCGGAGTTTTTGACGGAAAGAGGCATAGCTTTATGTGGATCGTATATGCGTTCGGCTCGGCGCTGGCGGCGGGTGTCACCGCCATTTTGGCAAAATGCGGCATGCAAAAGACCGATTCCCATGTAGTCACCGCGGTGCGCACCATGGTGGTGCTGGTGTTTGCGTGGGGCATGGTGCTGCTGACAGGCAATATCGGCGATGTTGCCCGCATCGACAGCCGCTCGCTGCTGTTTCTGATCCTGTCCGGATTGGCGACCGGCGGGTCGTGGCTGTGCTATTTCAAGGCGCTGCAACAAGGGGATGTCAACAAGGTGGCGGTGGTGGACAAATCCAGCACCGTGCTGACGATTTTGCTGGCGTTTATCCTGCTGCAAGAAGGCATTTCGCTCCCCAAAGGCATCGGTATAGTCGCCATTGGCGCGGGAACTTATCTGATGATCGAACCAAAAGCCGCAGCGGCACCGGAAAAAGGGAAACGGTCGTGGCTGCTGTATGCGGTGCTGTCCGCGGTGTTTGCCAGTTTGACCGCCATTTTGGGCAAGGTGGGCATCACCGGGGTGGAATCCAACCTCGGCACCGCCGTGCGCACCATTGTGGTGGCGATCATGGCGTGGGTGGTGGTGTTTGCCACCGGCAAGCAGCACGCGGTGCGGCATATTTCGGGGCGCGAACTGGGCTTTATCGCGTTGTCCGGTGTCGCCACCGGCGCGTCGTGGCTGTGCTATTACAAAGCGCTGCAAGAAGGTCCTGCCAGCGTGGTGGTACCTATCGACAAGCTGAGCATTCTGGTGACGGTGGCGTTTTCCGCCATTGTTTTCCATGAACGGCTATCCAAAAAAGCCCTTATGGGCTTGGCGCTGCTCACCACCGGCACGCTGATTATGCTGATCCCCTGAACATAAACGCAATTGCTGTAATATTGGGCAGTGGGCAAAAGCCTTCTCCTTGAGGTATTTCCCCCGCGCGCGGGGGAAATGTCGGCAAAGCCGACAAAAGGGGCCCGTTTCGGGAGAAAAAGGTGCTGAGCGCAGCGAAGCGGATGAGGTGTCAGCAACCTGTAGAATTCTAACAATATTATGGTTGCGCACGTTTTCATTGTTGCAGAGAATCCCGTAACGCACGATAGCCCTCGCTTTTTCCACCTCATCCACCGCCGTCCGGCGGTCCCCCTTCCCCTAGGAGGGGAAGGCTTGAGAAGTTTTCTACGCTACTCCAAGCGGCGGAATTACCTCAAAGCGGAAGGCTTGAGGGGATTCTACGGTTTTCAAATTCCTGCACTATTGAGCGGCGAGTGCAAGCCTCTGTTTTCCCACCATCTCTGCGTAGGGGGCGATGCCCATGCTCGGGGAAAGGCTTGTGAAACCTCGACGGTTTGTTGCCAAAACATATGCTTACACAAAAAGGCGCGCTGCCGGGTTGGCAGCGCGCCTTTTTCCACTATTCTGATGTTATTCTTCCGGCAGGTTCAGTGCGCCTTGCTCCAGCATCGACTGAGCCGCCAGCAGCACCCCCACTTTGCCGGAGTGGAAGTTCAGCCCGCCTTGCATATAGGCGGCGTACGGCTCGCGCAAGGGTCCATCGGCGGACAACTCGATGGATGCCCCCATAATAAACGCACCCGCCGCCATAATCACCGGATTTTCATAGCCCGGCATATCCCACGGCTCCGGCACCACAAACGCATCCACCGGCGCGCCTTTTTGCATCCCTTGGCAAAAAGCGACCAGTCCCTCCGGCGTGCCCAGCTTCACCGTCTGGATAATATCGGCGCGCTTCTCGCGCGGGGTGGGGCTGACCTCGTAGCCCAGCCGTTCAAACAGCGCCGACGTATACACCGCCGTTTTCAGCGCTTCGCCCACCACATGGGGCGCGTGGAACAGTCCCATATACAGCGGACGGTTGTGCCCCAGCGACGCGCCCACCTCGCGCCCCAGTCCCGGGGTGGTCATCCGGTAGGAGCACAGCTCCACCAAATCGGCGCGACCGCAGATGTAGCCGCCGTTTTCCGCCACACCACCACCGGGATTTTTAATCAGCGACCCCGCCATCAGATCCGCGCCCACCTGGGTCGGCTCGGTGGTTTGCACAAACTCGCCGTAGCAGTTGTCCACAAACACGATCACATCCGGACGCTTGGCTTTGACCGCGCGAATGATCTCGCCGATCTCCTCCACCCGCAGCGAGGGGCGCGGGTCATAGCCGCGCGACCGCTGAATATGTACCACCTTGACCGCATCGGTCAACGCGTCCACAATGGCGGAAATGCGGGGATGCCCCTGATCGTCCAGATCCACCTGTTCATAGTGAATACCGAATTCGCGCAGCGAACCCGGCGCATCACCGCGGATGCCGATCACCTTTTCCAGCGTATCATACGGCGCGCCGGTCGCCGCCAGCAGCGTATCGCCCGGGCGCAGCACCCCCGACAGCGCAATGGTGATCGCGTGGGTGCCGGACACAATGGAATGGCGCACCAGCGCATCCTCCGCCCCCATTACCTGAGCAAACACCTGATCCAGCGTATCGCGCCCGCGATCGCCGTAGCCATAACCGGTGGTGGGCGCAAAATGCGTTTCGCTGACCTGATGATCGATAAAAGCGCGCAGCACCTTTTGCTGGTTGTATTCGGTCACCTCGTCGATGGCTGCAAAGCGCGGCGCGATCTCGGCAAGCGCCTGATCCGACAGCTTTTCCAGCCGTTCATCTACTGTAAAAAAAGAGGATTTCAACATCCGTCATCCTTTCGTATACTGGTTGCCCATTCCCCCGCGGGCACAAACCCCCAGCGGGTGTACAGTGCCGCGGCATGGGCGTTTTTCGGGGACAGCCACACCGCTTTTCCCTGTTGCTGCAACGCGGCCGCCAGCGTCATCACGGTGCAGTGGGCATAGCCGCGCCCGCGGCTTTCGGGGCGGGTCGCCACCCCGCCGATCAGCGCCGCGGTGTCACATTCGGCGGTGGTCATCGCGACCGCCGCCAGCGTGTCCGCCTCGTAAACCCCCGCCATAC
>OGXT01002799.1_pt1 | contig 13120 bp, 9 predicted proteins | sample 1576361 | NCBI WGS metagenome assembly OGXT01 (sample SAMEA3541514, study PRJEB24748) | human gut metagenome | biome: human gut; feature: human-associated habitat; material: faeces | place: China | collected 2012 | reverse complement strand
CCTGCATCGCCCTGTGGGCGCATCAGATCAAGGTGCCGCTGGCGGCCATGCGCATGCTGCTCCAGGCCGAGCCCGGTCCCGCCTCGGACCGGCTGTCGGTGGAGCTGTTCAAGGTGGAGCAATACGTGGAAATGTCGCTGGGTTACCAGCGCCTGTCCGGTCCCTCGACCGATTTTTCCCTGCGGGAGTGCGATGTAAACGCCGTGATGCTGGCTGCGGCGCGCCGCTTCGCGCCCCTGTTCATTCAGAAAAAGCTGCGTCTGAACTATCAGGAAACGACCCTGCGCGCCCTCACGAATGAAAAATGGCTGGCCTTTGTGCTTGAGCAGGTGCTCAGCAACGCCGTCAAGTACACGCGCCGGGGCAGCGTGACCCTGCGCGCCGACGAGGACGCCCATGCCGTGATCGTGGAGGATACGGGCATCGGCATTGCGCCGGAGGACCTGCCCCGCGTATTTGACCACGGCTATACCGGCCTCAACGGTCGGGAGGACAAGCGCGCCACGGGCTTGGGGCTGTATCTGTGCAAGCGCGTGCTGGACCAGCTCGGCCACACCATCGCCATCGCCTCCGAGCCGGGGCGCGGCACGCGGGTGACCATCGGGCTGGACAGCCTGCGTATGCGCGCAGAATAGGCCAAGATGACAAAAACGTAAGCTGCGCGGGCAAACTGTAAGGCAGATCCATGGCGCGCGGTTCCGCCGTAAGGTATACTCTGACTCGAACAAAGGAGGTATGCCTCATGGCAATGCTGGAAGTCGATCATCTGCAAAAGATCTATACCACCCGCTTTGGCGCCAGCCAGGTGCAGGCGCTGACCGACGTGACCTTTTCGGTGGAAAAGGGCGAATACGTGGCGATCATGGGTGAAAGCGGCAGCGGCAAGACCACGCTGCTCAACATCCTGGCCGCGCTGGACAAGCCCACCCGCGGCGAGGTGCGCTTAAACGGAAAGCTCCTTTCCGCCATTTCGGAAAAGGAGCTCTCTGCCTTCCGCCGGGACAACCTGGGTTTTGTGTTTCAGGACTTTAACCTGCTGGACACCTTCTCCATCCGCGACAACATCTTTCTGCCCCTGGTGCTGGCGGGCTGCCCCTACCGCGAGATGGAAAACCGCCTGACCCCCATCGCCCAGAAGCTGGGCATCGGCGGCATCCTCTCCAAATTCCCCTATGAGGTCAGCGGCGGTCAGAAGCAGCGTGCGGCGGTCGCGCGCGCCCTCATCACCCGGCCCCAGCTCATCCTGGCCGACGAGCCCACCGGCGCGCTGGACTCGCACACCGGCCGCGAAGTGCTGGGGATGCTGCAGCAGCTGCATGAGGAGGGCCACACCGTCGTCCTCATCACCCACGACAATTCCATCGCCGTGCAGGCCGACCGCATCATCCGTCTGGAGGATGGCCGGGTCGTCTACGACGGCGATTCCCATGCGCCGGAGGCCATCGTGCAGCCCACCCTGCTGCCGGAGACCCCGGAAAAAACGGCGGAACAGGAGGTGCAGGCATGATCATCGAGACCTTCCGGCAGGCCATCCAGAATGTCTGGAGCAACAAGCTCCGCACCTTCCTGACCATGCTGGGCATCATCATCGGCGTTATGGCGGTCATCGTCATCGTCGGCCTGGGCAACGGCATGACCAAAAGCATGCGGGACAGCTTTTCCGCCATGGGCACCAACACCCTGAACATCAACGTCTGGGGCTATGGCTCCCGCACCATCTCGGTGAATGACGTCTATGCCATCGCCGAAAAGAACCCGGAGCTTATCCAGTCCGTCTCGCCCCAGATCGACTTCAGCGGCAGCGGCGACCTGAAGATCGGCACCAGTACCTACCGCTGGCTCCGCATCTACGGCGTGGATGAAGACTACACCACCCTGAAGAACTACACCATCGCTAAGGGACGCGGCCTGCAGTATATGGACATCAAAGACAACAAGCAGGTCTGCGTCATCGGCGACTACCTCAACCGCGTGGCCTTCGGCGGCAACGGCGTGGGCCAGACGCTGAAGGTCGGTGCCAACAAGTTCCGCATCGTGGGTGTGCTGGCCGCCAAGGTCAGCGACCCCAGCCTGCAGGAAGGCTCGGATGACGCCTGCGTCTATCTGCCCTACACCACGGTGATGCGCCTGTCCAACACGTCCATGGCTCAGAGCTACATCGCCATCATGACCGATGAGAGCAAGGCCAACGATGCCAAGGCCGTGATGGAGGCAAGCCTGTACAACCTGTTCAAGAGCGAGAACGCCTACTATGTGTACAGCGCCAGCGAGTTTCTGGAAGAGATGAACAAGATGATCCACATGGTCATCGTCATCCTCACCGGCATCGCCAGCATCTCGCTGCTGGTGGGCGGCATCGGCATCATGAACATCATGCTGGTGTCCGTCACCGAGCGCACCCGCGAGATCGGCATCCGCAAGGCACTGGGTGCCAAGGAGCGGGTCATCCTGGCGCAGTTCGTGGTGGAGGCTGCCACCACCTCGGCGCTGGGCGGTTTCCTCGGCATCGTGCTGGGCTATGTCGTCTCGATGGCGGCCAACCGCATCCTGCCCATGGTCGCATCCGGCGTGGATGTCACCGTCAGCCCGTCGTTCAACTCCATCGCAGTGGCATTCGGCATCTCGGTGGGCATCGGTGTGCTGTTCGGCTACCTGCCCGCCAAGCGCGCCGCACGGCTCAACCCCATCGAAGCCCTGCGGTATGATTAAGGAGGTTCCCCAGATGAAAAAACGTCTTCTCGCATTCCTTCTCGCGGTCAGCATGGCCGTGTCGATGCTGGCGCTCCCGGCCGCAGCGGCGGGCAATGCCAACACCGCCGTGCAGCTGTCCATCACGCTGGACGGCATGGACTCCACCCAGACGGCGGCGCTGAACGCCGTGGTCACCCGCGGGGCCTTTGCCCGGATGCTGGTGGCCTATTCCACCTTCCGGGAGAGCGTAGGCTCGCAGGGGGCCGTGGGCACCCTGTACAAGGACCTGCCCGGCAGCTCGGCGTATGCGCCCTATGTCCGCATTGCGGTGCAGCAGGGCTGGATGAGCGGCTACACCGACGGCACCTTCCGCCCGGACAACGCCGTGACGCTGGAAGAGGCCGTCACGGCAGTGCTCAAGCTGCTGGGCTATAAGATGACCGACCTGAGCGGCTCCTTCCCGCAGGCGCAGCTGAACAAGGCCAGCGAGCTGGGTCTGCGCAATCAGCTGGAGCGTCAGCAGGGTGAGGCTCTGAATTATGAGGAGTGCGCCATCCTGTTCTACAATGCGCTCACGGCCAACGCCGCCAGCGGCAGTGCCTACGGCACCTCGCTGGGCTTCACGGTCTCGAACGGTCAGGTGGATACGTCCAGCGTCATGCTGAGCAGCCTGAAAGGCCCCTTCATCGCGGACGGCACCACGCAGCTGCCCTTTGCCCCTGTGAGCGTCTACCGCAACGACAAAGTCTCTTCTTCCGCTGAGCTGACGAAGTACGATGTGTATTACTACAGCGAAAGTTTACAGACTGTCTGGATCTATACCCGCCGCGCGGCAGGCCGCATCACGGCAGTCTCGCCCAGCGCCAGCGCCCCGACGTCCGTGACCGTGGCGGGCAGCACCTACACCCTCGGCTCCTCGGCCGTGGCCTCGCAGGTGTCCTCCCTGAACGGCGGCGGCGTGGGTCAGGTCGTGACCCTGCTGCTGGGCATGAACAATGAGGCCGCCGGCATCGTGACCGGCGAGGAGGCCGACAGCGTCTTCTACGGCGTCGTCCAGTCTTCCGCCCGCAGCCTCATCGAGGAGAACGGCGCGGACGTGCTGCAAAAAGTGGCCGTCCTCTGCACCGATGGCATCACCCGCACCGTGAATGTGGATAAAAGCCTGAATTTCCCGGCGGGCTGGCTGGTGGAGATCACCGTAGGCCCGGACGGCGAGAATGTGGAGCATGTCAGCGGCCGCTCGACCAGCGGCACCATCAACGAGAACGCCACGGCCCTGGGCGATGCCGCTCTGGCCGACGATGTAGAGATTCTGGATACGACTTCGGAGGGTGTGGCTGGGACGGTTCGTCCCAGCCGCCTATCGGGGGTCACACTGAGCAGTTCGGACGTCCGCTACTACACCGTCAATGAGGCTGGCCAGATCGACCGCCTCATCCTGAACGATGTGACCGGCGACCTGTGGAAGTACGGTGTGCTGGATGATGTGAAGAACCTCGCGGTCAATTACACCGACCTCAAGAGCTTCATCACCAGCTTCAACGCCGGTGCAAATTCGTCCGGCGGTTCGTCCACGGCGGGCGGAACCATCACCGGAACCACCACCGGTAACAAGAACGGGACAACGGGGTCTGCCGATTCCACGACGCAGGGGACCGTGACCGACCAGATCACGAGCCTTCTGGTGCCCACGACGAGCGAGATCCTGTGGGGCATCGTCTCCGGCGATATCCTCTCCACGGCCTGGCAGAAGCTGACCAGCAACACCGGTTCGCTGCTGAGCATCGGCTTCAAGCAGGTGGCCGAGATCACCGGCACCCCCTTCAAGCAGATCCTTCGGTTCATCGGCGGCGGCGCGACCTACGTGTGCTACGTGAACGGCGCGCCCGCCAGCTTCAGCACTGCCATCAAGTACCCGGTCATCGCGGGCGGCGTTGCAGTGCGGCAGGAGACCACCGGCTCGGTCAAGCGCATGGTCCAGCTGATGCCGCTGAAGATCGACCGCGTGGGTGCGGCGTCGGTGCTGTCGGGCAATACCCGCTATGAGATGGCCGACGATGCCCAGGTCTACCTGTGGTACAAGGGCCAGTATTACCCCACCAGATTGGCCTCCGTGAACACCGACGAGTACAAGCTCACCGGCTGGTACGACAACTTCGGCTGCACGGCAGGCAAAAAGGTGCGGGTCATCATCGCGGTCAAGAACGATTGATGCAAATCGAAAACAGCGGCGTTGGCCGCATTCTGCGGCAGCTGCGCTGGGTGCTTTACCCGCGCCGCTGCCCTTTTTGTGACCGGGTGCTGGGGTCGGTGAGCGCCTGCCCCGATTGCAAAGAGGAACTGGAAACGCTGCGCCGCCGCCCGACCTTTCGTCTGGCCAGGGAGCGGCACTACATCAAAAATCTGGAAGGTGCCGCCGCGCCCTACCGCTATGCGGGCTGCGTCCGGCGGGGTGTGCTGCGGGCAAAGTTCCAGGCTGCCCCGTGGGCTGCCGATGAGCTGGGCGTGGAGATGGCGCGGCTTCTGTTCGGGAGCAAAGTCCGGATGCGCGGCTTCGGGCCGGAGGTGGAGACCGTGCCCGGCCTTGCCATCGGCTACAACTGCGTGGTGCCGGTGCCGGCTTCCAGCCGGGTGCGCGGGTACAACGTGCCGGAGCGGATGGCCCGGTCCGTGGCCCGCGCGGTGGGCGTCCCGCTGGAGCCGAGGCTGCTGGTCCGTGCCCGCTCCGGCAAGCGGCAGGAGGGCCTCTCCTTCGATGAGCGGCTGGTGAATGTATCTGGCGCGTTCCGTGTGACAGACCCGGAACAGGTGGCAGGGAAGCGCATCCTTCTCGTGGATGATGTCATCACCACCGGTGCCACTGTGACCGCCTGCACCCAGGCCCTGCTGGCCGCCGGTGCCGAGAGCGTTTTCGCTGTGGCGCTGGCGACCGTGGAGCTCGACGCTCCGCGAAGCCCGACCGAAGCCATCTTGGAAAATTCTGAGGAGGATTTTTGAGAAAAGTGCTTGACAAAACCGCCCTCGTCGGGTATACTAAATGAGCTGTGAGCGACAGCCGCTTGCAGATATCCGGGTGTAGCGCAGTTTTGGTAGCGCGCTTGAATGGGGTTCAAGAGGCCGTGAGTTCGATTCTCGCCACTCGGACCAAACAAAAATAATCCGAACTTGTTTCCGATAGGAGATGGGTTCGGATTATTTGTTTTCTTCGGAAAATTAGCGTTTGCGAAGCAATGAAAGCCCCAGTGGGGCTTTTAAGCGACGGAACGGTCTGCGTTAGCAGATGGAGGGGCCTTGCCCCGACAAGTTCCACGCAGGTATCCGTGGAAGATAAAATCCGAAATCATAGATTGACCGACACAAACCAGATGATGATTTCAGGAGGACGAGATTATGAAGTACGATGCAAAGGCCTGTCACTTTAACATGGACACCGGCTGTGTGGAGCTGCTGCTCCGGGATGGGAGAATGATCTCCATTGACTGCACCGGGGTCGAGGATGCGCTGGATGTAACCATGGCGCAGCAGACAGAGCTGGATTACCTCATCTGCAATGACCCGCTAGGCTATGCAGATTTGATTCTGAACGGCGAGCCGGAAGAATATCTGCGAAATGTGTCCGGTAGTCGTACACTAGAAGATTAAAAAGTAATGGCCTGTTGAACAAAAATGTTCGGCAGACCATTTTTTCATGGATTTAGAAGTGCTGTCAGTTCCAGCCATACAAAAACTTTGGGTTCAGCAGATGGATCTTTGCACCGGAAAAATCAAGGATACCCTCATCCCGCATCCGGCACAGCTCACGGGAAAGAGCACTGCGGTCCACACAGAGAAAATCTGCCAGTTCTGTCCGGGTGTAGGGCAGACTGTAACAGCCTTTTTCATCGGGTGTCAAGGTTTGAAGATAAATCTTCAGACGATCTCGAAGCCGTTTTTGTGCTAAAATACGCACTTTGGTGTTAAAAAAGAGAAGCTGCTGCGCCATATCCTGCATAAGATTTGCTGTGACTTGCATCCGGCAGGGACAGGTCAGCGTCTTCTGTGACATCAATGCGCTGAAATCCAGCTGCATTACGGTACAGCCCGAACTGGCACGCAGACAGACCGGACTTACCGTCCAGCCAGTACAGGCCAGTTCTGCACCAAATACTTCTCCGGGACAAAAACGGCAGATGCTGATTTGATTGCCATTTTCATCATAAAAAAATTCTTCCATCGTGCCATCCAGCAGAACACCCGTATTGTGGCTCTGCTCACCCAGCTCGACGATGTGCGCACCACGAGGATATTCACGGACAGTCGCATTCAAGCAACGAAGGACTTCCCTATATTTTCGTGGCTGGATGCCGTTGAACATGCCGCATTGCTGTAAAATTGAATAATATTGCTCCATCTTAAAATTTGCTTTGCCGTTGCCATAACAACGGACACTCCGAGGTAGTTGTGTTAAACTCTTGGTTAGAGATGTCTAATTAAAAAGCATCATTATTATACGGTATAAAGTTTGAAATGTCAAACCCTATAACGTTCAGGGTTGATATCGAAGGAGTGACACAATGCTTTCGTTGGGAATGGATATCGGTACATCAACGGTCAAGTTGGTGCTGTTGAAAAATCAAGAAATTGAAAAGCAGTGGATGGCGGTACATCACGGCAACCCTTTTGTCTGCCTGAAAAAGGGTCTTTCCACGTTGGAACTGGCGATGGATACTCCGTTTTCACTCTGTGTGACCGGAAGCAACACGGAGGCTCTGCTGGAGCAAGATTCAGCCATTCCCTCTTTAGGCGATATCCCAGCTATCGTCGAGGGTGTGCGCTGGATCATTCCGCAGGTGGGTTCGGTCATTGAAATCGGCAGTCAAGGTGCGCGGTTCATCACGGATTTGCAGAGCCGCGCACCGCAGTTCGCAGTCAACGAACACTGTGCAGGCGGCACGGGTTCGTTCTTTGAAGATCAGATGTCCCGTGTGGGCTGCAAGCTGGAGGATTACTCTTCGCTGGTAGAGCAGGCACAGAGTGTTCCGCGCCTTTCCGGTCGGTGTGCGGTCTTTGCCAAAACAGATATCATCCACCGCCAGCAGGAAGGCGTTTCCACGCCGGATATCCTGTTGGGGTTGTGTTATGCCATGATCCGTAACTATAAGGCGACCATCGTGCGGCGGCTTCCGGTCTGTAAACCTGTGGTATTCTGCGGCGGTGTTACCTGCAATGCAGGCGTGATTCGAGCCATCCGGGATGTGTTCGGCCTGAGTGAGGAAGAACTCATCGTTCCGGAGTTTGCCCGATATGAAGCGGCTCTTGGTGCTGCACTCAAAGCATCCGGCTCGTTCACGTTACGTCAACTGAATGATTCTCTGGACCGTACACGAACAACACACCACATGGTCGGAACATTGCCCAAACTGGAACTGCGCTCCGGCACGAGCCTTGCGGAGCCAAACGCTACCGAGATCATTCCAGAAAGCGGCTGCGCATTGGGCATCGACATCGGTTCTACCAGTACTGATCTTGTTCTGGTCGGTGCTGACGGTGAACTGGTAGACTTTCAATATCTGCGCACCGCAGGTGACCCGGAAGGAGCTGTCCGCAAAGGACTTGCAAGTATTCGTCAGCGGTTTGGTGATATCCGGTTTACGGCTGTCGGCGTGACCGGCTCCGGACGTGAGCGTGTCGGCAAGCGCATCGGCGCGGATGCTGTCCGGGATGAGATCACTGCGCAGGCCAAGGGTGCAGCTCACTGGGTACCGGAAGTCGATACTGTGTTTGAGATCGGCGGACAGGATAGCAAATACATCAGCATCCAGAACGGTGAAGTTGTGGATTTTCAGATGAACAAGATCTGTGCTGCCGGTACCGGTTCTTTTGTGGAAGAACAAGCTGCCCGTATGGGCATCCCACTGGCGGAATTTGGCCAGTTGGCGTTGTCCGCAGAGCACCCGGCCGCATTGGGCGAGCGCTGCACGGTATTCATTGAAACCGCCATTGCTTCTGCCGCTGCCGAAGGCGTTCCACAGGCAGATATTGCGGCCGGACTGTGCCACGCCATCGTGCAGAACTACCTGCACAAAGTGGTCGGCTCTAAACCGGTCGGACAGCACATCGTATTGCAGGGCGGTGTGGATTACAATCCCGGCATCGTGGCAGCTTTTCAGGCGGCCTATGGCAGCCGGGTCCGGGTCAGCCCGGTGTTCTCCATCAGCGGCGCATACGGCGCAGCCCTGCTGGCGCAGGAAGTGGTGGGCGATACGTCCAGTCAGTTCGTCGGGTTTGACAGCCCGGCAAAGGATGCAGAGGACAGCCGCAGTGCGGAGATCCAGAAGAATATTGACTTCTACAAGCAGGCAGACAAACTGCTTTTGGAGGGTTACACTGGCAAACGTGACCCACGTAAAAAGACCGTAGGTGTGCCTTTTGCGTTGATGATCCACAAATTCTTCCCGATGGCAAATGCCTTCTTTACCTCGTTGGGCTTCAATGTCGTCCTGACTGACCCCACCAGTGAGGAAACGATCCGGCTGGCTCAGCAGACCGCACAAGGGGAGACCTGCTACCCGGTCAAACTTATTTACGGCCATATGCAGCAGCTCATCGACCAAAAAGTAGATTATATCTTCCTGCCCACCATCCACACGATGAAGCACGAAAAGAGCCGTGTGAAACACAACTACGGCTGCGTCTATATGCAGACGGCGGCGGTGTCCATCGCAAAGGCACTGGACATCGAAAACAAGGGCATCACCCTGCTCAGCCCGGTATTTGATCTGGACTTCGGGCAGGAGGCTATGGCCACCGCCATGCTGGGGCTGGGCAAGGTGCTGGGCATCCCGAAGCCTCTCTGCGCAAAGGCTCTGCTCAGCGGTGCCATGGCTGTGCGCCGCCATACTGCCGCCGTGGAAAAACAGGGCAAAGCTCTGCTGGCGACCCTGAGACCGGACGATAAAGTGTTGGTGCTCATCACCCGCAACTACGGCGTTTCCGACCCCATCCTGAACATGGGCATCCCGGAACTGCTGTTGGAACGCGGCTATAAAGTCATTACGCTGAGCCACCTGCCCGGCCATGCGCTGGACATCTCCGATGAATACGATAATCTTTATTATCCGTTCGGGCAGCATATCCTGTCCGGAGCAAAGCTGATTGCTCACCACCCGAACCTCTACGCTGTCTACCTGACGAACCACGGCTGCGGCCCGGACACCATGCTCTCACACCTGTTCAAGCAGGAGATGGGCGATAAACCCTACCTGCAAATCGAAGTGGATGAGCATTTTTCCAATGTGGGTGTCATCACTCGCATTGAAGCGTTCCTGAACAGCCTGCAACACCGCCCGGCGGTGGCTCTGCCGACAGATTTCAACATCGAGCAGGTCGATATTCACCCCTGTCGTCTGGCACAGACACCATCCCCCAATGTGCCACTCTATCTTCCGGCGATGGGTGCTTATACGCCCTATCTGGCCGCATATTTCAAACAGCAAGGGGCAGATCCCTACGAGCTGCAGCACCTGACGGACGATATTCTAAGCCTTGGCCGAGCAGAGACGAGTGCAAAAGAATACCTGCCTTTCCCGGCACTGCTGGGCAGTATCCTTGCCGAGCGTAAAAACGACCACGCACATGCGCAGTTCCTAATTCCGCAGACGCAGGGTGCGGAGGCAGACGGTCAGTACGCCCGTGTCATCCGTGCTGTGTTGGACCGCAGAAAAGAGCAGAATGCTCAACTTATCAGCCCAATGCTGGAAACACTGCCCGAAATGGCGCAGAACTGTGACGCACTCTTCCGCGCACTGTTGGCGGGAGATATCCTCTATGCTGCTCCGGCAGATAAACGTGCAGACATTTCGGCACAGTGGGATGCTCTGCCTGGCTGGGAGCAGCTGCACACAGCGGCAAGAGAGATCGGAGCACTTCTCACCAAAGGCCGCCGCATTGCCGCTGTTGGTACGCCGCTCTGCCTGACAGAACTGGACAGCGGCGTACTTGCCGCGCTGGAAGCCGAAGGCGAACAGGTGCTTCGCGCCCCACTCAGCGAGGCACTCTGGTTTCTGTGGAAAGACAATTTGGATGAAAACAAACCATCGGCTGGTTGGCTTGACCAGATGCAGAGGCAGATGCAGACCCTTGGTAATGAACTTGGAGCGCACAGTGCCTTTGCGGAAGACGCTGAAACACTGTTCCTCATTGCGGACTCTGCCTTGCCGAATTTTTCAGGCGGGAACGGTCGATATCGGTACGCCAAGGCCGTGGAGCTTTCTGGCCGTACCAATGCAGTGCTGACCCTTGCACCCCGGTATGAAAATACCGCTATGATTCTGGATATGCGCGGCCTGCACGATGCCTGCAGTGCCCCACTGTTCCAGCTTTCCCTTGATAATGACTGGGATGAAACTGCATGGAGCCGCCTGCGTTCGTTCCTCTACTACTGCTGAATCTGACAGACGCAAAGAACCCGTCCGGTACGTCCGGACGGGTCCTTTGCGTCTGTTATGAAACAGAAAATCGCTTATTCGATGACCAGCAGCAGGCTCATTTTGAATTTGCCCTGTGCGGTAACGCTGTGCAGGCCGTTCTTATCGAAGCGGAAGCTCTCGCCTGCGTTCAGTTCGTAATCCTTACCCTCATAGCCAATAATGGCCTTGCCTTCGAGGGCGGTCAGGATGGCATTGCCGGGAGCGCGGTGCGGAGTCAGGCCGGTGCCCTCGTCAAAAGCCATCAGGACAAATTTCATGTTGTCTGCATGAGCGATGTCCAGATTGGCGATGCTGCCCTCTTCATAAGAAATGAGGTTCTTCAGTTCGGTGGGCTGGCCTGCCTTGATGATATTGTTCATGGTAAAATTCTCCTTTTTCAAAATGATTTCGGTATAGATCATTCCACTGTCGGTTTTTGTGCCGCACAGTGTTTTCGGCGGTACATACAGCACTTCTCCGGGTTTGACAGACACTTCCTGCCCATCGACTCCCAGAAGGAACCTGCCGTTTCCCTCACCACCCAGATAAAGAGTGGTGCAGTCATAGTATTCCGGGGTGATAGAAGTGCCTGCGCCCAAGGAAAACCATGTTATCGGCACTCCATAGCCCAGTCCGGAAGGTCGGGAAACGGTCATAGCATCCCGGATCGGGCGAACCTGGGAAAGTGTAAAAGGGACATTGTTCATACAGCAGTTTCCTCCCGCAGAGCAACCGGAACGATGCTGCGCACCGACCGCCCCTGATAATGCAGTTCATCCACCAGCACCTGAACATCAAAAGAATACGAGATGTTCTCCTCGTTCAAGATCTCCGCAGCTGGACCGTAGAAAAATTCGCCTTTGCGGTTCAGCATCAGGGCTTCGTCCGCTACGCTCATGGCATTGGTGGGATAGTGGGTATTCATGATGGCACTGATGCCGGATTCATGCGCCAGCCGCTCCACCATATTCAGTACTAAGATCTGATTGTGGAAATCCAGACCGGTTTCCGGCTCGTCCAGAATGATGAGCTTCGGCTCATTGATGAGGGCACGGGCGATGAGCACCATTTGCAGTTCACCGCCGCTCATCCGGTTGCAGTCCTTGTTGGCAAGGTGAGAGATGCCCACCCGCTCCATCATGGCTTCGGCCATTTCCAGTTCCTCTTTACCGGGCTGCTGGAACATACCCAGATGGGCACTGCGGCCCAGCAAAACCATTTCCAGTCCGGTATAGGAGAACGCAAACCCGTGGGACTGCGGGATGTAGGAGATGGTGCTCCACACTTCCTTCGGCTTCAGGGTGTGGATATCCTTACCATAGAGCAGGGTCTTGCCGCTGTGCCACGGCAGCAGACCGATCATGCATTTGAGCAAAGTGGTCTTGCCGATGCCGTTTGGGCCGAGGATGGCAAGAATGTGTCCCTCTTCCAGTGTCAGGTCGATATTTTCCAGAATGACAGGCTGTCCGGGGTAGCCGAAACAGCCATTCTGCACTTGCAAGATCATCGCAGGTTGCTCCTTGTCTTATTCAGCAGAGAGATGAACACCGGCGCACCGATGATGGCGGTCAGGATGGAAAGCGGCAGTTCAATGATGCTGATGGTACGCGACAGCGTGTCGATTAAAATCATAAAGCTGGCACCAAGGCTCAGGCTCACCGGCACGACATAGCGGTTGTTGCTGCCCACCAGCATCCGGGCGCAGTGCGGGATCAGCAGCCCGATCCAGCCCACCTGACCGCACATGGAAACGGCTGAAGCCGTGACCAGCGTAGATGCAACAATGAACAGCATTCGGGTCTGTTTGATGTTGATGCCGCTGGCACGGGCTTCGTCATCGCTCAGGGAGAGGATGTTCAGCCGCCAGCGCAGCAGGTAAATAACAGCGATGCCTGCAAGGATGAGTGGGCAGCCGATGAGGATCTTCTGGTAACTGGCACTGGTAAAGCTGCCCATGAGCCAGTAGGTGATCTCCGGCAGCT
>OGXT01002788.1_pt1 | contig 13159 bp, 9 predicted proteins | sample 1576361 | NCBI WGS metagenome assembly OGXT01 (sample SAMEA3541514, study PRJEB24748) | human gut metagenome | biome: human gut; feature: human-associated habitat; material: faeces | place: China | collected 2012 | reverse complement strand
CGGTGCTTAAGCCGTTAGGCGGGAATTGTGCGGTGTTGCCTTAGCTTATTTACGCCAGGTTTAACCCTTGGCAGCGCCGGAGGTGATACCCTCGACGTAGAATTTCTGCATGATAACAAACAGCACCGAGATGGGGATAGCCACCAAAACACCGCCTGCGCAGAAACGGGAGAAGTAGTTGTTGATCAGAGCCTTTTGCAGCATGTTGTACAGGCCGATGGCAACCGTCCAGTCCGTGCTGACACCGGAGTTCAGGATCATCTTTGCCATAACAAAGTCGGTCCACGGGGTCAGGAAGGAGTTGATGATGGTGTACACCAGGATCGGGCGGGACATCGGGATGACGATCTGGAAGAAGATGCGCGGCACTGACGCGCCGTCGATCATGGCGGACTCCTCAAGCTCCTGCGGGATGCCCTTGATCACGCCGGTGAAGATGAACACGGCCAGGCCGGCACCGAAGCCGAGGTACACGATGCACAGGCCCCACGGGGTATTGAGCTTCAGCATGTCGGCGATCTTGGAGAGGGTGAACATCACCATCTGGAACGGCACGATCATATTGAACAGGAACAGGGTGTAGAGCAGCTTCGCGGCCCAGTTGTTCACGCGCACGATCCACCATGCGCACATCGAGGTGCACACCAGAATCAGCACCACCGAGCCGACGGTGATAAGCAACGTCCAGCCGAAGGAGGCGAAGAACTGCGTGGTCTCGATGCCGCGCACATAGTTCTCAAGTCCCACGAACGCCTTGCCGGCAGGCAGGGAGAACGCGTTCTTGGAGATGTACGCCTTCTGCTTGAAGGAGTTGATCAGCACCAGGACGATCGGGAAAATCCAGAACAGGGAGACAACGGCAAACAGCACGGTCCATAATGCGCCATGCTTCACAGGCTTGTTCTCGTTCATCAGGCTGCCACCTCCTTGCTCGTGGTGAGCTTGTTCTGAATCAGGGCGATGACCGCGACCAGGATGAAGAACAGCACGGCCTTCGCCTGGCCGACGCCTTCCCAGCCCATACGGCCGTAGAAGGTGCGGGTGATGTTCAGCGCCAGACCTTCAGACATGTTGCTCGGCGCACCGTTGGTCAATGCGAGGTTCTGATCGTAGAGCTTGAAACCGTTGGTCACGGTCAGGAAGGAGCACACGGTGATGGACGGCATCATCAGCGGGATGATGATGCGGAACATGGTCTGCCGTCCGTTGGCGCCGTCCACGGCCGCGGCCTCCAGCACATCGGTGGGCAGGGCTTGCAGGCCGGCGATGTAGATGATCATCATGTAGCCGATCTGCTGCCAGCACACCAGGATGACCAAGCCCCAGAACCCGTAGGACGCCTTATAGGTCAGGGCGCGGCCCCAGTGGGCTAGTACACCGTTCAGGAGCAGCAGCCAGATGTAGCCCAGGATGATGCCGCCGATAAGGTTCGGCATGAAGAATACCGAGCGGAACAGCGTGGAGCCCTTGATCGCCTTGGTCAGCATGTAGGCGATGGCGAAGGCGATCACGTTGATCACGATGGTGGTCACGATGGTAAACGCAGTGGAGAAGCCGAGCGCGTGCAGGAATTCCTTGTCTTTCAACGCTTTGCCATAGTTCTTAAGCCCCACCCATTCACCGTCGGTAACGGTGGTGAATTCGCAGAAGCTTAAGTAGACGCCCATGATGAAGGGCACCAGGAACCCGATGATGAATGCGGCGAATGTGGGGAGCGCGAACAGCGCCCACCATCTGCGTATCGCCTTGCCAGCCATGCTGATCATGACTTTTCCTCCTCCTTGAGTCCGCTGCGTTGTGACACTGCATCGTGCGCCGGCTGCGGAGTTCAACTCAATGCGAGCTTGCCGATCGAGAACCGCATGCACGGCCTGTTCTCGTTCAAGCCTATGTTCATAGTAAACGTCGAATCATTATATGTCAAACGTTGTCATTTTAGGCGTTTCAAGTTCGAGCACACTCCGGCTCCAGCAATCTTCTTTCACCTAAGATAATGGCTATATAAAGCCAATCTAACGCCGTCATAGACACTTTGCAAACGTTTGTAATACAATCGTTGTCATCGCCGCAGATCAATCAATCAGCATGTACACTGGAGTCAGTTGTGCATGTGTATTGCGATTTTCCATTCAACGCAAGGGGGCTGCAATGGCTACGAGCATTCAGGATGTCGCCCGCGAGGCCGGCGTCTCCATCTCCACCGTCTCACGTTCCTTCACCAGGCCGGATCTGGTGTCGGCCAAGACCCGCGAGCGCGTGCTCGCCATCGCCGACAAACTCAATTTCTCACTCTCCCGCTCGGCTGCGGCCCTGAAATCCGGCCGCTCCCTGCGCATCGCAGTACTGATGAGCGGCCATATCCGCCTGTGGTTCACCGCCTCGGTCATCGAGGGGCTCAACGAGGTGCTGCACACGCAGGGCTACGATATTTCGGTATTCCAGATTTCCAGCATCGAGGAGCGCAAGGAATTCTTCGAGATGTTGCCGGTACGCCGTAACGCCGATGCCGTGATTGTGGCGTCTTTCGATATCGACAACAACGAAATCGCGCAACTGGCTTCGGTCGGCGTGCCGATCGTCGGCATCAATTCAGTCGAACCCGAAGCCCGCGGCTTTACCGCCGCCGTCAATATCGACGATGTGCAGGGCTCCACGCTGGCCGCCCGCCATCTTATCAATCTCGGACATCGCCGCATCACCTACATCAGCACCAATCGCGAGGTGTCGCTGAGCTTCTCCGTGCAAAGCCGATTCGACTCATTCACCGCCTGCTGCCGCAGGGAAGGCATCGAGCCGCAGGTTATCGTCTGCAAGGTCGATGACGATGGACGTTATGAAATCAGCGACGTGGTCAACCAACTCATAAGCCAAGACGAGATGCCCACCGCCATCGCATGCCAAGAGGATGGCATTGCTTTGCCGCTTATGTTCCAGCTGGAGCGCAATGGATTCTCCGTGCCCGGCGACGTCTCGTTGATCGGCTACGACGATAGTTTCTACACCGGCGATATCGGCCTGACCACCATCCGCCAGGATCCGGTGGAAATGGCCCGCGTGGCAGCCCGCATGACGCTCGATCTCATTGACGAAAAGCCGATTGAGCAACCCTACATCGTGTTCCCGGCCCAGCTGAAGGTCCGCTCCTCCACCTCCCGCGTTAAGTAGGCTCACACAACAAAGCCCACCATAGAAAAAGTGTGAGGCAACCGCACAATAACGCTCAATCGCACATTGTGGAGAATGGCGAAAAATCGCCGATTCATGGCCCCACAGCGTGCGATTGAGCGGGTGCGTGCCTCACACTTTTCTGCGGCGGACGATTTTGTGCGAGACTCAGCAATACAAAGCGGCGCCCCCGGAGAAGGAAATGGCAGGGGCGCCGCGGATTGTTGCTTATCGGCTATGGGACTCTATGAGACTCAGTGCGAAGCCTCGTATTCGGAAGCCCAACCGTCCACGAAGGCGGTCTTGACGGCATCCCACTTGCCGGTGCCCTGCGCGTACTCGAGCAGTGCCTGGCCGACCTTGTTCTTCCACTCTTCGGACGGCATCATGGTGAAGTTCCAAGAAACCTGGGTCTTGCCGGACTTCTGATCCTCAACAGCGGCTTCAGTCAGCGGGTTGTCAAACTTGACATCATCGAAGGTCTTGAACGGGGTGGTGAAGCCCATGTCCTGAGAGATGGCCTTCTTGCCGGTGTCGGAGGTGATCACCCAAGACAGGAAGTCCTCGGTGGCCTTCTTGTCGGCGTCGGAGGCCTTGTCGTTGATGCACCAGTAGTTCTCGGAACCAGTGGCCAAGCCCTGCTTCTCTTCACCCTTGACGCCGGTGTAGATTGGCATCATGCCCACGGATTCGGCCTTCATGCCGGCCTTCTGCAGGTCGGTCCAGGCCCAGGTACCGTTCTGGTAGAAGGCGGCCTCGCCGAGCGCGAACTCGGAGTTCGCATCATCTCCGGTCTTGGCGCTCAGCTGGGTGGGGTCGGTGGTGGAGTCGGCGATGTACAGGTCGAAGATCTTCTTGTAGTTCGGCAGGTAGGTGCCCTTGATCTTGGCCGGCTGCTCGGTGACGTTGTCATCCTTGAACTCGTAGTAAAGCGGCAGATTGGCCAGGTGGGTCTTGAAGCGCCAGTCGGAGCTGGAGTCGAAGCCGGCGGAGGTGAACGCGCCCTTGATGCCGAGCTCGTCCTTGCGGGCCTGCATGTCGTCGGCCACGGCCTTCAGGGTGTCGAAGTTGTCGATTTCGTCCATGGACGTGGCCTTGGCGCCATCCAGCGCGAAGTACTTGTTGAGGATGTCCTTGTTGTAGATCAGGCCGTAGGTTTCCATCACGTACGGCACGCCGACCACCTTGTCGCCATCCTTCAGGGCCACATCCTGGTTGGCGAGCTCCTTGTACACATCCGTATTGGACATATCGGCGGTGTACTTCTTCCAGTTCTGGTAGCCGACCGGGCCGTTGACCTGGAACAAGGTCGGGGCTTCGGTTTTGGCGATTTCGGACTTCAGGGTCTGCTCGTAGGTACCGGAGGCCGCGGTCTGCACCTTGACCTCAACGCCCTTTTCCTTGGTGTATTCCTTGGCCAGAGCGGTCCACTGATCAGCCGCTTCCGGCTTGAAATTCAGGTAGTAGACCTTGCCCTTGGCGTCATCGCCGGAGGTCGAGCTTCCGCAGGCCGCCAAAGCGCCGAGGGACATCGCAGCGACAGCCGCCATCGCGACTGCTGACTTGACTGTACGATTCATCATCGAACCTTTCTCTTTCATCGTCGACCCGGCCGTCCCCGGTCAGGACAGGTACGCTAGCACGCACCTTTACGACTATCGACATGCACTATTGTGCAACGGTTTGCTTCTTTTTGCAAACGATAGCAATATCAGCGCGTCATAAATCATCATTTTCAGGCCATTGTCAACAAATATCCCATTAATTCAGTCATTTTTGCCTCATTATCGCAATGCAAGCGTTCGCAATCATGAGAGCGCTAACATATCTTTCATGGCAATCGATTGCCACTTATACCCATCAAAAAAAAAACAACACGCCGACGCTATCGTTTGCAAATCATTTATCGACATACCGCAATTCCCGCCACAAACAATAAAGGCCCGCCCGCAGTAGCGGGCAGGCCAGCGCAATCGCAGCGCAACCGGGGCTAGGCGTTCCACCGTTCGATGACGTTATCTCCCTTATAGACGCTGAGCACCGAGTAGTGCGCCGTATCCAAACGCAGCAACCGTGCGAAATGCGGGTCCACGCCCAGCCATTGCGAGGTGAGGATGCGCAGGATGTGCGCATGAGCCACCAACAGCACATTATGGCCGTCTTTCAGCAGCGGCGTAATCTCGTCGATGGCGCTCTTGGCGCGTGCCGCCGCTTCTTCCAGCGTCTCGCCAGGCCCGGCATGGACCGGCACCTGTTCGCCCGAAGGCAAGGTCTCGACCCAGTCGCCCTCCAGCGTGGGCGTCAGCGAGCGCGGCCCGTCACGCCACACATCCCATTCAAAACCGCTGGCCTCACTCACCTGCTGGCGCGTACGCCCCTCGGCTCGGCCGTAATCCCATTCAGCGATGCCGTCCAACACACCGTGGTCCGCAAAACCAGCCAATTCAGCGGTTTGGCACGCCCGCTTCAGCGGACTGGAAAACACACAGCTCTGGCTGAATCCTTCGGGGAAGGCCTCGCGCAGGCGCCTTCCGGCATCCGCTGCCTGCTGCTCGCCGACCGCGGTCAACGGGATGTCCGTGCGCCCGGTATGCTGCCCGGATTCGCTCCACACGGTCTGGCCGTGGCGCAGCAACACCAAAAATCCATTGCCGCCACGAGAGTTCTCGACGGCAACGGTGCCGTTCACGTTCTGTTCGCTCATGCCTCCACTCTAGTCTGCGCTCGTTCATGACTCCACCATTAACGCCCATCTTTTGCGCTGAGATGATTGAGATGCTATTAGACTGAGAGTCATGAGCGACGAAACGAACACCGACTTCCCCTCCAGCGCCGACCGCGCGGTCGACAGCCTGCACCGCATCGACGAGAAGGTCAACAGGCTGCGCGAGGACCGGCTCAACGACCCTGATTCTCTGGGCGACAAGCTCATCAAGTCGGCAGTCCCAGCGCTGGCAGGCTTGGTTGCCGGCAAAGCATTCCAGATGATATGGGACAAGGGCACAAGCAAACGCAATCTGCGCAAGGGACTGGCGGCAGACGCGCCGCAAAGTCTGGCAATGAGTCTGGCATTCGCCGCCGTTTCGGCCGCACTCGGCGCAGTGGTTTCGCAGCTGTCGGATCGGGGCTCCAAGGCGTTCGTCGACCACCGCCATCGCAAGCCCAGCCGCTAATCCCCCGGTTGGATGATGGTTTCTGTTGGCTGACTGATGACTCATCGCTGGAATTTCGTCAAGGAACCATCAGTCAATCGACAGGAACCATCAGTCCAGCACAGTTCCGCCACACAATATCGGCATTTCACTGTGAGGTAATCCACCGTGACGTCCGGCGTCTGCCGTGCGACAATAAAGCCATGGTTACCAACGCAACAATCGAGGCTCTTCTGGGCCGCCGCTCCATCCGTAAGTTCAAGGACGAGGCCATCGACGACGATACCCGCGCCACGCTCGAAACCGTCGCCCAACATGCCGCGTCCAGCCAGTTCCTTAACGACTGGTCCGCCATCCGTATCACCGACCCGGCCACCAAAGCCAAGCTCGCCGAATTCGGCCATCAGCCGTATATCGCCACCGCGCCGTTGCTGTACGTGTTCGTCATCGACGAGCACCGCAACGCACGCATCGCCGAACGCAAGGGTATCGATCCCGCTTCCGACGAATTCCATCTCAAGTACAGCTATCGCTTCACCCAAGCTCAGAACGACGCAGTGCTGGCCCTGCACGCCATGGAGACCGCCGCCTATTCGCTGGGACTGGGCTGCGTGATTCTCGGCTCTCTGCTCAACAACATCCCCGGCCTTATCGACGTGCTGAATCTGCCGGAATACACGTATCCGGTGCTGGGTCTGGCCATCGGCAAGCCCGATCAGAACCCGACCGTCAAGCCGCGCATGCCGCGCACGATGCAGTTCTTCGAGAACACCTACCCGGCTGACGCCGATGGCGTACTCGACCAGCTGCCCGCCTTCGACGAGGAAGTTCACCGGTACTACGATCTGCGCCAAGCCGACCGTCCGGTGGACGCTTTCAGCGATCAGGTCGCCACGATCAGTCGGCAGGATGTCAGCCATCAGACACTGCTCGACAAGGCCGCCGCTCAGGGCTTCCGTCTGGATCAGTGAGACCAGAACCAACGAGATAGCCTCGGATAGGCTCGTCACTGAGTCGTCTCGGTCTCAGCACTGCGACGACTCAGTTCCAACACCTCAACATTTCATCACCGGATACCGGCAAAAATGCACAACCATCCCGCCGGTGTCGCACCATCAACAAACGTTCACATATCAGTCCCATTATGCGGACAACCAACGGCCAGTTTTGCAAGAAAACCCGCCAAACCAGCAGTATTCGCACCAGTGGTGGGAATAGACTGCATGTGGCCGCAATGATTACGAACCGGAAAAGAGGGACTGGATGCGGACGGTTTGGCAAGTCTTTCTACGCGATTGCAGACGTATCTTACGCAATCCCGTTGCCGTTGTGGTGACGCTCGGCGTAGCAATGCTGCCCTCGCTGTACGCATGGTTCAACATTCTCGCCAACTGGGATCCCTATTCAGCCACCGGCAATCTGCAAGTGGCCGTAGCCAATGAAGACCAAGGCACCACCAACGATCTGGTCGGCCATCTCGATGCGGGCCGGCAGGTCGTCAAGAAACTCAAGCAGAACGACGAACTCGGCTGGCGCTTCGTAGACAATGAGGAACAGGCCGTACACGGCGTGGAGACCGGCGAATACTATGCAGCCATCGTGCTGCCCAAGGATTTCAGCACCAGCCTGGTCGAATCGGTGACCGGAACCTCCAAACAGCCAAAAATCAAGTATTACGTCAACGAGAAGAAGAACGCGATCGCGCCGAAAATCACCGACACCGGCGCCACCACCATCGACGAGCAGATCAACTCCGCCTTCGTCACCACGGTAGCCACCACCGTTGCCTCGGCCGTTTCCGAAGCGGGAGGCGATCTCGACCAAGCCACCGGCAAAGTCCAGCACGATACGATCAATGATCTCAATACGGTGATGTCCACGCTGAACACCGTTCAGGATTCACTCACCGACTTACAGGACACGCTGGCCCAATCAGACACGATTCTCGCCGACGCCAAACAGACCACCGCCTCACTCAAGCAGACCGTCGCGGCCGCGCAGAAGGCCTCCCGCCAGTCCGGCACACTGTTGACGGAAACACAGGCCGGGTCACAAGCCTTCTCCACCACACTGGTCGGCGCACTCGACACCAGTTCAGCACAACTCTCCGGACTGGCCGTTCACGTCAACAACGCCGCCGGCAGCATCACCGGCTCCTTCAACAGCGCGCAGAACTCCGTCGACACCATCACCAACACACTTTCGGCCCCACTGAATGCCACCCAAACGTCAATCAGCGATCTGAAAGACGCGCTGACCAAAGCCGGCATCGGCAAAGACACCACCGACCCAGTCGGCCAGAACATCTGGAAACAAATCGATGCGCTCGACTCATTGATCAGCAAACAGCAGACACAGCTCAACACCTTCCATACCGACACCACACAGTTCATCAACTCCGGTAAAGACGCCACCACGAATCTTTCCGGAGCCATGACCAACACCACCACCGGCGGCATCGCGGCGCTGAATACCGCGCGCGGCTCGCTGACCGGCACCGTAATGCCGTCGCTCACCTCATCATTGAACAGTTTCGCCGCCCTGAATGGCACACTGGATGGCACGTTGACTTCGTTATCCGGCACCTTGGATCAGGCCGACGGACTGTTCGACCAGCTTGTCGATACCCTGAACCAAACAAAAACCACCATCAGCAGCACGCAGGATTCGCTGCGCCAGGTGGCCAGCGATGTCGCCACCGTACGCACCGATATCGCCACGCTCGATAGTTCCGCCGCTTACCAGAAAATCCGGGATACGCTGCATCTGGATGACAAGGGATTCGGCGACTTCATGGGCAATCCCGTCACCCTGACCACGAAAGTCGTGTATGCCACCGACAATTACGGGTCCGCAGTCACCCCGTTCTACACGAATCTGGCACTGTGGGTAGGCGGTTTCGTGCTAATCGCCATCTACAAGCTTGAGGTCGACCGCGAGGGCATTCGCCGTATCACCGCTACGCAAGCATATCTTGGCCGCTGGCTGCTGCTGGTCACCATCGGATTCCTGCAAGCCGTCATCGCCACCATCGGCGATCTGGTGCTTGGCATCCAATGCGAGCATCCGCTGCTGTTCATCTTGGCCGGGATCTTCTGTTCGTTCGTATACATCAACATTATTTACGCACTGGCCGTGGCGTTCCGCCATATCGGCAAAGCCATCGCCGTAATTCTGGTCATTGTGCAGATACCCGGCGCCTCCGGCCTGTATCCGATTGAAATGATGCCGAACTTCTTCCGCGAACTGCACCCGTGGCTGCCCTTTACCTACGGCATCAACGCGATGCGCGGCCCGATTGCCGGCCTGTACGCGAACCATTACTGGCTCGACATGCTGCACCTGTTCTGGTATCTGCCGGCGGCACTCTTCGTGGGACTTGTCATACGCCGGTATGCGATGAACCTGAACGCGCTGTTCGACCGTCGTTTGGGAGATACCGACCTGATGATCACCGAGCACAACAGCATGGTGAACGAACAGGTGAGCTTGAACTCCGTATTCCGCACGGTGTCCGACAGCAAGGAACTGCGCGATATCATCGCCCATCGCGCGCACCGGTTCTTCGCACGGTATCCAAAGATGATCGTTGCCGGTCTGACATTGCTGACCGTACTCCCGTTCGTATTCCTGGTACTGCTGTTCGTCACCCAAGAGAAAATCGCCATGCTGACCTCCTGGATTCTGTCGATTATTCTTATCGACGCCTATCTCATTGTGGTTGAATACGCACGCGAAACCTACGCCATGCAGCTTGGCGTCAGTGCCATGAGTGCCGACGAGTTCCGCAATGTGATGCTCAACGGATATGTGTGGCGGCGTTTCCACGGCCACGGACGTCACGAAGCGGCGATGGGCAGCAATCCGGATATCGGCGAAACCACTGAACGACTCACACTGTTCGGCGATCAGGCCGCCGAGCCGACTGCGCACACCGCACAGTCCGGTCAGTCTGGGCAGTCTGGGCAGTCCGGTCAGTCTGGGCAGTCTGGGCAAGGAGGCGCACGATGAAGCTTATCTGGAAAATATTCGTACGTGACGTGCGCCAAGCCACCCGCAATGTGATCGCCGTAATCGTGGCTATGGGATTGGTGATTGTGCCGGCACTGTACGCCTGGTACAACATCGCCGCCAGCTGGGACCCGTACGGCAACACCAAGGCCTTGAAGGTCGCCGTGGCAAACGTGGATAAGGGCTATAAGTCCGATCTGATGCCGATCACCATCAACGTCGGCGAAACCGTGACCAATACGCTCAGGGCCAATCATGACCTTGACTGGCAGTTTGTGGATCGTGCTAAGGCCATCGATGGCGTGAACTCAGGCGAATACTATGCCGCGCTGATTATTCCAAAGAGCTTCAGCTCCGATATGATGACGCTGTTTTCACCGAAGATCAAGCACGCCAAGCTCGAATACTATCTCAATGAGAAAATCAATCCGATCGCTCCGCATATCACCGACCAGGGTGCTACCACCGTGGCCACGACCATCGACCAGACATTTGTGAAGACCTTGGCGAGCGTGGCGCTGGATTTGGTTTCCAACGTGGCCGATTACGCGCAAAGCCCGCAAATGGAGCAGTACGTCAACAACGCCTCCAGTCATATTGCCACCATGTCGTCTCGTTTGACCGGCACTGCGTCGCAGATGGATTCCTATGCCAATCTGCTCGGGGCCGCCAACAGCATCATTGATTCCACCGATAAGCTGCTGGGATCAACAGGCTCAGCTGCGGCCACAACCAAAAAGGCGTTGAAACAGACCCGCAACGGCGTCTCCAGCCTCGACAAGGCATTGTCCGGAGCCACCGATGGCGTCGGTACGGCATTGCAGCAGGCCGGTTCATCCTACGACACCATTGCCAAGCAAATCGATGCCGCTTTTGCCGATGTGGGCTCACAATCCTCACAGATATCAAACAAGCTAACCGATATGCAATCCAAAGTGGAGGCTCAGGCCGACAGCTTTGGAAAGTATGCCGCCGCTTTACGAGATCTCGCCAAACAAGCGGCTTCACTGCCCGTGGGCGGAGATACCGTTGCCGCTCAACTGAACGCGGCTGCAGACCAAGCCACAAAGGCGCAGCAGAGCATGCAGCAAGCCGCCACCGCGTTGGGCGATGCGGCCACGCACATAGCAAACGGTACTGCCGATGCCGATACAGCGCGTCGAGATCTGAAATCACAAATCGCTGCCGCCAAACAATCGATTACTCAGGCTTCAGACACGTACAAGAGCACGCTGAAACCGCAACTGAACAATCTGACCTCGTCCATGGACGAAGTGACCACGCAGGCAAGTTCCGTAATCGACGGGCTTGCATCGACCGTAAGCAGCGTGTCAGGTCTTTCTGGCGGCGTTTCAGACAGCCTGACGGACATCCAGTCGGCCTTGACTGACGCAGCTAGCGCTTTGACCCGTTCGGCGAAGAAACTCGACAACTTGTCTTCCCAACTCGCCTCTATCACCAATGGCGGCACCATCGACCTGTCTGTGATTTCCTCTGCGAAGCCCGATGCCATTGCTTCCATGCTGGCGGCACCCGTAGCGGTCGACCGCATCGCGCTCTATCCCGTTGCCAACTATGGTTCCGCGATGGCTCCGTTCTACACGATTTTGTCTATTTGGGTCGGTGCGATCATTCTGGTCGCCATGTTGAAAGTATCGATTTCCGACCATGAGAAGGCTCGTATCTTAGGGTTGGGCAATGATCTGCCGCTCGGTTCGGAAGTGGGTCTTCGCGAGGCCATGATTGCCGGGCGGATTGCCGGACCGGCCGCCGCGTTGGATGTGCTGAAGAAGCCGCGTGCCGAGGCTCCCGGCAATGCGCGGCAGTTCGGTTTACGCTTGCACCACGAATATTTCGGCCGATACATGATTTTCGGTTTCCTTGCTTTGCTGCAAGGTACGCTGGTGTGCCTGGGCGATATGTTCTATCTCGGCGTGCAGTGTGAGCATCCGATTCAGTTCTTGATGGTCGGGTGGTTGTCTGCACTGGTGTTCTCGAATATTGTGTATACGCTGACCCTGTCGTTCGGTGATATCGGCAAAGCCATTGCCGTAGTACTGCTGGTTATGCAGGTAGCCGGTTCCGGCGGCACATTCCCCATTGAAACACTGCCGACGTTCTTCCAGGTCGTTTCTAAATGGCTACTGTTCCCCTATGCGGTGGATGCGATGCATTCGGCCATGGCAGGCTCATTCGGCATGGAATACTGGGTTTCCATGGGCAAACTGGCACTGTTCCTTGTCCCCTCATTGCTGTTGGGACTTATGTTGCGCAAGCCGGTAATTCGCTTCAACGATTGGGTTATCCGCAACCTTGAAAACACCAAGGTGATGTAAGTGTTGGACGAAGTGTGTCCGAGCGCCCTGAACGCTTAGCAGCCTACGACCTGACGTGTTTGGACCGTAACCTGTCTCAGACACGGCGTTGGCGAGGCCTGTGGAGCTTCTGACGCTAACGTCTACGTGGCTTGTAGCCCTTTTTACGACTGTGTGGCTTGAGTTGCTGGTTCAGCGGTACATGCCGGTAACTGGATTGCGGATCGCGATGCGTGAGATGCCAGCATCCGCAAAATTCGCAACGGTACACCCATAGCTCAACTCCGCGCTCGATTAGGCTTTGATCAGCGGCACGCTGAACCTGCGCCTTATCGTGATACATGATTTTATTCGACGTAGCGCAACGTTTAGGGGTGAAGTAATGCATAGCAGAAGCCAGTGTAGAGCGACCCCATAACCAAGCCAGTTTCTGGCTCCCCTCAGGGGGGCCGTCCGCACAGGGCGGGTTCTAGTGATCGTTGCAACACCTGACCTACCGCAAGGAGGGTCAGGTGA
>OGXT01002786.1_pt1 | contig 13184 bp, 14 predicted proteins | sample 1576361 | NCBI WGS metagenome assembly OGXT01 (sample SAMEA3541514, study PRJEB24748) | human gut metagenome | biome: human gut; feature: human-associated habitat; material: faeces | place: China | collected 2012 | reverse complement strand
AGCGAGACAACCAAGTCGGCGGCAACGACGAGCGCGAGCAGACCCTCAACCAGCTGCTGGTGGAGATGGACGGCTTTACGATGAACGAAGGCGTCATCGTCATGGCGGCCACCAACCGCCGCGACATCCTCGACCCCGCGCTGCTGCGTCCCGGCCGCTTCGACCGGCAGGTCACCGTCAACTACCCCGACCTGGAAGGCCGCGTGGATATCCTCAAGGTACACAGCCGCGGCAAGGCGCTGGAGAAGGACGTCGATCTGGAGAACATCGCCAAGCGCATGCCCTATTCCAGCGGCGCCGATCTGGAAAACGTGATGAATGAAGGCGCCATTCTGGCCGTGCGCCGCAAGAAGAAAAAGATCAGCCAGCAGGATCTGGTGGACGCGGTGAGCCGCGTGCAGATGGGTCCCGAAAAGCGCAGCCACAAGGTAACCCCGCGTGACCGCAAGACCACCGCCTATCATGAAGCCGGTCATGCGGTGATTGCCAATCTCCTGCCTGAATGCGACGACGTGCATCTGGTCACCATCGTGCCGCGCGGCCAGGCGCTGCCCGACAAGACCGCGACCGACTGCCGGCTTCCGCGCAACAACGACGGAATGCCGCCGAACAGCATCCGAAAATAGCGGTTCGCGTTGTCGCTTCCGGTTGCGATGACTGCATCCGGTCGCTCACCCTGCTCTGCCATCCGAAGAGGAATAGCCGGATCGATCGTTCTCAGCAAATCAACGACATAACCGATCAGAACGGTATCTTTACTCGAAGGTTTGACCCTGCACGCATGCCCGCTCGCGAGCACGCACAACAGATCGAAAAAACCGACCAGCGGAATATTACCGGCCATAACCACCAATACCCGCTTCGGCGTCCGCACCGGAGGATATGCGCCCGCCCACGCTTCGAGCCGTTGCCGTTCGAGCATCTCGCAGCGAATAGCCTTCACGGCCCGGATGATCTCCTGCGGCAGAAACCACGGATTTTCGACTGCGGCACGGCGAACGACCTCCACCGTATCCGGCGTCTTTCCGAACGCCGCCAGCCGATGCCCCAGCACGGAGAATATGTCGATCATGCGATTCATGCTCCGGCAAAGATACGGATAAGCGAGAGCAAAAGCAAACGCAGTTTGTGTTTTGCCGAGCAGGAGCATCTCCGGTGCAGCCAAAGATGCGAATAAGCGAGTGCAATGTCAAATTTATTTGAACATTGCCGAACGAGAGTATCTTCGACGAAGTCAAAGATACGAATAAGCGAGGGCAAAAGCAAACTCGTTTGCATTTTGCCGAGTGGAGTATCTACGGCGCAGCCAAAGTACGAATAAACCGCGTGCAAAGCGAATTTTACGCTTATCGAAACGGAGTCTCCGCGAGCCGAAGCCGCAGATATGCGAAAGCCGTGGTAATCCTGCGCTGCTACCAGACGATCGGCTCTTTTCCGTGGCTCAGGAGATATTCGTTGGCCTGCGAGAAGTGCCGGCAGCCGAAGAATCCGCGGTAGACCGAAAGCGGAGAGGGGTGGACGGCTTTCAGTATGCAGTTGTTCAGCGGGCTGGCGATCGCGCCTTTGCGCTGGGCGTAACTGCCCCAGAGCATGTAGACGATCCCCGTTTTGCGCTCGGCGATGGCACGGACGACGGCATCGGTGAAGGTTTCCCACCCGCGTCCGGCGTGCGAAGCGGCCTGATGGGCCCGCACGGTCAGTACCGAATTGAGCAGCAGGACGCCCTGTTCGGCCCACCGGTCGAGGTTGCCGGTCGAAGGAACGGGCGTACCGATGTCGGTCGATATCTCCTGAAAGATGTTCTGCAACGACGGGGGAAAGGGAATACCGTCGTTCACCGAAAAACAGAGTCCGTTGGCCTGCCCCTCGCCGTGATAGGGGTCTTGGCCGATGATGACCACTTTGAGTTTCTCGAACGGGCACTTGTCGAAGGCGCGGAAGATGTTGCTGCCGCGCGGATAGATGCGCTGTGTGGCGTATTCGTTGCGAACGAAGTCGACGAGTTGCGCGAAGTAGGGTTTTTCGAATTCGGGGGCCAGCAGTTCCTGCCAGTCGGGGGCTATTTTCACGTTCATAGTCGCTCGAATTTTTCGTAAAAGTAATAAAAAAGATTGTATTATCCGTTGATTGTGGCTATTTTTGTCGTTTGAAAAAGATTCGGAAGATGGACGATTGGAAACGATGCTTGGGCGTGTTCGCGGCTGCCGTGCTGTTGCTGGCGACGCCTGCGGACGCTCGTCGCGTAAAGCGCGGCGGCGCGAAAAATCCTGTGCGGCAGGCCGCCTGCGTCGCGGAGTGCGATACGGTGCGGAATCTGATCTACATGATCGGCGACGGTATGGGGCTGGCCCATGTGACGATGTTGCAGATCGCCGAGGGGTACGACAATCCCGTCTCGTTCATGCGGGCCGAGAACGTGGCGCTCATCAAGAGCTATTCGCGGAACAACAGGGTGACCGATTCCGCCGCGGCCGGCACGGCGCTGGCCACGGGCCACAAGACCAACAACAGTATGCTGGGCGTTCTGCCCGACAGTACGGCCGTCGAGTCGATGATGGCGAAGGCCGTGCGGCGGGGAATGGCGACGGGGCTGGTCGTGACCTGCTACCTGCCCCATGCCACGCCGGGAGCCTTTTATGCGCATCAGGTTTATAGGCGGACGCTCGAACCGATCGCCGAACAGCTGGTCGAGAGTGGCGTCGATGTGGCGTTCGGCGGCGGGAAGCGCTATTTCACCGCACGCCGGGCGGACGGAACGACGCTCGTCGATCGGTTGCGGACGAAGGGATACCGTGTGATCGACACCCTTGCGGCCGCCGATACGATCACGTCGGGCAAGGTCATCGGGCTGTTCGCATCCAAGCACATGCCCTATGCACACAAGGGGCGCGGCGACTATCTTCCCCGCGCCGTCGGGAAGGCGTTGGAGATTCTGTCGAACGACGCTGCGGAGCGGGACGAAGGCTTCATGCTCGTGGTCGAGGGGTCGATGATCGACTACGTGTCGCACCGTAACGACTCGGAGGGAATTCTCGCGGAGATGCGCGATTTCGATCGGGCGGTGCGCGTGGCCATGGAGTACGTCGATGCGCATCCGGGGACGCTGCTCGTCGTTACGGCCGACCACGAAACGGGCGGTCTGACGTTGCCGAGCGGCAATGCCGATTTCACGAAGTCCGAGAGCGGCGTGCTGTATAAATACGGCTCGAAAAGCCATACGGCCGTCATGGTTCCCGTCTATCTTTACGGTACGGGCGCCGAGCGCATCAACGGCGTGATGGAGAACTCCGATCTGGCGAACCGGCTGATGGAGATACTCGAACTGGAATAGGTGCGAAGAGACCGGAAATAGAAAAGAGTGCTCGGCGGACGGGCGCTCTTTTTCATTCGGATTGCAGCAGGGCGACGAGTTCGTCGGCCTGGGTGCACGAAACGTAGTAGCGTTGTTCGTAGATGTCGACGATCTCCACCAGATTCTTCCACTCCGAAGCGTAGACGACCACTTTCTCGAACGTTTTCAGGTCGAAATAATAACCGTAATAACCGAAGAATCCGTATCCGCCGGCTTCTGTTCGGCGGACGGATTTTTGGCCGGATCCTCCGCGCTGGTGGCAATGGACATCGTCTCCTGCCGCAGTGCCTTCTTCTCGGCGATGGCGCCGGACACGAACAGCCAGCCCGAAACGCCTACCGCGCATACGCACAGCGCCAGAACGATGTAGTAGCCCTTTTCACGGAAAAAATTCCGGATCCGCTTCCGGTTCGGATGATTTTCGTTTGTTTGCATGATTTTGCACCTCCGAGGCTAAGTATGTGCCAAAAACCGGAGGATTAAACCAGCGGAGGAAAATTATTCGTGCGGGAAATTCGTCTGTAAGTAATACCGGAGAATGCGGCTGCGGGTGACGATGCCGATGAAATCGCCCTTGTCGTCGATCACGGGGACGAAGTTCTGCTCGGCGGCGACGGAGATCAGATCCTCCACGCGCGTGTCGACCCGCACAGGCTGCACGGTGCGGCGGTGCTCGATCTCGGAAATGGAATGCTCCTCGGTCTGGCGCAGGTCCATCACGCACAGGCGCTTGAGCGTCCAGAGCAGGTCGCCCTCGGTAACAACGCCGCAGTATTTCCCGCTCTTGTCCAGCACGGGCAGCGCCGCATAGCCGGAATGCTCCATCCGTTCCATCGCCTGCCGCAGCGTGTCGTCGGACTCTATATAGGCGCACATCGTCTTCGGCGTCAGGAAAAAGAGAATATTCATGCGTCGGCCTCCTTATATCTGTAGTATATCATAGCATACCGGGCGGCCGAGGGCGTGACGATTTTGTAAACTGCGCGGACAGAAAAATTTTTGTCGCATCCGAACGGTTTTTCTTGCATTTTCTTGAAAGTTAGATTATCCTAACATTCAGAATGTAATGGAGAAAGGAATGCGATTTATGACGCTTGACGAGCTTTCCGTCGGACATTCCGGCGTCATTACCGCGGTCGGCGGCGAGGGGATCCTTCGGTGCCGGCTGCTTGACATGGGTCTCATCCCGCACACGCGCGTACACGTCAGCAAAATTGCGCCCATGGGCGACCCCATGGAGCTGTTTCTGCGCGGCTATACGCTCACGCTGCGCAAGGAGGATGCGCGCAGCATCACGATTGAGGAGGACGCAGAATGATCTTCGCACTGGCTGGCAACCAGAACTGCGGCAAAACGACGCTTTTTAACCAACTGACCGGTTCAAACCAGCATGTCGGCAATTTTCCCGGCGTGACGGTCGACCAGAAATCCGGCCCGGTGCGCGGGCAGAAGGACTGCACCGTCGTTGATCTGCCGGGCATTTACTCGCTCCGCCCGTACACGGCGGAGGAGATCGTCACACGCGATTTTATTCTGAAAAACAAGCCGGACGGCATCATCAATATTGTCGACGCGACCAATTTAGAGCGCAATCTCTATCTGACGCTCCAATTATTGACGCTGCGCGTGCCGACGGTGCTGGCGCTCAACATGATGGACGAGCTGACCGGCAACGGCGGCAGCATCGACACGGATAAGCTCTCGCAGCAGCTGGGCGTTCCCGTCGTGCCCATCTGCGCGGCCTCCGGCGACGGGGTCGAGGCGCTGATCGAGGCGGCTGTGCGCACAGCGGAGGACAAACGCCTGCCCGCCGTCGTCGATTTCTGCGCCCCCGGCCCTGTCCACCGCTGCATCCACGCCGTCTGCCACCAGATCGAGGACCATGCGCAGCGTGCGGGGCTTTCCGTCCGCTTCGCGGCGACGTGGGTCATCGACGGCGACGAAGCCGTGCTGGAGCAGCTGCGCCTCGATCAGAACGAAAAGGAGCTGATCGAGCACTCCATCGTCCAGATGGAGTTGGAACGCGGACTTGACCGCAACGCGGCCATCGCGGATATGCGCTATACGTTCATTGAAGCGCTGGTCAAAGCCTGCGTCGTCAAGCCGCACGAAAGCAAGGAGCGCCTGCGCTCTGTCAGCGCGGATAAAATTCTGACCGGAAAATATACCGCGATCCCGATTTTTATCGGCGTGATGCTGCTGATTTTCTATCTGACGTTCCATGTGATCGGGCAGGGACTGAGTGATCTGCTGGCTTCCGGCATTGATGCGCTAACCGTCGTGGTCGATCGGGCGCTGACGGCCTATCACCTGAACCCCGTCGTGCAGAGCCTTGTGATCGACGGCATTTTTCAGGGCGTCGGCTCGGTTTTAAGCTTCCTGCCTATCATTGTCACACTGTTTTTCTTCCTGTCTATTCTGGAAGACACCGGCTATATGGCGCGCGTGGCGTTCGTGATGGACAAGCTGCTGCGGCGCATCGGCCTGTCCGGCAAGTCCGTCGTGCCGATGCTCATCGGCTTCGGCTGCACCGTTCCGGCGGTCATGGCGGCGCGGACGCTCCCGTCGGAGCGCGACCGCACCATGACCATCCTGCTCACGCCCTTTATGAGCTGCTCGGCAAAAATTCCGATCTACGCGTTTTTCTCGGCAGCGTTCTTTCCGAAGTATGCCGCGCTTGTGATGATCGGGCTGTATGTGCTCGGCATCCTGTTCGGCATTCTCTCCGCGCTCGTGCTCAAATCCGCCTTCCGGGGCCGTCCGGTCCCGTTTGTGATGGAGCTGCCGAATTACCGCCTGCCGAGTGTAAAAAGCGTCGCGCTTCTGCTCTGGGACAAGGCGAAGGATTTTATCGAGCGCGCCTTTACTGTTATTTTCCTTGCGACCATCGTCATCTGGTTCCTGCAAAGCTTCGATACCCGGCTGGACGTTGTGACGAGCAGCGAGCAGAGCCTGCTTGCCATGGTCGGGCGCTGGCTCGCACCCATATTTGCGCCGCTGGGCTTCGCGGACTGGCGCTGCGCGACGGCGCTGATCACCGGCTTTATCGCAAAGGAATCCGTCGTCAGCACACTTCAGATCCTGCTGGGTACCGCCGCCGTCTCGACGCTCTTTACCGCGAAGGCCGCGCTGAGCTTTCTGGTCTTTACGCTTCTGTATACCCCGTGCGTAGCGGCCATCGCCGCCATCCGGCGCGAGACGGGTTCGGCGCTGCGAGCCGCACTCATTGCGCTTTCCCAGTGCTGCATTGCGTGGCTGGCCGCGTTCGCAGTGTACCATCTGACGCTGCTGCTCTGAAAACAGAAACTGCCGCCCGGCCGGGCGGCAGTTTTTTCACTTGGCGTATGTACGGACACTCAGACCTCCGGATCGAAGCGCTCAAAAATCGGAATGCCGCCGGCGGCCTCGCAGGCCAGCAGATCCTCCTTCGTGCGGATCGTCCAGTCGACCTCCTGCGCGCCCCAGACGCGGACGCACGAGCGCAGGCAGTAGCTGCTGCGGTCTTCAAACTTGTACGCGATAAAGTCTGGGACCGTCAGGAAGTTCAAAAGCAGATTGCCCGCGATGAACCGCTTGTACCACGGCAGGCCCGCCTTGTCCTTCTCAAAATTCATAGAAAGCTGCCCGCGGCAGATTTCGGGGCGGAGCTTTTTCACGTCGATGAGCGCGAACGGGTCAAACGACTCGATGCAGAACTCGCCCTGATAGCTGTCCAGCCGCTCGCAGACTGCTTTGGCCAGCGCCATATGGTTGCCGCGCGCGGTCTTAAGCTCGATGATGAGCGGCGTTTCGTGCTCGAACAGGGCAAGAACCTCGTCAAAGGTCGGGATCTGCTCGTCCGTGCCCTCAAGCCGGAGCTGCTTCAGCTCGTCCAGCGTCAGATCCTCGATCTCGCCCTCGACATTCGCGCAGCGCTTCAGATCAGAGTCATGGAAGACGGCAAGCGTGCCGTCCTTCAAAAGATGCACGTCCAGCTCCGCGCCGAAGCCGCGCTCGATGGCCCGGCGGAAGGCGGGCAGAGAGTTTTCCGGGACGACGGGCTTGTCGTGATAGCCCCGGTGGGCGTAACGGTACTTCTTGAGAACCTCCCACTTCCGGTGTCCCTTCCGGCACCGCAGCGCCAGCGTAAACAGCAGATCGAGCGCCAGAAGCACGATCAGGATGATGCAGATTGTCAGCATAGTTACAGACTTCTTTCTTGCTATATTTAAGATAGGCTTGAGCAGCACTGAAACCCAAAACACAAACCAGCGAAGCATTTGTGTTTTGGAAAGGAGGAAACGGGCTCAGAGGATAAGAGACGTTGCACATAGCGGCGGCTCGTTCCGTCTAGGCCGTTTCCGACGCGCCTCCGGCGGCCCATTCTTTTCCGCCTTGCCGGAAAAAATAGGGAGAAAAGGGGTTTCAAGGCCCTCTCAGTCACTTCGGTGACAGCTCTCCCAGAGGGAGAGCCAAGGCGCGGCCCCGTAACCCCAAAATGCAAGCTTGGCTTGCATTTTGGACAGGAGAAAACGGCCCAAGAGGATAAGAAGCCTTGCTTCGCAAGGATTCGTTCCGGCGGGGCCGTTTCCGACTAGTCGTCCATTTCCTCGAACGCTTCCAGCCCCTTCTTGGCCTCGGCCTTGGCGTCGCCGTGGTGGACGAAAAGCATCGTCACAAAACTCAGCGCAACGAACAGCGCGGCATACGGGAACAGGACGCGGTAGTCGATCTTGCGCATGAGCGTACCGGCGGCGATGGGCGTAACGACCTGCGCAGCCATGGAGGCCGTGTAGTAATAGCCGGTAAATTTGCCGATATCCGAGCCCTTGCACATCTCGACGACCATGGGAAGCGAGTTGACGTTGATCGCGGCCCAGGCAAGGCCGACGAGGGCGAAGACGACAAACATAATGGCGTTGATCGAGGAGAATGTCGTTGTGAGCACATAGCCGCTGGCAAAGCAGGTGGTAAGCAGGATGATGCCGCCCTGGATCGTGCGCTTGCGGCCGATCTTCGAGGCGATCTGGCCGATGGGGATGTACGAGACGATGGCGCCCGCCGTGGCGATGAGCAGGCAGGTCGAAGCGCCGCCGAGGCCCTGCCCCATGACGACATCGACATATGTCGAGAACCACGTTGTCACACCGTTATAGCCGATGAACCAGAGCGCGATGGAGGCCAGCAGGAAGCCGAGGCTCTTTTTGACGGGCTTCGGGAGCGTCTCGTGGCCGCTGCCGTCGTCCTGCGCAAGGTTCCATTCCGGGTGCTGCTTTTCAAGCGCCTGATTTTCCGCCGTGAGCTTCGGCTCCCTGATCGTGAGGAAGAGCACGGCGACGGCGACGAACATAATAGCCGACACAACGAGAAACAGCGGCTGATAGTTCACATGAGCCAAACCGGCGGTCTTGGAGTTGGGATAGAGCACCGCCGCAACGCCGAGATACAGAATGCCGCCGACCGCGCCCATCAGATTGATGATGGCGTTCGCACGCGAGCGCAGCGGCTTTGGCGTCACGTCGGGCATGAGGGCGACGGCGGGAGCGCGGTACGTTCCCATGGCGACGAGCAGCAGGCCGAGGACGATGACAAATGAGGCCGTCTTGAAGCCGGAGGGCTGGGCGGCGTAGCTGTTGTCGAGCAGAGGGAGAATGTTCATGAGGATGATGGCGCAGCCAGTGCCGAAGAGGATAAAGGGCATCCGCTTGCCGAGCTTCGAATGGCTCTTATCCGAGACAGAGCCGAAGAACGGCAGCAGAAAGAGCGCCAGAATGTTGTCCGCCGCCATGATCGCGCCGGAGAACGTTTCGTTCATGTGGAAGGTCTTCGTGAGGATCAGCGGCACGATGCTGTCGTACATCTGCCAGAACGCGCAGATGGACAAGAACGCGAGGCCAACCAGGATGGTGCGCTTGTTGTTGAGCTTCATTTCGGTTCTCCCTTTTCTAATGTATTGAGGACTTCGCGGATATTCTGCATACAATACGTCGGCTGAACGCCGTATTTCTCAATATCGTCCATCACGCCCTCGCCGGACAGGACGAAGATCGTGTCGATCCCGGCGTTCACGCCGCAGGCGATGTCGGTATACACCCGGTCGCCGATGAGGCACGTTTCGCGCGGCGAGAAGCCCGTCTGCTCCATAGCCAGCAGCGCCATTTCGGGCTGGGGCTTGCCGATGACCTTCGGGCGGCGGCCCGTCGCGGTATGGAGCATTTCGATCACGCTGCCGCAGTCCGGCGCGCTGCCGTACCATGTCGGGCAGACAAGATCGGGGTGCGTGGCGACGTAATCCGCGCCTCGGTTCAGAAGAATGCAGCAGCTTTCCAGCTTTTCATACGTCAGCTCCGTGTCGTAGCCCAGAAGCACAACGGAGCAATCGTCCCGCAGCGTCTCGGCTACTCGCAGCCCTGCCAGACGAAGCTGATTTTTCAGAGATTCCGTTCCGCAGACATAATAGACCGTATCCGGCAGATACCGGCCGCGCAGATAGCGGATCGTCGCGTCCGCGCTGGTCAGAAAATCGTCGGGGAAGGCCTCGATGCCGAGGCGGGCCATCTTTGCAATATACGCGTCGGTCCCGCGCGAGGAATTGTTCGTCAGGAACAAATACCGGCCGCCGATGGCGCGCACATAGCGCAGGAACTCCAGCGTCCCGTCGAAGAGCGTTTCGCTTAAATAGATCGTGCCGTCCATATCCAGCAGGAACAGCCGTTTTTCCGCAAGAGACATGCAGTCACCTCCGAGGATCAATCAAAATCTGATAATGATTATACAGTGTTCCGCGCCGTTTGACAAGCGCCGGAGAAGGCCGTACAATACACATCAGAAAAATTGACTGAGAGGAAGCCGCAATATGCTGAAAGATCTGCACACGCTCTCGCCAGATCTGGACTTTATTCATGCCTGCAGCGCAGACCCCGACTATCGTGACCCCATGCTGCTCACAGAGCAGCAGCTGCACCGGAACCTGCTGGATGCGCCTGAAAACCCGAATACGCGCGTGCTCGGCACGTTCGAAAACGACACCGTCACAGGCGTGTTTGCGCTGCTGGTGCTGGAGGACGAGAAGTATCTGGAGCTTCTGGCTGGACTTTCCCGAAGCGCGGCGGCCTATGACGAGCTGCTTGCGCATCTGAAATCGGCTTACCCCGGCTATCAGGCGGACTTTGTCTATAACCCGCGCAACCGGCTTTTGCAGGCAGCGCTCGAAGCGCTGGACGCGAAATTTGATCCGGAGCAGCAGAAGCTCGTCCTGCGGCGGACTGTCCCGTATGTGCCGGATGCGCGCATCGTGCCCTACCGTCCGGAGTACCGGGCGCAGTATCTGGCGCTGCACACCGGCGACCGCTATTGGACGGGCGAACGCGTGCTGGCTGCGCCGGAAATTTTCCGCGTTCTGCTGGCGATCGAGGACGGCGAAGCTGCGGGCTATATCGACCTGACCCACAACAGCGCGGAAAATGAGCCGTATGACCTGTTTGTCCGTAAGGAGAGCCGCAGGCGCGGCCTTGGCCGCGCGCTTCTATCAGCAGCGGTTCAGGAAAACCGGCCGAACGGCATGGCGCTTCTGGTCGACATCGACAATGAGGCCGCGATTGCCCTGTACGAATCACAGGGCTTCGACCGTGCGGAGGGCGAAAACAACATCACCGCGCATATTTGCCTGTAACGCATCAGCCCCCGGCGGCCCATTCGGGCTGCCGGGGGGCTGGTGTTTTTGGGGTCAATCCCACGGGTTCATCGGGTCGTCCGGGTCGCTCGGATCATCCGGTTCATCCGGATAGTCCGGATAGTCGGGGTAATCCGGGTCAGTGGGATCCGGCTCCTCGGGAACCTCCGGCTCAACGTACGGCGTACACTTGTAGCTTGTGTTGCGGGCCTGATACGCATCCTTGTGCAGTGTCTCGGTCTTGATGACAGTACCGTTTGCATCCACATAATCGCGGTAGGCCATGACGGTCTTGCCGACGTAGGAATACTGCACCATGTCGCCCTTGATATACTTGTTGCCGTCCTTGTCAACGACGATGTTGACGGTGTTGCCGTTTTCGTCGAGGGCGGTACCGGCGTCGGTGATGATGGTCTTGTCGCCGTCGATCTCCATCTTGGGCTGGATGGTCGCGACAACCTCGTGCCGCAGGACGATATGGTCGTAGCCCTTGTCCTTCGGCGCAGTGCCCACGAGCTTGACGTGGACATAGCCGCCGGAGACAGACGCGTCGATGCGCAGCGGATGGTCGGTGCTGTTGACGAATTTGTAATCCTGACTGCCCCAGTAGATTGTTGCATCCATGCCGAGCTGGACATAGGTGACAGTGAACATATGCGGAGCACGGTCGGTGACCTTGAGGTCGGCATAGAGGCAGGCAGTATAAATTGTGGACGCGACCTGGCAGATGCCGCCGCCGGCCTCTGCCTCGCTCTTGCCGCCGGTCTGGTAGACGATGGCGGGCTGATAGCCCTTCTCCGGCGTGCGCTCACCGACGATCTTGTTGAACGAGAACTCGTCTCCGGGGTTCAGGATGGTGCCGTCGATTGCCTTGCAGGCCAGCTCCAGATTCTTCGTGCGGCCTGCCTGCGCGGTATGCGGGCTGTCGCAGGACCCGAGTACATCGGAGAAGTATTCCTTCTCCAGCTCGGCCAGCGTGACCTCCGGCTGAATTTCCTCAGCCTGAATGACGATCTTTGTACCGGGGTCAGCCATGGCAAGCTGCTGGGTGTAATACGACACGTCAAAGCCGAAGCCGACCTTTTCGGCAACGAGTTCCTTCTTTTCCTCGTCGTAGTACGCGTCCTTCATCTCGGTTGCGAACTGGTCGTAATACTGTTGAAGATCAACCGGCGCGCAGGGCTCGGTGTCGTAATCGAACTTGAGTTCGGACAGATCGCCGGCATTGAACCGGGCAACGACCGCGTCATAGAGCGCATCGGCGTCGAGCGAAATTTTCGGCGAACCTGTCACGACCGTGACCGTTTTTGCGTCCGCGTCGACCGTGACGGTCGGGTCGACCTTTTCCGACGCGCAGGCGCGGGCAGTCTGGTCGATCAGATCGCGGATATACGCGGTATCGAGATTCGTCCCGGATTCGAGCGAAATGTCCTGCCGGGTCTTCTTCGCGCGTTCGTATGTGAGAAGCGCCGTGATCGGGCCGCCGTCGCGGCCATAATTCATGGCGGCATCCGCCGCCTCGTCCGGGTTGAGGGCGACGTTGGTGATCTCAGGGGTGAAGTCGATCGTCCGGTCTGGCAGGACGACGGTGAGCGTATCGGTGGCCGTCTCCTGTTCGACGGCAAGCGTCACAGCGTTGATCGCGGCGTCGCGCTTCAATCCGCCGACGTTCACGCCGGCGACATAGACGTTCGGGAAAATGGTGTCGCTTCCCTTTAATATAAATCCATAGGTGCACACGCCGAGCACCGCCAGCAGCACGATGCAGCCCGCGATCACCGCGGCCTTCTTCCCGGCATTGCCGGACGGCTGCTTCTTCGGCGCGGCGGCTCTGTCCGCCGCAGTTTTGTGCGCGGGACGGCTGGCCTCAAATCTGCCTTTCTTTCTGATATGAATCCCTCCTATTCAAAAGCCGCAGAGGCGACATACTCTATTTTGTGTCTGTATTATACATAAACCGACCGCTTTTTGCAACGGCATTCCCGACAGGAACAGCCCCCGTATTTCTGAAATTTCTATTAACATTTTCGGGGGGGGTACATGCGTGCGGCAAAAAGCATAGCCGCTGTAGGGGCCGATGCCCACATCGGCCCGTTGGGCAGCTGCGAATTTGCCGAAGATTTTCATAGAAAACGGTGCAATCTGCCGGGCCGATGTGGGCATCGACCCCTACAGTCGGCT
>OGXT01002784.1_pt1 | contig 13193 bp, 15 predicted proteins | sample 1576361 | NCBI WGS metagenome assembly OGXT01 (sample SAMEA3541514, study PRJEB24748) | human gut metagenome | biome: human gut; feature: human-associated habitat; material: faeces | place: China | collected 2012 | reverse complement strand
CCTTGGCAAGGTGGCGTACTACCAACTGTACTACTGTCGCATTTTCTCTCTCGCTGATGTATCTCAGCGACGAAATTTATAATAACACAGTTTCTTCTGCCTGGCAAGCTTTTTCGTAAAAAAATTCAAATTTATTTTGGAAGAAAATAGAATAGCAAAATTTTGGAAAAATATGCGCCGTTTTTTATTCATGACAATAGAATGCTCGCAGAGCGTGCATTCTATTGTATCTTTTCATCCGTAGCATTTCCGAAAATATCGAGCAGCGTTCCATAGCGGAAGAGCCAGACCATCTGCAGCTCGGTCTGATCGTATTCCTGCAGTGTTTTCATTACCTGCCCGGCGATTTCGGGCGTAACGCTTCGGGCCGTTTCCGGGGAAGCAGGATTACAGAGCATGTGCCAGTATTCCGGATAGGCTTCTACCCATTTGACCAGCCGCTGCTGGCGCAGTTGGTTGTAGAGCTTTGAGAGGGCGAGAATGATCTGGGCAGCGTTATCTTTTTCCAGTTCTTTGTAAAGGTCTTTCGAATCCATAGTGCCTCCTAAAACGAATAATGGGGACGTATTCATCCCTATTATAAGCAAAACAGGAGAAAGATGCAAGGCAGGTATCAGGAAGATACGACGGAACAGGAAAGCAGGACTTGCAGATCAAAAATCGTCATGCTACACTACGATGAGAGCATGAAAAGTGTTCAAACGGGAATCACACGACGAGGCTCCCGGTGTGGGAGCACGGATCGAAGCAAAAAGAAAAGGGGAACAAAAGAATCTATGATAACAGATCAATTCGGGAAAAAATGGTATAAAGGGAATCTCCATACCCATTCCACCAATTCTGACGGTCGTCTGTCGCCGGAAGAAGTTATCGGACTGTATCGGGAGGAAGGCTACGACTTTCTTGCCCTGACGGATCACTGGTTTATGGGAGAAGAGCGCCAGGAGGAAAATTTTCTGCTTTTGAGCGGAGCAGAATATGACGTTGGCAACAATGTCAGGGACGGCATTTATCATGTCGTCGGAATCGGTATGCAGAAGGAGCCGAAGCTGGAAAAAGGACCGGAATTACAAGAAAAGCAGGCGCAGCTGATGATCGATCGGATTCATGAAGCCGGAGGCATTGCAATTCTGGCGCATCCGGCATGGTCGATGAACCGGGCGAGCGAGGTGCGTCTGTTAAAAGATCTGGACGGCTGCGAGATTTATAATACGACGTCGGGCGTGCCGTGGAACTGTAGACCCTATTCGGGCATCATCCTGGATGAATTGGCAGCGCAGGGATATGTGCTGCCCTGCATGGCAGCAGACGACGCGCATCAGTACACAGGCGACGAAACAAAATCTTACCTGATGGTGCAGGCGGATGAGCTGAGCCGCGATGCAATCCTGGAAGCGATTGCTCAGGGGCGTTTTTATGCATCCCAGGGGCCTCGTTTTTGGATTGAGAAAAAGGATAACAGTCTGATCGTGCACAGCACGCCGGTGAGGGAAATCGTCTTTTTCACGGATGCGGTATGGTCGGACGATCGCGCGACAGTCGGGGAATGCGTGGAAGAAGCCGTTTATGAGATCCAACCGCATGAAACGTTTGTGCGGGTAGAATTAAAGGATGCTGTAGGGAACCGGGCATGGTCGAACTTTTACCTGACCGGAAAGGCGGTTTTATAAGAATGGAAAATCTCCTTTTTTGTCTGAATGCGACGGTACCGATTTTTCTGACGATGATGCTGGGGTGTCTGTTTAAGAAAATCGGCTGGATAGACGAGCTTTTTACCAAACGCCTTAACAAATTTGTCTTTCAGGTGGCTTTGCCGGCGCTTCTGTTTGAAGATCTGGCGACAGTTGACCTTGCGGAAGTCTGGGATATGGGTTATGTTGTGTACTGTTTTGCTGCAACATTTCTCGGAATCGGGATCTGTTACCTGATTTCCCTCTTATTAAAAGATAAATCCATTCAGGGCGAGTTCGTGCAGGCATCTTACCGGAGCAGCGCGGCGCTGATGGGAATCGCGATCATTCAGAATATTTATGGAAACGCCGGAATGGCGCCGCTGATGATTATCGGAACCGTGCCGCTTTACAATGTGATGGCAGTCGTTATTCTGTCGATTTTAAAGCCGGAGCGCGGAAAAGTGGACAAGGCGCTGCTTTTAAAGACAGGAAAGGAAATTGTAACAAACCCGATTATACTCGGTATTTTAGCCGGTATGATCTGGTCGGGACTGCGCCTTCCGATGCCGAAAATTCTGGACAAAACGGTTTCCAATGTCGGCGTTCTGGCGACCCCGCTTGGTTTGATGGCGCTGGGTGCTTCGTTCGATTTAAAGCAGGCTGCCGGAAAAATCAAACCGGCGATTGTTGCAACCTTTATCAAGCTGATCGGTCTGGCGGCAATTTTTCTTCCAATTGGCGTGATGCTCGGCTATACACATGAGCATCTGATTGCTCTGATCGTGATGCTCGGCTCTGCCAGCACGGTGAGCTGCTTTGTTATGGCGAAAAATATGGGACACGACGGCACGCTGACATCCAGCGTCGTTGTTTTGACAACATTGTTTTCTGCGTTGACGATGACTGGATGGCTGTTTATTTTCCGGACAATGGGACTGGTGTGATGGAGGATTAAAATGAAAAAGCTGGAAGCGGTAATTTTTGATATGGACGGCGTTCTGTTCGATACGGAACGAATGAGCTGCGAATGCTGTTTTGAGGCGGCAAAGCAGCTGGGACTTACGCTGGCGGAGGAAGCAGTCTATGGCGGCTGCGGACGAAATGAAGCGTCACTTCGCAGACATATTATGGAGACGGAGGAGCCCTGGTATCCGAATGGAACCTTTCCTTATGAAAAATATCGGGAACGGTTTATGGCGTTGTTTCAGGAGAGTCTGGAACGGGAGCTTCCAATTAAAAAGGGTGTAAGGGAGCTGCTGGAATATCTGAAGGAAAAGCAGATCAAAACGGCGATCGCATCGTCTACGAAAGGCCCGCTTGTCAGAAAGCATCTGGAGCGCGCCGGCCTTAGCGGATATTTTCAGGAAATTGTTTCCGGTGATATGGTGGAAAAAAGTAAGCCGGAACCGGATATTTATTTAAAAGCCTGTGAGGCAGTCGGCGTTTTGCCGGAAAATGCGATGGGAATCGAGGATTCCTTTAACGGAATCCGTGCGGTTGCGGCTGCGGGAATGACGGCGGTTATGGTGCCGGATATGGTACAGCCGGACGAGGAAATTCGTCAGATTTATGATTACTGTGTGCAGGATTTGCTGGAAGTGAAGGAACTGATCGAGCTGAACGGAATCTGATTGACAAATCTCAGGAAAATGATTATACTGTAACCACCGTGCAGCCGGGGGAGCAGCGGCCCCCTGAACCTGAAATCCGCTATAGCAGGGGTGATGGTACGCCGAGGGCTTTTGGCTCATATTGCTGCCCTTTATAAGTGGCGATGAAGTTTGGGTCTTGCGCAACGGGTGTCTGTGAACCGTGTCAGGTTGGGAACAAAGCAGCACTAAACAGAAATTCCCGTGTGCCGCAAGGGTGCCTGGCGGAGTTAACTGTAAAGGTAACGGATATGGGTTTCGGTTCGAAGCGTGCCGCACGGTCTTTGAAAAAGAGAACAGTCTTTCGGGAGAAGCCCGGAAGAATATGGGCGTCCGGAGGAAGAGAATTTCTCCGGGCGTTTTTTAGTTACAGTTCACTCGTTTTTCATTCCCGGGAATGGAATTGTATCAAGACGAAGAGAAAGAGGAAATAAAACGTGGAAACGATCAAAAAGGATAACAGCGGGACTCTGTCTCTGCCGGAAAATCTGGAAAAGCTGCTGACAGACTGCACACTCTGTCCGCGTAACTGCCACGTCAACCGTATGGCGGGGCAGATCGGCTACTGCCTGCAGACGGGGACGCTGCGGGCGGCAAGGGCAGCGCTGCACTACTGGGAAGAACCGTGCATCTCGGGCACGGCAGGTTCGGGTGCAGTGTTTTTTGGCGGCTGCTCGATGCGGTGCGTGTTTTGCCAGAACCACGATATTGCGGCAGGAGAAGCCGGACGGGAAATTTCGGTGGAACGCCTGAAAGAAATTTTTCTGGAACTGCAGGAAAAGGGCGCGAACAACATCAACCTCGTGACACCGACGCATTTTGTACCGCTGATTGTTCCGGCGCTGCGGGCGGCAAAGCGGGAGGGACTGCGGATCCCGATTGTATACAATACCTCTTCTTATGAAAAAGTCAGCACGCTGCAGCTGCTGGACGGGCTTGTGGATATTTATCTGCCCGATTTGAAATATGAATCTGCAGCGCTTTCCGGGCTGCTTTCGAATGCGCCGGATTATTTTGAAACAGCAGCAGCGGCGATTGCAGAGATGGTCAGACAGGTCGGCGAGCCGGTTTTTGCAGCGCCGGATGGGACGCTGCTTTTAGCGCCGCAGATGAATGACGCATGTGAAGAAGCCGACGAGGACACAGAATTTTTAATGAAAAAAGGCGTTATCGTGCGGCATCTTGCCCTGCCGGGACAGGAGGCAGATTCGAAGAGAGTGCTTTCCTATCTGTTAAAAACCTATGGGGAGCGGATTTATATCAGTCTGATGAATCAGTACACGCCGATTCCGTCTGTGCTGGAGAAGACGCTGCCAAAGCTTACGCAAAGCGCCTGCCTTACGGGATTGCAGCGCCGTCTGACGGAGAACGAATACGAAGCTCTGATTGATTTCGCGATAGAAAACGGAATCGAAAACGGCTTTATTCAGGATCAGGAAACGGCGCAGGAAAGCTTTATTCCTGCATTTGATGGCGAGGGCATCTGACGGAAAAAGAGGATTGTGCAATTTTACAGGGATTTATGGTGTTTTCTTGATTGTTCGGAGGCCTGTGTAAGTGTATTCTAAAAAGGAACAGATGCCTGAAAATATTCCTTTTTCAGGCACAACGACAGAGCAGGGATTTATAAAAGGAGGAACTATCATTATGAACACAATGCCCAGACCGGAGCATCCGCTTCCTCAGTGGGAAAGAAGCACATGGAAAAACTTAAACGGAGAATGGGATTTTTCTTTCGACTTTGGTAAAAGCGGCGTAGACCGTTGTTTTTATGAAAAGAAGGATTGGGAGAAAAAGATTATCGTTCCGTTTTGCCCGGAAAGCGATCTGAGCGGAATCGGCTATAAGGATTACATGGATGCCGTATGGTATCATAAGACCGTAGAACTGACCGAAGTGGAGGTAAAAGGACGCGTTCTGCTGCATTTTGGCGCGGTGGATTATGATGCGCGCGTATGGATCAACGGAACAGAGGTTGGACGGCATAAAGGCGGTTATACCTCTTTTACATTCGATATCACGGCTTATGCACAGGCCGGTGCAAACGATATCGCCGTATACGCAGAGGATGATTTGAGAAGCGGCAAACAGCCCCATGGCAAACAGAGTGGGCTCTACTATTCCCATGGCTGTGAATACACCAGAACCACCGGTATCTGGCAGACGGTTTGGCTTGAGTTCGTGCCGGAAAATTATGTGAAAAAAGCACGTTTCTTTCCGAACGTGGAAGCAGGCACGATTACGATCGAGGCAGTGACCGTCGGCGACGGATCGTTCCGCGCAGAAGCGTTTTATGAAGGAAGACGCTGTGGTCAGGCGGAAACCACAACTGCTGGCGGAAATGTTGTTGTGACGCTGCCTCTTTCCGAAGTGCATCTGTGGGAGGCTGGAGCAGGCAGACTGTATGATTTGACAATTACTTTTGGGGAAGATACTGTTCACAGCTATTTCGGACTGCGCAATGTCACAATTTCCGGGGAAAAGGTGCTGATTAACGGAAAATCCGTGTTCCAGAGACTCGTTTTGGATCAGGGATTTTATCCGGACGGCATTTATACCGCATCTACCGATGAAGCACTGGAAAACGATGTGAAGCTGTCGATGGCAGCAGGCTTCAATGGCGCGCGTTTGCATGAAAAAGTGTTCGAGCCACGTTTCCTGTATCATTGCGATCGTCTGGGTTATCTTGTATGGGGCGAGCAGGGCAACTGGGGGATGGATCCGAGCGCACCGGATGGATTGAAAAACTTCCTGCCTGAATGGATGGAAGTGGTTGAAAGGGATTTCAATCATCCGGCGATCATCGGCTGGTGCCCGTTTAACGAGACATGGGATTATGAAGGGCGCAAGCAGGATGACGACCTTCTGGCAATTGTCTATCGGATGACGAAGCTCTACGATACGACCAGACCCTGCATCGATACCAGCGGCAATTTCCATGTCATTACTGATATTTACGATCTGCACGACTACGAGCAGAACCCGGAAGAGTTCGCAAGCCATTATGAGAGCTATGCAAAGGACGGCATCCTGGCATGGGATAACCATGCGCCGAGACAGAAACAGATTGTCGGTATTCCGGTATTTATCAGCGAGTACGGCGGCATCAAGTGGGATGTTGAGGGCGTGAACAAGGACAGCTGGGGCTACGGCGACGGACCCAGAACCGAGGAAGAGTTCCTTGCACGTTATAAGGGTCTGACGGATGTGCTTTTGGACAATCCGAAGATGTTTGGCTTCTGCTACACCCAGCTGTACGATGTAGAGCAGGAAATGAACGGTCTTTATACCTATAGCAGAAAGCCTAAATTCGATATGGAAATTATCCGTAGGATCAACAGCCGCAAAGCTGCGATCGAGGAGGGAAAGGCATAACGCCTTCCTGTTTTGCATAGGCTGAAAGAAAAGCGGGTAACGCGATGCTGAATGCAATCTGGGCAGGAATGATTGTTCTTGGAATCTTATACGGAGCTTTTACCGGCAATCTGGAGGCGGTGTCCAATGCCGCCCTGGAAAGTGCCGGGGAAGCTGTGGATTTATGTATTACGATGTGCGGGATCATGGGACTTTGGACAGGTCTGATGAAAATCGCACAGCAGGCGGGGCTGATTGCTGCATTGACGCGCGGCATCAGCCCTTTTGTGTCGTTTTTATTTCCCCGGATTCCGAAAAATCATCCGGCGCGGGAGTCAATTTCCACCAATATTGTTGCAAACGTCCTCGGACTTGGCTGGGCGGCAACTCCGGCGGGCTTAAAGGCGATGGAGGATCTTGCACAGCTGGAAGAAAAACGGAGACAGACGGGGTATCTGAAAAACGTTCCAAAAGATACGGCGAGCAATGAAATGTGTACGTTTCTGATTTTAAATATTTCGTCCCTGCAGCTGATTCCGGTCAACATGATCGCCTATCGCAGCCAGTACGGAAGCGCCAGTCCCGCCGCAGTGGTCGGTCCTGCGGTGCTGGCGACACTTGTCAGTACGTTTGCGGCAGTGATTTTTTGCAGGGTGATGGATCGGAGATAGATTGTTGATATAGCATTTGGATGCTGAACAGAAGCATATTTTGCAGGCGGGCAGTCACACATCGTTCGATGCGCAGCTGTCCGCTGTTTTTGTGGAAATTTACATCAGATATGCCAGCAGCACGCTCATAACGACACCGACAGCGGTAGAAAGCAGCGCGCCTGCCAGCGTATATCTGGATTTGGAAACGCGCGCCGTCATAAAATAAACAGACATCGTGTAAAAACAGGTTTCTGTGCAGCTCATCAGAATCGACGTGATGCGGCCTGCCAGAGAATCGGTCCCGTAGGTTTTGAAAATATCGAGCACCAGTCCAGTCGCCGCGGAAGAAGAAAACAGGCGGATGAAAATGAGCGGGAAAAACTCCGGGAACATACCGCTTATGGAACTGTCAGCGGCGTATTTTTGCAGCAGCTTTCCCGGAAGATCCAGCAGCCCGGAGCCCCGCAGAATCCCGACTGCCATCATCAGCCCGATGAGCGTTGGGACGATGCCGACGACCGTTTTCAGACCGTCCGCTGCGCCGTTTATAAAGTCATCGTAGAGAATGCATTTATGAATCCATCCATAGCCGATGATGAAGAAGATCACGGCAGGAATGAGGATGGAGGAAAGATGTGCGAGAACATTTGCCATGGGAAGCTCCATTCTGCAGAGATTAAATCACCGGACATTTTCAGACCGGGAAAGGATACGATCCTGCGGGAATATCTGTTACCGGAATATATGATTTTGCCAACCCATACAGAACTGGAATCATAAAATGCAGAGTTGGGGCATAAGTTACTATCAGGTTTTCTTAAAAACGAATGGGATGGAAAAAGGAGGACAGGCATGGCGGAATATCGAAAACAAATCGCATATCTGGATTATCTGGAAGACGGCGTAAAAATCAAAAATGCCGGATTTGTCAGAATAGAGGAACAAAACGGACACAACCGGATGGAAGTAAAAGTTAAAAACCTTCCGGGCAAGGACTGCGGGGAGTTTCGGTTACAGGAAGAACATGAGAGAACGGTCGGAAGGATTAGTTTGCAGGGCGGTAACGGAAACTGCTGCATGGTGTGGCGGATGCCGGAGCCGGGCGAATTGGATAACAGCCGGGAGGAAAGCTGGCAGCAGACTGCGCAGCTTCGGATTTTACTGTCCGGAAAAAGAATGCTGATTGCACACTGGCACGAACCGGTCGAAATTCCGGCACAGAAAGAGGCGCTGCAGCTGCAGCAGCAATCGCAGGTACAAGGGGATCAGTTCCAACAGATGGAGGCGCGGTCATCGCAGACAAATTTACCCCGGCAGCCCGGAGCTGGAGAAATTATTCCGTATCCGGAGCGGCGCGGCAGCGAGATGGAAAAGCAGTCCACAGCGAAGGAGCCTGCCGAAATAGAGCTGTCCGCCATGTCGGAGGAGCCCGCGGAAACAGAGCAGTCCGCTATGGCGAAGGAGCCCGCGGCAACGAAGAGGCAGCCCACTCCGGAAGCGCCATCTGTGTCAGCGTCCGAGCCGACGATTCCTTTTCCTTTCGCTGCGCCGAAATCGCCGTCCTCTCCATCGCGTGAGCCGGTCTGCAGCGCGGATAAATGGGAGCAGCTGTGTACGATGTACCCGGAAATTCATCCGTTCCGCGACAGTCGGGAATATCTTTCCATTGCGCCGAAGGACTTTGTGGTTCTGTGTAAGGAATATCAGAGGTTGGTACATAACAGTTTTCTGCTGCACGGCTACTATAATTACCGTCATCTGATTCTGGGCAGAATCCGTCAAAAGGATGCATGGCAGTATTATATCGGTGTGCCCGGCAATTTCTATGACCGGGAAAAAATGGTGGCGGAAATGTTCGGATTCGAAGCCTTTGAGGGTGAAAAAGAATCCGCATCGCCGGGCGATTACGGGTATTATATGAAGCGGGTGGAGATTTAAGCAAGGGTGGTCGAACCGGCGGGAGCAATGATCGGAAAAATGGCAGACAGCAAAAACCCACTTGCGGGAATGAAAAGGGGCTGGTATGCTTTTTCTGGAAACATTCAGCAGATTTCTGGGCGTTCTCGGTACAGATCATGAAAAGCTGACATTTTATATTCGAAACACAGGGAGTAATTATGGCAAGAATCCGTACAGAAGAGGAAAAAGAAGCGGCGCGGCAGGCTGCAAAGCAGGCGAAAAAAGATCAGTGGCTTCGGGAGCAGGAAGAAAAGCGCCCAACGCATGAGAAATATATGAAGGATGCGATCCGACAGGCAAAAAAAGCGGCAGCACTCGGCGAAGTGCCGATCGGCTGCGTGATCGTGCATGACGGACAGGTGATCGGCAGAGGCTATAATCGACGAAATACGGACAAAAGTACACTGGCGCATGCGGAGATCACAGCGATTAAGCGGGCGAGTAAAAAGCTGGGTGACTGGCGGCTGGAGGACTGCACATTGTATGTGACGCTGGAGCCCTGCCAGATGTGTGCCGGAGCCATCGTGCAGGCGCGGATTCCGGAGGTTATGATCGGCTGCATGAATCCAAAGGCAGGCTGCGCAGGATCAATCTATAACCTGCTGCAGGAACCGGCATTTAATCATCAGGTCAGCCTGTTTAAGGGCGTGTTGGAAGAAGAATGCAGCCAGATGCTGAAAGATTTTTTCCGCAGTCTGCGGACACGGTTGAAAACCTGAGACAGAACGCAGTCTGCGGACATGTCGGAACGCAGCGCTGAACTTACGGACTGTGTACGGGCATATTCCGGACCGCACCACAAAGGAGAAAGGAAATATATGGACTTTTGGGAAAGACTCTTTGCCAGAGCTGGAAGAAGAAAACCAGAGCCGTCTGCAGAAGCAAAATGCGCAGAGGAGTGGGATACAGAGTTGGCAAGCGAACTCTCGGAGACAGAGCGGGAGCAGTTGAAGAAAGCCGGCTGCATCCGAAAGCATATTTATTTTTCAGGACGCGTGCAGGCGGTGGGCTTTCGCTACAGCGCACTGTGTCTGGCAAAAGAGCTGCAGCTGACCGGCTGGGTGAAAAATTTAACGGATGGACGTGTGGAAGCAGAGCTGCAGGGACAGGCCAAATTGGTAGACTCGTTTGTGGAGCGTATCAGTCAGCGTGGCAGGATTGTCGTAGAGTTTGTGGAAGAGGAGGACCGCGAACTTTGCTATGAGGAAGGCTTTGAGGTCAGGTGAAAAGCTGCAGAGCCACCGATCGGGGCAGAAGACGCTGCAGCGCGCGAAACCGCACTGGGCGGAACGGCGTTGGTGAGGCGCTGCGCTGTACCTGGAGATGTCGCCCTGCAGACCGTGCCGCAGCGCATGGCTGTGCGTTCCGCCGGTCAGAACACCAGCCGCGAATATTCGCTTCCGGCGTCCTGCTTTTGCGGCTGCCTGCGGTAATCTGACGGTGAGACGCCCATACGTCGGTGAAATGCCCGGGAGAAATAAAAAGCATCCGAGAAGCCGCAGGAGACAGCAGCTGTTTTGACGGAATTGCCGAGCTTGAGCAGGCGGCATGCCTGATGAATGCGGAAATTCGATAAAAATTCGCCGGGAGAAATGTTCAGTTCAGATTGAAAGGCGCGGTAGAGCGTGCTTCTGCTGACCCCGAGCATCTGACAAAGCTGTTCGGTATGGAAGTACTCATGATGAAAATTGGAGCGGATCAGAAAAACTGCATTTGCCAGAAGGGACGAAGCAGGAGAGGCGGGCAGACCGGGTGCCGGGGCATAATCGGCATAAAGACCGAGCAGCGTGCGGAGTATACCATTTGCTTCGTTATGGTTCTGGTGATAAAGGTCGAGGGGCTGCAGATCGGCAAAAAGCTGTCGGAGCCGGTCAGGGCAGATCGCGGGACAGACGGGCGCGGCAGGGGAAAAGGCGGTCTGATCGAGCAGAGAGGCAGCTTCTTTTCCGGTAAATTCCACCCAGGTATATTCCCATGGATTCCCCGGGTCAGGATAATAGCGAATTGTATCATAAGGATAAATCAGAAAGCTTTCGCCGGTGTGAACGGGGAAAGTTTTTTTATGATAATCGATAAAGCCCTGACCGCGCAGAATATAATGGATGATATAGACCGGGCGGACACCAGGTCCCCAGGAATGCAGATCGCTGCAGTCCTGTCTGCCTGTGGCAAGCAGGGTGAGACCGGGCTGGGAATCGGACCCAAAAACAGATGAATTCATAAAGAGACCTCCTGATTTTGATGTGAACAAATAATCCATGTATTTGCAACAAAAACCCATGGAAGAGAACAAAAGTGTCATGCTACAATCACGATAACGGATAACGAAAGAGAGGTCAAGGGGTATGGTAAAATTAACTCCGCCGATGGGCTGGAACAGCTGGAACACATTTGGTGAGAATATCAATGAAAAACTGATCATGGAAACTGCGGACAAAATGGTGGAGCAGGGGCTTTTGGACTGCGGATATGAGTATCTGGTCATTGACGACTGCTGGTCTTTAAGAAAGAGAGACGAGGAAGGCCGTCTGATTGCAGATCCGGAGAAGTTCCCACACGGCATGAAAGCGGTTGCGGATTACGTGCATTCCAAAGGCTTGAAATTTGGTATGTATTCTTGTGCGGGCAATCTGACCTGTGCCGGATATCCAGGCAGCTTCGAGCATGAATTTATCGATGCGGACACATTTGCATCCTGGGGTGTGGATTTTTTGAAATACGATTACTGCTATCACAGCAATATCATTCCGGGCAAATATTTATACCGCAGAATGGGCATTGCGTTGGAAAATTGCGGCAGAGATATCCTGTTTTCCGCATGCTCCTGGGGCGCAGATCAGACCCATGAATGGATTAAGGAAACCGGCGCGAGCATGTGGCGTTCCACCGGCGATATTTTCGACAGCTGGGAATCGATCAAGGATCTGACCAAACAGCAGGCAAAGCTTCATCCGTATCATAGCGTCGGCTGCTTTAATGATATGGATATGCTGGTTGTCGGCATGTACGGCAAAGGAAATGTTGGTTTAAGCGGCTGCAACGACGTTCAGTACAGAGCGCATTATTCCATCTGGGCGCTGTTTGGATCTCCGCTGATGATTGGCTGCGATATCCGTAATATGAACGAAGAGACGAAGAAGATTCTGGAAAATAAAGAACTGATTGCGATCAATCAGGATCCTCTGTGCCGTCAGCCGATCCGTCTGGACGGAATCTGGAGCGGAGACGATGTCCTCATTTATTCCAGACAGCTTTCCAATGGCGATCTGGCAATCGGTTTCTTCAACTTAAAGGACGAAAGCGTAGTAGCAAATCTGAATCTGGACGAAGTCGGTCTTCCGATGAGCACCGGCAAAACCCTGCAGATGAAGGAGGTCTGGACCGGGGAAGATCTGCCTTCGCTCAACGGAACGGTCCGTAAGGCCTTGGAGCCTTATGGTTGTGCAGTCTACCGCTGCAAGGTCGTTGATCTGTAATGGACACCTGCATGAAATGCGGAAAGGAGCTGACCCAGCTGGATCGGGGAGCTTACCGGAAATTTGTCAACCGGGGCAGTACATCGTTTCTGTGTAAAAGCTGTCTTGCAGAAAAGTTCGGAATAAAAGAGTGTGTGCTGGATGAAAAAATCGAGCATTTCCGGAAACAGGGATGCACGCTGTTTATTTAGCGACAAGACATTGGAATAAAAAGAAACCATAGCCGATTTGCCCTTTTTATGATACGCTTAGTGTAGACGCAAAAAGCGCCCATATTGACTGAATCTGCAGACAGCGTATACAAAATCAGGGGGTAAGGAGGAACTCATGGGGAACAATTGGAAAATTACGGACACGCTGACAAAGGTGTTCGCAGAGGAAGTGCCGGATGCGCTCCCTGGACGAGACCGGGGATACCAGCTATGTGGC
>OGXT01002778.1_pt1 | contig 13225 bp, 5 predicted proteins | sample 1576361 | NCBI WGS metagenome assembly OGXT01 (sample SAMEA3541514, study PRJEB24748) | human gut metagenome | biome: human gut; feature: human-associated habitat; material: faeces | place: China | collected 2012 | reverse complement strand
CTGCTACTGAGGAACTCGGAAAAGAGGTTTACCATTATCATCTGCACGCTATGGTATTGCCCGTAGTCGAAAAAGAAATCTTATGGAGTAAGCGTTGCAAAGATGAAAAACTGCGAGGAACGGTTAAGGAAGTAGTCAATCAGATTAGCCATTCAAAGAAATGGAAATCGGATATTCCGCTAACCGATGAGAAAGGTAATCCGTTATTGCGAAAGAACGGAAAGCCGATGTTCAGAGCCTCATACAGCATACTTCAAGATGAATTGTTCAATTATATGACCGAGCAGGGATTTAAGGGGTTTCAGCGTGGCGAATACGGAAGTACAGCAGAACACTTGATCTCTCTGCAATATCAAATCAAGCAGGACAAGGAACGCTTGGAGAAACTGCAACAGCGTATTCAGAAAGAACAAGTGAAATATGAGCCTGCCCGTCATATCTCAAAGACCTTAAACGAGATTGACGGTATGGGACAGAAAACCTTTACAGGCAAGATGGCAATATCCAAAGAGGACTACTCACAACTGACTGCACTTGCCAAAGAGGGCATTACAAGTCGTGCCGAAATCAAGTCATTAGAGCAAAATGCAAATTATTACAGGCAGAAGTATTTTGACAGTGCAAACGCACTTGAAAGAATGAAAACCAAATACAACGAGCTGAAAGAAAAATGCAAACCGTTTCTTGAAGCATTGGAACACTTCCCCGAAGTTGCCAAACTTTTCACCGAAAAAGTAAGGCAACTTTTTTCTTTTAAGGAAGAACAACAACGAGCCGAAAAAGAAGCAAGGGAAAAAGAAAGACAAGAGCGTATCAAGGCACGAAGAAATAAGCGTGATATGGAAAGATAATCACTTCGACTACACTCCCGACTTAATGACTTCTTGGATTGTTGGGAATGTATTTTCGGGCAGTAATCGGGACACTTGGCAAACGAGTGTCCCATATTTTTTGAAAGGAAAGGAAGTGAAACGATATGGAAAACAAAAATTCAAGTTATTCGGTGCAAATTGGAAAGACCACTTTTATTGTGTGCGTAAAGCAGTCGGAAACCGCCAAAAAGCCGATAGAAAAGGTATTTAAGGATATATGCAGACACGAGGTTCAGGAAGATTTCTTTTCAGCCGGTTTGTTAAGTTTAGAAAAATTAAAGAAATCATCTTGACAAATTCGTTCCCGAGGGGTTTTGTTTTAGAACGTGGCTCGTTGCTATAAAAAATGTAGCTTTTATAAAATAAAGATACTTTATTTTAAATGGTTTAGTGGTAAAATTAAAATGGTTTATACGATTTACAAATAAAAAAGAAAGGATTATTTAATATGTTTAAAAAAGGAATTGCATTTATAACAGCTGTTGCTTTAGTTACATCAGGGATTGTATTTACACCTTCTAATGCAGATGCAGCAGTTAATTCAAATCAGGGTTCAAATTCATGGAAATTAGTGTGGAGTGATGAATTTAATCAGACTGTTGGTCAAGCACCGGATACAAGTGTATGGAATTATGATATTGGACATGGTAGCAATGGATGGGGAAATAATGAATTACAGCGCTATACGGATAGCACGAATAACGTTTACATTGCAGATTTATCTTCTGATTCGGGTTCGAGTGACGGAAGAGCACTTGCAATAAAGGCACAGAAAGAGGGAAGTGAATATACATCAGGACGTATTCAGACTCAGAATAAACAATATTGTAAATTTGGAAGAATAGAAACAAAGCTTCGTGTTGAAAATGGAAGCCAGAGTGGTGTATGGCCGGCATTCTGGATGTTAGGTCAAAATTATAATGCGAGTGGTAATAATTGGAATGGCGCATATGGTGCGTCACCATGGCCGTCATGCGGTGAAATTGATATTATGGAACATAGAAATGCAGAAACGCAGGTAATTGGTACACTACATTGGAATCCAAGTACAACTAATTATGAACATGTTTATGCGGGTAGTGAGACAACAAACAGTTTTGGAGCAATAGATACAATTGAAAATTGGCATACATATGCAATTGAATGGTATGAGGATTGTATGAAATGGTATGTTGATGGTATTTGCTATCAGACAATGAATATTTCAAGTGAACAAATGGATGAGTTTCAGAGAGACCATTTTATTATTTTAAATTTGGCATTAGGAAGCAATAGTTCACCATTTACTTTGAATCAGACTGTAAGTGCAAATTTTACAAATGCTACAATGTATGTTGATTATGTAAGAGTTTTTCAGGGAAATGATGCTTCATTTTCAATTAAGAATAAAAAAGAAGGCATTGCTCAGCCTGAAACTACAACTAACAGATTTTCAAGTATGACTTCAATTAATAATGATGGTAATATGCATAATATAGGGCAGTGGAATTATTTGTTCGCAGGCTCTTGGACAGGCACATCAGGCTATTATAAGGGCGGAACAGATTTAAATGATTTGGAAGTTTATATTGGAAGCAATAACAATGCAAGCGAAGAATGGGGAGCACAACTAAAGACAAATGCACTTAGCCTTAATGCAGGGAAAACATATAATTATTCCATTTCAATAGAGTCTGATAAGGCAGGTGCAGAAGTTCTGCTTAAAAATGATACGGATGGAATTGAATTACAAAGAAAGACTTTAACAAATGGCAAAAACATATTTGCAGGAACTATAACATCAGAAAAAGGAAACGCAGAGCTTATATTTGCACTTGGAAAAGTAGCTGCAGGGACGACTTTAAAAGTAACAGATTTTACTATTTCAGATAGCTCGGGAGAAATAACAACAAAAGCACCGGAGACAACAAAGGTTTCTGAAACGACTACAAAAATTGCAGAAACAACAACTGCTAGTGGTAATAAACCTGAAAAACCATTTGGTTTGGTGGTAAATTGTCCAAGTGATAATACTATTTCTGTAGTATGGGGAAATGTAGTTGGAAATTTATACAATATCTATATAGATGGAGTAAAAGTAAAAGAAACTGTAGGATGTGCAGAATATAGATTTGAAGGATATTCAGTAGGAAGCCATACAGTAGAGGTGTGTACGATAAAGGATGGTATCGAATCAGACAAAATTTCAGGTACAGTTAATGTTACAGGAAAAGGTGAGATAACAACAAAAACACCTGAGACAACAACTAAGATTGCAGAAACAACTACAAAGAAGCCTGAGCAGACTACTAATAAACAGGAACAGACAATAAAAGTTACAGAAGCAACAAATAATGACGGAGCAAATCAGTCAACTATACAACCGACAGCTGATAAAAATATTTTAACTGTTGGAAAGGCAAAGATTACTAAAAAGAAATCATTAAAAAAGAAAATTAAGATAACCTTAAAAAGAGTAACAAATGCCAAAGGATATATTGTTCAGTATTCAACAAGTAAGAAGTTTACAAAAAAGACAACAAAGACAATTAATGTAGCAAAGACAACAGTTGTTTTGAAAAAATTAAAGAGTAACAAAAAATATTATATAAGAGTAAGAGGGTATGCTGTTTCAAATGATGAAAAGGTATATGGAAAATGGTCAGGAAAAACATCAGTTAAGACTAAATAATTAAAATCAGAATATTAGAAAAATAACTATGATATAAAAAAAGCATGTTGCGTTAGTGTAAAGAAGCCGCTAATGTAATGTGCTTTTTGTGTGCAATGATTCACAGAGATAAAATAACTCTATAAAAATTATTTCCCATATGAGCTTATTATTGTGAAAAACATTTTTATTAGATAAAATATTTAGTAAGAGATTTGATGAAAAAGGGAATTATTTAAGGAGATAACAGATTTTATGAATCAAAAAAAATTAAGAAAGGTATTCGCAATAGTTCTTGCAATGGTTATGATGATATCGGGAGTTAATTTCAATTACATTGCCAGGGCAGATGAAACTGAGGAGTCAACATCAACCAAGGCTCCAACAAACTTTAAGGTTATTAATTATGGAAAGTATACGGGAATTTATGTGCTGAAATTCGATTCAGTAGAAAATGCAACATCATATAACGTGTATATTGATAATGAGGCAACTGTTGTGAAATCTGTAAAGAGCAGTGGTGAATATTTAACAAATAAGCAATTGAGCAAATATTCAAATGGTGAGCATACATTTTACCTTACAGCTGTTTACGCAGATGGTACGGAATCTGACAAATCAGAAGGAGTTATAGTTGATAAAGAAAACTCATCAGGAGATGATGATATTGCCCAGATTTATATTGAAACGGATAAAAATGTAGACGCCTTAAAAATTAATAAAGACATGGGAAAATTGACAGCATCAATTACAGCAATAGATAATCAGGGAAAGTATAAAGATATTGTTGATGCTACAAATAAAACAACAATTAAGGTGCGTGGAAATTCAACTGCGTTAGCAGACAAAAAAGCATATAATATTACATTTAACAAAAAGAAAGATTTGTTCGGCTTAAGCTCTGCATTTGACGGTACCGGAGCAGGAGCAAAGAAATGGAGCCTTCTTGCAAATGCATTTGATAAATCTTTAATAAGAAACAAACTTGCACTGGATTTAAATACAGCATTTGGAATTCCATTTACATCACAGTCAAGATTTGTTGACTTATATTTAAACGGCCGATATATGGGAAATTATCTTTTAGTTGAATCCGTTGAAGCCGGTACGGACAGAGTTAATATTGATTCGGAAAATCCGGAAAGTGATGATATTTTAATTGAGTTAGAGAACAATGAAAAAGATGAAGAAGGTGTAGATTATCTTATTACAACAAGATATGAACAGAGATTTAACATAGGTTCCCCTGAAAGAGGAGATATGTTTGATTCCGATACACCGGAAGACACTGCGGCAATACAAAAAAAGAAAGAAAGCACTTTAAAAATACTCAATGGTTTTGAAGATGCCCTTGCAACAGGTGATTTTTCAAAAGTAGAAAAATATATTGATGTAGAGTCATTTGTTAATTTTTATCTTGTAAGTGAAATATTTAAAAATCAGGATATTGCATATAGCTCAACAAGATTTTACATTACAAAAAAGACAGGTGATGAAAAGTATAAAATATACGCAGGCCCGGCATGGGATTTTGACCTCTCAAGTGGAAATGTAGCCCCTCATTACTATGGAGATGCAGCTACAGACTATAAATATTGGAAAGCAACTGATATGAAATGGTTTGATAAATTAACATCCATAAAAGAATTTAAATTAAAAGTAGTAAATAGATTTTATGAAAAAATGGATGATATCACTGCATTATATAGTGGGGATAATAGTGAGATAAATACACTTCTTAAAGAATATGGAAATTCTTACAGAAGAAATTACACTGCCGTTGAAAATGGCGGAGCCGGATGGAGTGAAACAGTAAAAGATTCAGCAGACGGATATAGTTATGCAAATATCGGATGGGCATCATTTGATGCAGCTGTTAATTATTTAAGAGATTGGCTTGAAAATCGTGTTGAATGGTTAAAAGTAAAATGGTCTAAAGAGTATTATCTTGGTGAAAAGGATTATGAATATTCAAGCACTCAGGTTAATGGAAATTATAAGTACGACACTGATATTAAAATAGATTCGGTTGCATATAAGAATATCATAACAGGAAATGAAAATGTCGTTGCGTCATCAGGACAGAATTCAGCTAAAAATATTGTTGATGGAAATATGGGGACAAGATGGGGAAGTGAATATAAAGATCCTCAGAACATAGTTGTTGATTTAGGTCAGGTATATTCCGGCTTGAAAAAAGTAGCAATTAATTGGGAAGCAGCTAATGCAAGGGATTACATTATTGAACTTTCTACAGATGGCAACAATTATACTACAGCTGCTGACATAAGAGATGCTGCTTCAGAAAATAATCGTTTGGATGAGATTGTATTTAATAATGGAAAGACAGCAAGATACATACGAATTACGGGAACAGCCAGAAACTTAACATATGGATATTCTATATATGAAGTTGCCGTATATAATATTAAGGCTCCAATATTAACAGATTCCTTAAAGATTGAAGGAAATCAGATGAGTACATGTTTTGGTGGCGTTGATGGTGCAATAGGTATTAGAAGTATTTATTCTGTAGAGAATGCAATTGAGAATATTAAAGTAAGTGAAGTCGGAGTTATTTATGGAGTAGTTACAGAAAAAAATCCTATTTCTGTAAATGATATGATTATAAACAGCGATAATAAATATGTATATAATTGTGCAGCAACTGCAAAGGGCAAATTAGACAAGGTTTATGGAGATTCACAGACAGCATCATATTATGCAAGAACAATGAATATATCTGATTTTTCAGCACAGGGATATAGTATGACATATTATGTAAGACCTTATGCAATTTTAGAAGATGGAACAATAGCTTATGGTGACATAAAATCTTTCTCTATGTATAATATAGCAGATGATTTATATCAGGGTTCTAAGATGAATACAGTTATAGCACACAACTATTTGTTCAACAAAATTTTAAAGATTGTAAATAACAATTATAAGGAAGTTGAATATGGATGGGGAAACGGAATAGTTAAGCCATCGCAGGCAAATTAAAGTTATGATAAAATATAAATGTGATAAATTTAAAATGATTATATTTAGTGCTAAATAAATTTAAGTAGTTAACTTGATATCAATAATTTTATAATTGACAAATTAATAAATGCGATACTATAATATAATGTAAGTGTCAAGAGACATAGAAAGCGAATTTGTTCGCAATATGATAAAGACTTTGATGGAGACAGTAATATAGTAGTAAAAGTAATAGAGAGTCCGGGATGGTGGAAGCCGGATACAAGTAACTGGTATATGAATATCACTCCGGAGTTTCAACCCGAATGAATGACTGAATAACGACTGACTTAATTTGACGGAAGTTATTTAAGTAGGAGTTGACGGATTTCCTCCGTTACAGGGAACACATATGCAAGGAAACTTAAGTATGCTGTAAAGGTGGTTAAACGAATAACAGACATTCGTCCTTTATGGGCGGATGTCTTTTCTATTTTATCAGCAAAATTTTAAGAAACTTATTTAATACTTAGTAAAGGAGTAAGAATATGTACAACAAAGTATCACCAAATCTCGACTTTGTAGAAAGAGAAAAGAAAACAGAAAAATTCTGGAAAGACAATGACATTTTTGAAAAAAGTATGGAAAGCAGAAAGCAGGGACCAACATATACTTTTTATGACGGACCTCCAACAGCTAATGGAAAGCCACATATCGGACACGTTTTAACACGTGTTATTAAAGATATGATCCCAAGATACAGAACAATGAAGGGATATATGGTTCCAAGAAAAGCAGGATGGGATACTCATGGACTTCCTGTAGAACTTGAAGTAGAAAAGTTATTAGGATTAAATGGAAAAGAACAGATTGAAGAATATGGTATGGAACCTTTCATCAAGAAATGTAAGGAATCTGTATGGAAATATAAAGGAATGTGGGAAGATTTCTCAGGAACAGTTGGTTTCTGGGCTGATATGGATAACCCATATGTAACTTATGATGACAATTTCATTGAATCTGAATGGTGGGCTCTTAAGAATATTTGGGATAAGAAGTTATTATACAAAGGATTTAAGATTGTACCTTATTGCCCTAGATGTGGAACACCTCTTTCATCACAGGAAGTTGCACAGGGATATAAGTCAGTAAAAGAGCGTTCAGCAATCGTTAGATTTAAGGTTGTTGGAGAAGATGCTTATTTCCTTGCATGGACAACAACACCTTGGACTCTTCCATCAAACGTAGCTCTTTGTGTTAACCCTAACGACACATATTGTAAAGTAAAGGCTGCTGACGGATATACTTACTATATGGCAGAAGCATTACTAGACACAGTATTAGGTAAGCTTGCTACAGAAGATGAAAAGGCTTATGAAGTATTAGAAACAATGAAGGGTGCAGACCTTGAAAATAAAGAATATGAACCATTATATGATTGTGCAAAAGCTATTGCTGATAAGCAGAGAAAGAAAGGTTTCTTTGTAACATGTGACACATACGTTACTATGAGCGATGGTACAGGTATCGTTCATATCGCACCGGCATTTGGTGAAGACGATGCTAATGTAGGACGTAAATATGACCTTCCATTTGTACAGCTTGTAAATGATAAAGGACAGCTTACAGACGATACACCTTATGCAGGATTATTTGTTAAGGATGCTGACCCTAAGGTATTAGTTGACCTTGATAAGAGAGGACAGTTATTCGACGCACCTAAGTTTGAACATGATTATCCACACTGCTGGAGATGTGATACACCATTAATTTACTATGCAAGAGAATCATGGTTTATCAAGATGACAGAAGTTAAGGATAAGCTTGTTGCAAATAACAATACAGTAAACTGGATTCCAAAATCAATAGGTGAAGGACGTTTTGGAAACTGGCTTGAAAATGTACAGGATTGGGGTATTTCAAGAAACCGTTATTGGGGTACACCGCTTAATATCTGGGAATGCTGCGATTGCGGATGTCAGGAATCAATTGGCAGCCGTGCAGAATTAGCAGAAAGAAGTGGAAATCCTGATGATGCAAAAGTAGAATTACACAGACCATATATTGATGAAGTTACATTCAAATGTAAAAAATGTGGTGGCACAATGAAGAGAGTACCGGAAGTTATTGACTGCTGGTTCGATTCAGGAGCAATGCCATTTGCACAGCATCATTATCCATTTGAAAATAAGGACTTATTTGAACAGCAGTTCCCGGCAGATTTTATTTCAGAAGCTGTAGACCAGACAAGAGGATGGTTCTATTCATTAATGGCTGAATCAACATTATTATTTGACAAAGCACCATATAAGAATGTTATTGTACTTGGTCATGTACAGGATGAAAATGGTCAGAAGATGAGTAAGTCAAAGGGTAATGCGGTTGATCCATTCGAAGCATTAGGACAGTATGGAGCAGATGCAATAAGATGGTATTTCTATACTAACTCAGCACCATGGCTTCCAAACCGTTTCCATGGAAAAGCAGTTCAGGAAGGACAGCGTAAATTCATGGGAACACTTTGGAACACATATGCTTTCTATGTTTTATATGCTGAAATTGACCAGTTTGACCCAACAAAATACACACTTAATTATGATAAGTTAAGTGTTATGGATAAATGGTTATTATCAAAACTTAACACTATGGTTAAATCAGTTGATGATAATCTTGCAAATTACAGAATCCCTGAAGCTGCAAGAGCATTAGATGATTTTGTAGATGATATGAGTAACTGGTATGTAAGACGTTCAAGAGAACGTTTCTGGGCGAAAGATATGCCACAGGATAAGATTAATGCATACATGACATTATATACAGCACTTGTAACTGTATCAAAGGCAGCAGCACCTATGATTCCATTTATGACAGAAGATATTTATCAGAATATCGTTAAGAATGTAGATGCAACAGCACCTGAAAGTATTCATTTATGTGACTTCCCTGAAGTTAATGAAGCTTTCATTGATAAAGAATTAGAAGAAAACATGGAAAATGTTCTTGAAGTTGTAGTAATGGGTAGAGCATGTAGAAATGCATCAGGTATTAAGAACAGACAGCCTATCGGAAAGATGATGGTTAAGGCAGAATTTGATTTATCTGAATTCTACAAAGAAATCATTGAAGATGAATTAAATGTTAAGACTGTTGAATTTACAGATGATGTAAGTGCATTTACTTCATATTCATTTAAACCACAGCTTAAGACAGTTGGACCTAAATATGGAAAAGTATTAGGAAAGATTAAGGCTGCACTTGCTGAATTAGATGGAAATAAAGCAATGGCACAGTTAAATGCTGAAGGCGCATTAAAATTTGATTTCGATGGAACAGAAGTTGTTCTTGAAAAAGATGATTTATTAATTGATACAGCTCAGGTTGAAGGATATGTATCAGAAAGTGACAACAATATTACTGTAGTGTTAGACACTAATTTATCACCTGAATTAATTGAAGAAGGTTTTGTAAGAGAAATAATCAGTAAGATTCAGACTATGAGAAAAGAAGCCGGATTTGAGGTCATGGATAAAATCGTAGTTAATGTTTCTAAAAACGATTCAATTATTAAAGTAGTTACTGACAATTTAGACGAAATTAAGGCTGAAGTGTTGGCAAATGAAATCGTTTTTGATAAAATCGAAGGGTACTCGAAAGAGTGGAATATTAACGGTGAGAAAGTTACTCTTGGTGTAGAAAAAGTGCAGTAATACTTAACCCGAATAAATATACTAACAGATAGCTTTGTAAAGTGACGGATAATATTCTATTCGTCACTTAATACTTAAGATAAGAAAAGTACCGTAAATAATTATGGAGGAAAACTAAATGGCAAAAACAGTGAAGACAGAGGCTGAAATCTTTAAAGAAGAATTTAAGAAAAAAGTCCGTGATGAAGCTAAGATGCTTTACAGAAAAACTCTGGAAGAAGTGTCAGACAGACATAAGTTTGTAGCAGTTGCATATGCAGTAAAAGATATCGTTATTGATCAGTGGATTGCTACACAGAAAGCATATGAAAAGGCTGATGCTAAAACAGTATATTATTTATCAATGGAATTCCTTATGGGAAGAGCATTGGGAAATATGATTATCAATTTATCAAGTAGAAATGAAATCAAAGAAGCTATCGAAGAACTTGGTTTAGACTTAAACGTAATTGAAGATCAGGAACCTGATGCAGCACTTGGAAATGGTGGTCTTGGTCGTCTTGCAGCCTGCTTCCTTGACAGTTTATCTACATTAGGATATCCGGCTTACGGTTGTGGTATAAGATACAAATATGGTATGTTCCAGCAGAAGATTGAAAATGGATATCAGAAGGAAATCCCTGAAGATTGGTTAAGACATGTTAATCCATTAGAAATAAAGAGAGAAGAATATGCCTGCGAAGTAAAATTTGGCGGATTCGTAAGAGTTGAACACAGAGACGGAAGAAACTACTTTATCCAGGAGGGATATCAGGCAGTTCGTGCAATCCCTTATGATATGCCTATCGTAGGTTATGGAAACAACGTAGTTAATACACTTAGAATCTGGGATGCAGAACCAATTGTACATTTTAATTTAGATGAATTTGACAAAGGTGCATATATGGCAGCTGTTGAACAGGAAAATCTTGCTAAGACAATCACTGAAGTTCTTTATCCAAATGATAATCATTATGCAGGTAAAGAATTAAGATTAAAACAGCAGTATTTCTTTATTTCAGCAAGCTTACAGACAGCAATCAAGAAATATTTGACAAAACATGATGATTTAAGCAAGCTTCCAGAAAAGGTAGTATTCCAGATGAACGATACTCATCCTACACTTACAGTTGCAGAACTTATGAGATTATTAATGGATGAATATTTATTAGAATGGGATGAAGCATGGGCAATTACATCTAAGTGCTGCGCTTACACTAACCATACAATTATGAGTGAAGCACTTGAAAAATGGCCAATTGAATTATTCTCAAGATTACTTCCAAGATGTTATCAGATTATTGAAGAAATCAACAGAAGATTCATTATAGACATTGAAAATAAATACCCTGGAGATCATAGAAAGATTGAAAAGATGGCTATTATTTATGATGGTCAGGTTAAGATGGCTAACTTAGCTATTTGTGCAGGATTTTCAGTTAACGGTGTTGCAAAACTTCATACAGAAATTCTTGAAAAACAGGAACTTAGAGATTTCTATGAAATGTTCCCAGAGAAGTTTAACAACAAGACAAATGGCATCACACAGAGAAGATTCTTGCTTCACGGAAATCCATTGTTAGCAGAATGGGTAACAGGAAAAGTAGGAGATGACTGGATTACTGATTTACCTAAGATTCAGGGAATTGAAGTTTATGCAGATGATAAGAAAGCTCAGGCTGAATTTGCAAATATTAAATATCAGAACAAGGTTCGTCTTGCTAAATACATTAAAGAACATAATGGTATTGATGTAGACCCACGTTCAATATTTGACGTTCAGGTTAAGAGACTTCATGAATATAAACGTCAGTTACTTAATATTTTACATGTTATGTACTTATATAACCAGATTAAAGAACATCCGGATATGGATTTCTATCCAAGAACATTTATATTTGGTGCAAAGGCAGCTGCAGGTTATAAGATTGCTAAACTTACAATTAAGTTAATCAATAGCGTTGCTGATGTAATTAACAACGATGCATCAATTAATGGTAAGATTAAGGTTGTATTTATTGAAAATTATCGTGTATCAAATGCAGAAATTATTTTTGCGGCAGCAGATGTTTCAGAACAGATTTCTACAGCATCTAAGGAAGCATCAGGAACAGGTAATATGAAATTTATGTTAAATGGTGCTTTAACTCTTGGAACAATGGATGGTGCTAATGTTGAAATTGTTGAAGAGGTTGGAATTGATAATGCATTTATATTTGGTTTATCAAGTGATGAAGTAATCAATTATGAAAATAATGGTGGTTATGATCCAATGCAGATATTCAATGAAGATATGGATATCAGAAAAGTATTAATGCAGTTAATCAATGGATTCTATTCACCTGATGATCCTGAAAGATTTAGAGATATTTACAATTCATTGTTGAATACACAGTCAACAGATAAAGCAGACAGATATTTCATCTTAAAGGATTTCAGATCTTATGCTGAAGCTCAGAAGAGAGTAGAAGAAGCTTATAAAGATCAGGAAGGCTGGGTTAAGAAGGCAATGCTTAACGTTGCTCATGTTGGTAAATTTACATCTGACAGAACAATTCAGGAATATGTAGATGATATCTGGCATCTTGAAAAAGTGAAAGTAGATATGTAGATTTATATACAGGTTAGCATCGGTTTATAACTTTTGCATAAAATGTATGATGACATAAGTTTTTAAAAGTTTATGCCTGTACAAAAAAATAAAAGACAAATACAAATGTCTAAAGGGTAAATTATAATATATAAAAGTGCTATTACATTTTGAAAAATCAGATGTAATAGCATTTTTTTGCTTTGTGTTATATTTAATTAAACATCTTGACACGTCACTAAACATATGTATAATATATGAAAAAACATATACAATGTGAGATTGTGATGAAACTGTAATAAATATAAGTTCTATTAAAATAAAGCGTCAAGGAGGAGATTATTGAAGAAGTACGAAGAATTAGACATAACAGACCCATTCATTTTTGCGAAAGTCATGAGTGAAAAAGGCGAATCATATGATATACTTAAGGAAAGTTATGTCATATTTATCTGTACAT
>OGXT01002770.1_pt1 | contig 13267 bp, 11 predicted proteins | sample 1576361 | NCBI WGS metagenome assembly OGXT01 (sample SAMEA3541514, study PRJEB24748) | human gut metagenome | biome: human gut; feature: human-associated habitat; material: faeces | place: China | collected 2012 | reverse complement strand
AATTGCAAAATCAAATTTTGCAGCATGATTTTGCAATTCTGCCGCTGCGGCGGGTGATGGAACGCGAAAGGCAACCCTGACTGTTCCCTTTTACACTTTTCTTCCCTCCGAAACTTTTGGCTGGGCAGGTCTTTTGACAGTCTGAACGCCGCCCCGATCTTTCGGGGCGGCGTATCTTTTGAATTACTTTTCAAATTGTCTTTCATACTTGCAGGCGCTTTCCGGCGGGTGATCGTAGTAGGCCTCCTCGATGCGGGTCAGCCGGTAGCCGCAGGCGGCGAATGTGCGGCGCATGGCCTCATTCGAGAGACGTGTCTCACCGCAGATCCGCGGCAGCCCGGCCGCCTGCAGCAGCTCCGTCGCCGCGCGCAGAAGTCCCGCCGCCAGCCTGCGCCCGCGGTACGCCGGGTGGACCGCAAGGTTCATGATCTTGCCGTAGTCTCGCTCGCCCTGCCAGTTGTAGACGAACACGTCGCCAACGATGCGCCCATCGTCCAACAGGGCCAGATAGACCGCCCGCTCGTCCGCCAGCAGCTCCCGCCAGTCCTCCTCCGTCCAGTGATCCTGCGGGAAGCACAGCCGGTCAAAGGCAACGATGGCGTCATATTCCGAAAGTGTGAGTCGTTTTTGTTCCATATTCTTCTCCAAACACCCTTCCCAGGAAATCCGTAACGGCCGCGAGGTATCTTTCCCGGTCGGCCATATAGCTCATGCCGTGCCCGGCGGCGGGAAAGGTCAGCAGGGTCTTATCTGCGGCGCGGCAGCAGGCGTAGTTCTCCCGCCCCATGGCGCAGGGGACGAAGCGGTCGTCCTCGCCGTGGAGGAAGAGGACGGGCGTGTCGCAGTGCGCCATGGCCCCGGCGGCGGAGGCCTCCTCCGGGTCAAAGCCGCCGAAGAGGCGGCAGCCGAGGCGCAGCAGGGCATAGACCGGGAAGACCGGCAGATGGGCGGAGCGGATGACGCTCTTCAGAATGGCGGACGGCGCGCTGTAGCCGCAGTCGGCCACGATGCCGGCGACGTTTTTCGGCAGCTCCGGCCCCGCCGCCATGAGGACGGTCGCCGCGCCCATGGACATGCCGTAGAGCACGATCTTCGCGTCCGGCCCGGCGCGGCCGACCACATAGTCGACCCAGCGGCGGCAGTCATACCGCTCGCGGATACCGAGCGTGAGGCAGCGCCCGCCGCTTTTCCCGTGGGCGCGCTCGTCGACGAGCAGGACATTGCAGCCCATCCCCATGCCAAACGGCAGCCCGCCGCAGAAATCGCGCTCCGCCGCGCTGCGGTAGCCGTGAAACAGCAGGAGCCACGGCGCGTCCGGGGCTGCGGGATAGCAGCGGCCGAACAGCGTCAGTCCGTCGTCCGAGCGGATCGTTACCGGCTCATAGGGAAGGGCGAGGGCCGCACGGATCATGCGCCGCGCCTCCGCCGCATAGGGCCGGTACTGGTCCGTGTCCGGCAGGACGAACATTTCCTTTTCGGTCGTTTTCTGCGCGCCGAACGCCAGCCGGAACAGCAAAAACGCCAGCCCGAGCGTCAGGAGCACAAAGCCCGCTGCGATCAGCAGCGCGATGCCAATGTACTTCACAGCCGCGCCCCCATTCACAGGCCCAGAATGCTGATGACGCCGTGCCGCGCAAAGCTGGCCTCTGCCCACGGCGCGGCCTCGTCGATGACGGCCCGCCAGTCTGCCTCGTCCCGGCTGCGCGCTGCGATGCGCTCCCACTGCCCGCGGGAGACGGGCGTGACGCCGAAATAGTCAAACTCCGGCAGGACGCCGCCGAACAGTTCCGTCAGGCGCAGTGCCTCCCACCGCTCGTCTGCAAGCAGGATGGAGCCGGGCAGCCAGAACCGCCCGCGCCAGCGCCCCGGCTGGAACTCAAAATAGCAGCTCCCCTGCCGCTCCGACGCCGGGATAAAATAGCGCATCAGCGGTTCAGCAGCGGGGAGACGACCGGCTTGCCGTCGCGGTCGAGCAGCGGCGTCAGGCCGCCCGCATTGCCGCTGGCGTGGAAGAGATAGTTCACGCCTGTCTCCTTGTCGATCCAGATCTCGGTGATCTGCAATGCTCCCTGTGTGTAAGCGCGCTCAAAGCGCTGCTCCTTTGCCATGATCGGTCCCTCCGTTTGTTGATCTCTGCGTTCATCGTACCACAGAAGCGTGGATTTTGCAATGTGTTTTGTCCGGAGCGGCGTACAGGCACAAAGTTCATTGTATTCTCTCCATGGCACAAAGCAAGCCCCCTTCGCCGCATTGGCAAAGGGGGCTTGTTTGGTTTTCTTCGTCCCCGGCGGGACGTTTTAGGGGTTTTCTTTCTTCGGTCTCCATACGCGGCACAGCCAGAGGCATTCCGCCAGCAGGGAGGCCGTGATGAGCGCACCGGTAACGGAATAATTCCGGATGCCCAGCAGGAGCGGACCGAGCGAGACGAGGGCGCAGACGCCCGCTGCGATCCGCGCTGCGGCGGCAAGTCCCCGCTTTCCGGTCCCGGCGTACAGCGCCAGCAGGACCAGCAGGACACAGGTGCCAAGTGCCGTAAAGAGCGGCGCAAAATTCGCATAGCCGAACGGCGTGAGATCAAAATAGGAGTACAGCTCCCGGAGCGGCGCTGCGGCCGGGCGCCCAAACTGCAGCACCGCACCATAGGGCAGGGCCTCCAGGATCAGTGCGAGCACGGGAAAGAGCAGAAGCGGCAGACGTTTCTTCATGGCGGGTCCTCCTCACTATATATTGGATCAAATAATAATCTACGCACACCCGCAGGCACATTTCGCGCGAAGCGCATTTCACAAATCCGACAGGATTTATTTCGTTGAAAAAACCGGTTGCCCACTGGACAACCGGTTTTTTCTGGTGCGCGAGGCGGGACTTGAACCCGCACGTCCGGAGTGGACACTAGAACCTGAATCTAGCGAGTCTGCCAATTCCACCACTCGCGCATACGATATATTCCGTCCGGAATTTCGGACTGCTCGCATATTATAGCACGGCGAGGGTGGCTTGTCAATCCCTTTTTTCGGCGGGAAGCGGATTTTTCCGGTATGTTCTGGCAGCCATGGGGATATACTCCCTGTGGCGGGTGAGCGATTTGTAGGCCGGACGGTACAGGCGGCCGCCGGTGAGGACCTCCTCCATCCGGTGGGCGCACCAGCCCGTGATGCGCGCGACGGCGAACAGCGGCGTAAAGAGGTCAGGCGGGATATCCAGCATCTGATAAATGAGGCCGGAATACATATCCACATTGGCGCACATGACCTTTTCATGCCCCGTGATCTCGGCGAACACGCGCGGCGTTACGCGCTCGACCGCCTCCATCAGCTCCAGCTCGTCGAGCATGCCGCGCTGGGCGGCCAGCGTGCGGGCGCTCTTCCGCAGGATGACGGTGCGCGGATCGGACAGGGTATAGACCGCGTGTCCCATGCCGTAAATGAGGCCGCTGCCGTCGCCGAGCTCGCGGCGCAGGATGCGGCCGACGCAGTCAGCTACGGCGTCGTCGTCCTTCCAGTCGCGGACGGTCTGCTTGATGAGGGAGAACTGCGCCAGCACCTGCCGGTTCGCGCCGCCGTGCTTCGGCCCCTTCAGCGAGCCGACGGCCGCGGCGATGGCGGAATAGGTGTCCGTCCCCGTGGACGAGACGGAACGGCAGGTGAACGTGGAGTTATTGCCGCCGCCGTGCTCTGCATGGCACACAAGGCACAGGTCGAGCAGCCGCGCCTCCTCGTGGGTGAAGTGCTTGTCCGGGCGGATCATGCGCAGGAAGTTCTCCGCCGTGGACAGCTCCGGCTCCGGCCGGTGAAGATAGAGGCTGTCGTTGTCAAAATAATGCCGCTTTACAACATAGGCATAGGCCGCGATGACCGGGAAGCGCGCAATGAGCTCGATGGACTGGCGCATCATATTCTCGACACTCAGGCTATCCGGGTCCGGGTCGCAGGAATACAGGGCAAGGACGGACCGCCCGAGCTTGTTCATGACGTTGTGGCTCGGATTTTTCAGGATCATGTCCTCCGTAAAATTCTGCGGCAGATCCGTAAAATCATGCAGCAGCCGCTTGAACATGTCGTACTGCTCCTGATCGGGCAGGTGGCCGAAGAGCAGCAGGTACGCGACCTCCGGAAAGCCGAAGCGCTGCTCGCGGATGTAGCCGTCCACCAGGTCGGACAGGTCGTAGCCGCGGTAGATCAGGCGGCCGGGCATGGGCACGCGCTCGCCGTCCTCGATCGTATAGCCGAGGACATTGCCGACGGCCGTGCAGCCGACCATGACGCCGGTGCCGTCTTCGTTGCGCAGGCCGCGCTTGATGTTGCTGTTCGTCCGCGCCTCGAGATTCAGGTTGTTATGAACGCGGTAATCCGCGCATAGAGTGTGAAGGAGCTCGTCAAATCGTTCGTCAACCAAAGGGATCACCTCAATTTCTTCCACTTTTTCTGTTTATCTATACATTATACCAGCCTGCGCGGACTTCGTCAAGCGCGGGGAAAGGAGCAAGCTATGATCCGGAAATTTTTCGCTGCCCTTGGCTGCGCCGTGCTCGGCGCGGCCGTGATGCTGCTGGCGCTGGGGATGATCACCGCCTTTATCGGCGGACTGTATGCGCTGATGGAGCATAACATTCAGCGCCTGCTGGCCTATCACACCCTGGAGAATATCGGCATTATCCTGCTGGGGCTGGGCGCCTTCGTCACCGGCGTGGCGACCCGCAACAGCACGCTGATGGTGCTGGGCTTTATCGGCGGCATGTATCACCTGATTAACCACAGCCTGTTCAAAACCACGCTGTTCCTCGGTGCCGGAGCGGTGTGGTTCCGCACCGGCCATCGCGATATCGAGAAGCTGGGCGGCATCGGTAAAAAAATGCCGCTGATCTCCCTCGCCATGCTGGTGGGGCTGATGGCAATGGCGGCCCTGCCGCCGCTGAACGGCTTCGCCGGCGAATGGGTTATCTATCAATCCTTCTTCAAAATGAGCACTGGCGACCTGTTTATTGGCCGTCTGCTGGGGCCGCTACTGGCCGTTGGCCTGGTGATCACTGGCGCACTGGCGGTGATGTGTATGGCGAAAGTCTATGGCGTGACCTTCCTCGGCGCGCCGCGGACGAAAGAGGCGGAAAACGCCACCTGCGCCCCCTGGCTGATGACCCTGAGCGTGGTGCTGGCGGCGGTTTTCTGCCTCGTTGGCGGCATCGCCGCGCCGTGGCTGCTGCCGCTGGTGAGCGGCGCCTTCCCGGTGCAGGCTCAGGTATCGAGCGTGGTGTCGCAGCCGATGATCGCGCTGCTGCTTATCGCCTGCCCGCTGCTGCCGTTCCTGCTGATGATCTTCTTTAAAGGCGATCGCCTGGCGGCGCGCTCGCGCGGCGCGGCGTGGGTCTGCGGTTACGACCACGAGCAGTCGATGGTGGTAACGGCCCACGGCTTTGCCATGCCGGTGAAAGAGGCCTTTGCGCCGTTGCTGAAGCTGCGTCACTGGCTGAACCCGGTGCGTCTGGTGCCGGGCTGGCAATCGGCCTCGGCGCCGGCGCTGCTGCGCGGAATGGCGCTGGTTGAGCTGGCGGTGCTGGTGGTGATTGTCATTTCGCGAGGAGCCTGAGAATGAGTCTGTTAATTGCATTGCTACAGGCGCTGGTGCTGTTTGCCGTCGCGCCGCTGTTGTCCGGGATCGTTCGCGTCGCCCGCGCGCGGCTGCATAACCGCCGTGGACCGGGGGTACTGCAGGAGTATCGCGATATCCTGAAACTGCTGGGCCGCCAGAGCGTCGGTCCTGACGCCTCGGGCTGGGTGTTTCGCCTGACGCCGTACGTCATGGTGGGCGTGATGCTGACCATCGCCACCGCGCTGCCGGTGGTGACGGTAGACTCCCCGCTGCCGGTGCTGGGAGATCTCATCACCCTGATCTACCTGTTCGCCATCGCCCGTTTCTTCTTTGCCATTTCCGGTCTGGACACCGGCAGCCCGTTTACCGCGCTGGGCAGCAGTCGCGAAGCGATGCTCGGCGTGCTGGTGGAGCCGATCCTGCTGTTGGGCCTGTGGGTGGCGGCACAGGTCGCCGGCTCGACCCATATCAGCGCCATCACCGATACCCTTTACCACTGGCCGGCGGCGCGCAGCATTCCACTGATTCTGGCGTTATGCGCCTGCGCCTTCGCCACCTTTATCGAGATGGGCAAACTGCCGTTCGATCTGGCGGAAGCGGAGCAGGAGCTGCAGGAAGGGCCGCTGTCGGAATACAGCGGCAGCGGCTTTGGCATCCTGAAGTGGGGCATCAGCCTCAAACAGCTGGTGGTGCTGCAGATGTTTGTCGGGGTCTTCTTCCCGTGGGGCCAGATGACCAGCTTCAGCGTCGGCGGCCTGCTGCTGGCGCTGGTGGTCGCCATCGTTAAGCTGGTGGTTGGGGTGCTAATTATCGCGCTGTTTGAAAACAGCATGGCGCGTCTGCGTTTTTGTGCCACCTCCCGCGTCACCTGGGCCGGGTTTGGTTTCGCCTTTTTAGCTTTCGTCTCCTTGCTGGTGGCGTGATTAAGAGAGTTTGAGCATGTCTGAAGAAAAAATCGGTCAACACTACCTTGCGGCGCTGCACCAGGCCTTTCCCGGCGTGGTGCTGGACGAAGCCTGGCAGACCAAAGACCAGTTAACCATCACCGTGAAGGTCAACTACCTGCCGGAAGTGGTGGAGTTTCTCTACTACCAGCAGGGCGGCTGGCTGTCGGTGCTGTTCGGCAACGATGAACGTAAGCTCAACGGCCACTACGCGGTCTATTACGTGCTGTCGATGGAGCAGGGCACCAAATGCTGGATCACCGTGCGCGTGGAAGTGGACGCCAACAAACCGGAATACCCGTCGGTGACGCCGCGCGTCCCGGCGGCGGTATGGGGCGAGCGCGAAGTGCGTGATATGTACGGCCTGGTGCCGGTCGGCCTGCCGGACGAACGCCGGCTGGTGCTGCCGGACGACTGGCCGGACGAACTCTATCCGCTGCGCAAAGACAGCATGGATTATCGCCAGCGTCCGGCGCCGACCACCGACGCCGAAACCTACGAGTTTATTAACGAGCTCGGCAGCAAGAAAAACAACGTGGTGCCGATTGGCCCGCTGCACGTCACCTCTGATGAACCTGGCCACTTCCGCCTGTTCGTTGACGGCGAGAACATTATCGACGCCGACTACCGCCTGTTCTACGTCCATCGCGGGATGGAAAAGCTGGCGGAAACCCGCATGGGTTATAACGAAGTGACCTTCCTGTCGGACCGGGTGTGCGGCATCTGCGGCTTCGCCCACAGCACCGCTTACACCACCTCGGTGGAGAATGCGATGGGCATCGTGGTGCCGGAGCGGGCGCAGATGATCCGCGCCATTCTGCTGGAGGACTGCGGCCTGACGGAGCAGCAGGCGGACGACATTCTCGCCTTCATCTCCATCAAGGGAACCAATGCGGAGGTTCTTGCCGCGCTGGAAAATTACGCGGGACGGAACGAGACCTTTGATACCGGTCTCGGCGAATTGAAGGTGGTCGCTTCCAACCTGGCGGCCTTCGGAATGCCGGAAGAAAACTTTGTCGTTGACCTGACCATCGCCCGGGGGCTGGACTATTATACCGGCACCGTCTATGAGACCCTTCTGCTGGATCACCCGGAGCTGGGTTCCGTCTGCTCAGGCGGCCGGTACGACAATCTGGCGGGCTACTATATCGAAAAGCAGCTGCCCGGCGTGGGCATTTCCATCGGCCTGACCCGGCTGTTCTACGTTCTGGACGAGCAGGGGCTTCTGAACCCCGAGCTGCCCAGCGCCCCTGCGGATGCGCTGGTGCTGCCCATGGGCGACATTGCCCCGGCCATCGCGCTGGCGGAGACGCTGCGCTCTTCGGGACTGCGGGTACAGCTGTACTGTGAGCAGAAGAAGTTCAAGCAGAAAATAGCCTATGCCGACAAGCTGAAGGTTCCCTTTGCCGTCCTGCTGGGCGAGGACGAGATTGCGGAGGGCAAGTGCAGCGTCAAGAACATGAAGACCGGCGAGCAGCTAAAGCTCACCCCCGCCGAGGCCGCCGAACACATCAAGGCATCGCTGGACGCGGAGACCGGCACGCTGATTCTGGAAAAATAACACAGCAGCGGGCGGCTCCTGACGGGGCCGCCCGCATTTTTGGGTCTTATTGAATCTCGTCCGCAATGGCACCCAGCAGTTCCCGGGTTGGGTCGTTCCCATGTTCCCAGTACATGATGCCGAGAAGCTTCTTCTCCTTGACATACTTGCACTTCAGGCGCACCGCCTTGGGAGACTCGTAGCTGACGAGAGTCTTGCCGTTCCACAGATAGTTTGCCTCCGCATCAGCATCCCAATAAATCTGGAAATTGTTCTCCCGGAGATATTCCGGGGTGATCTCCCCATAAGAGGGGCCGGGCAGTCCGCCGCCGGAGGGCTGCAAAAGACCGTGATTTTCAAAGGACGTGACCGCAAAGTGCCGCCCGTAGAAGGCCGCGCCAATGATGATCTTTTCGTAGGGAACGCCCGCCCGGTGGTAGGCTTCCACAGTGTCCCGGGTGTTCAGGCCGGACTTGTCGCCCTTGGTCGCGCCGAGAGCCGCATGATGTCCGGCGCGGGTGCCATCCACCATGTCGTAGGTCATGAGCTGCACGTAGTCCACGATCTCGGCGACCTTGTCCATCTGGGTATCCGCAATGCACCGCTGGCTTGCGCCCACGGCGATGGATACAATGTGGTCTTTTCCAAGATACTCCCGCAGGGTTGCCAGCAAAGCGGTGAAATTCTCCTTGTCCCGTGGGTCAGCGCCGATGCCCGCCGCGTCGTTGCAGGGGTATTCCCAGTCAATGTCGATGCCGTCCAGATTGTATTTTTCCACCGCGTCCAGACAGGACTTGGCAAAATTCCGGCGGCCTTCCTCCGTCATAGCCATGTCGGAGAAGCCGTCCGCGCCCCATCCGCCCACGGACAGGACGATCTTCATTTCCGGATTCCATTCCCGCAGCTTCGGCAGCAGGTGGAGATATTTCAGCAGATGCAGGTCCAACAGCCCGTCCTTGAGAAGTCCGAAGGCCAGATTCACATGGGTCAGGCGCCGGGCGTCCTCCCGGGTGAAGCCCGCCAGGGCATCGTTCCAGCAGTAGGCGATGACATCATATTTCATGGTATGCACGCTCCTTATTTTTCATCCTTCTGCCATTATAGTTCAGCGCAGTAGCCTTGTCAAAGTCTGGAATTGTTCACTTTGGAAAATAAAGTGCAACGACAGGCAAGAAGGTGCATTTCCAGACCTTTTCAAGCCGCCGTTTTTCTGATATACTCATTGTGAAAAATCAACACATTGCCCAAATCAGGCGGAGGTAACCTTATGCGTTATGGGTACTTTGACAATGAGCATCGGGAATATGTCATCGATCGGGTAGATGTCCCCGTTTCCTGGACCAACTATATCGGCCTCAAGGATATGTATGGCGTATTCAACCACACGGCGGGCGGATACCTGCTGTACAAGACTCCAGAATACCATCGCATCACCCGGTTCCGTCCCAACGGCGTTCCCATGGACGGCCCCGGACATTACGTGTACCTGCGGGATCAGGATACCAGCGACTACTGGAGCATCTCCTGGCAGCCTGTGGGCAAGCCCAAGGAGCATTTCTCCTGCCGTCACGGCCTGAGCTACATCAAGTATCACTCCGATTACGCAGGCATCGACGCCGAGCAGAAGCTCTTTGTCGCCATGGACGACCCCGTGGAGATCTGGGACGTGAAGCTGCGCAACGACTCCGATAAGGTGCGGCACCTTTCCGTATTCTCCTATCTGGAGTTCAGCTTCCATCAGGTGGACATGGACAACAAGAACTTCCAGATGAGTCTGTACGCCACCGGCAGCCGGTACGAAGACGGCGTCATCGAAAACGACCTCTACTACGAAGAGGACGGCTACCAGTTCTTTACTTCCGATTTTACCCCGAACGGCTTTGACAGCCTGCGCGACAGCTTTATCGGCAGCTACCGCACCGAACGCAATCCATTGGTGGTGGAGGCCGGTGTGTGCGGCGGCTCTTTTGAAAAGGGCGGCAATCATTGCGGCGTCCTGCAGAAGGTGCTCACCCTTCAGCCCGGCGAGGAAACCCGCCTCCTGTTCCTCCTGGGCGAGGGCGGCATCGAAGCCGGTAAGAAAATGCGTCAGAAGTACACCCAGGCCAGAGCCGACGAGGACTTTGCCCGTCTGCTGAAATTCTGGGACAACAAGCTCAGCTGCCTGCAGGTGTCCACCCCCAACGAGGGCATGAACACCGAGCTGAACATCTGGAACCTGTATCAGAGCGAGATCAACGTCATGTTCTCCCGGTTCACCTCCTTCATTGAGGTGGGCGGCAGAACCGGTCTTGGCTACCGGGACACCGCGCAGGACGCCATGACGATCCCCCATTCCAACCCCGACAAGTGCCGCGGCCGCATCATCGAGCTGCTGCGGGCGTTGACGAAGGAGGGCTACGGCCTGCACCTGTTCGAGCCCCGCTGGTTCGAGCCGGAGGAAAAGCCCCAGTCCTTCAAGTCCCCCACGGTGGTTCCTACTCCCGATAAGAGCCAGATCGTCCACGGTCTGAAGGACGCCTGCGCCGACGACGCCCTGTGGCTGGTGACCGCCATCGTGCAGTACATCCGGGAGACCGGCGACATGGCCTTTGCCCATCAGGTGGTGACCTACGCCGACGGCGGCGAGGGCACAGTCTACGAGCATATGAAGCGCATTCTGGACTTCTCTGCCCGGCAGGTGGGCATCAACGGCATCTGCAAGGGTCTGCGCGCCGACTGGAACGACTGCCTGAATCTTGGCGGCGGCGAAAGCGCCATGGTCAGCTTCCTGCACCACTGGGCGCTCCGGAACTTCATCGCGCTGGCCGAGCAGCTGGGCGAGATGAAGGACGCGGCCGAATACACAAAGATCGCCGAGCATGTCAAGGAAGTCAGCGAGTCCGTGCTCTGGGACGGCAAGTGGTACATCCGCGGCATCACCGCAGGAAACCGCAAGATCGGCACGCAGGCGGACACCGAGGGCCGGGTACACATGGAGAGCAACACCTGGGCCGTACTTTCCGGCGTCGCCGATCACGAGCATGGCATCTCCGCCATGGACAGCGTGGACGAGTACCTGTACACCCCCTACGGTCTGATGCTCAACGCCCCCTGCTTCACCACCCCCGACGACAGCATCGGCTTCGTCACCCGGGTGTATCCGGGCTTGAAAGAAAACGGCGCCGTGTTCAGCCATCCCAACCCCTGGGCGTGGTGCGCCGAGGCCATTCTGGGCCGCGGCAGCCGGGCAATGAAGTTCTACAACGCCCTGTGTCCGGCACTGCAGAATGATATCATCGAGGTTCGCCAGTCCGAGCCTTACTCCTACTGCCAGTTCGTGGTGGGCAAGGACCACACCGCTTACGGCCGTGCGCGCCATCCCTTCATGACCGGCTCCTCCGGCTGGGCCTACTTCGCGGCCACCCAGTACATGCTGGGCATCCGTCCGGACTTCGACGGCATCACCGTCGATCCCTGCATCCCCGCCGACTGGAAGGAATTCTCCGTCAGCCGGAAGTGGCGCGGCGCGGAATACCACATCCATGTAACCAACCCCGACGCCGTGGAAAAGGGCGTCAAGAGCATCACGATGAACGGCAGGCAGGTTCGCAAGCTGCCTGTGCTGCCTGTGGGCACTGTCTGCGACGTGGAAGTCGTGATGGGCTGAGGCCATTGCCCCGGCAGTGGATGGTCTTCCCAGCGGGGAAAATGCAATTTGGTCTGTCTTAAATCGAATTTTATCCGGCGAAAAGCCGGGAGAGGAGAAAATCAAGATGATTAAATTTGGTACCGGTGGATGGCGGGCGATTATCGCAGACGAATTCACCAAGGAAAATATCCGTCTGGTGGTAGCCGGCCTTTGCAAGCTGATGTTGCTGGAAGGACACGAGGGCAAGGAGATCTGTGTCGGCTACGACCGGCGCTTCCTGTCCAAGGAATCCGCCCACTGGGCGGCGGAAGTTCTGGCGGGCTATGGTTTCCACGTCTTTGTGGTCGCCCGTTCCTCCCCCACCCCGCTGATCATGTTCACCGTCAAGCAGATGCAGACCCCCTATGGTCTGGCCGTCACCGCCAGCCACAACCCCGCGATCTACAACGGCATCAAGGTCTTCACCGCCGGCGGCCGGGACGCCGATCAGGTCGTCACCGGAAAGATCGAGGAGCAGATCGCCCTCCTCAAGCCGGAGGACGTGAAGTCCATCGACTACGATCAGGCCATGGAAATGGGTCTGATCCGGGAAGGCTATCCCTTCAACGAGTACATCGACAGCATTCTGCAGGTCGTTGACACCAAGAAGATCAAGCGCGCCCACCTGCGCATCGCCATCGACCCCATGTATGGCGTCAGCCAGAGCAGCCTGCGCACCATTCTGCTGACCTGCCGGTGCGACGTGGACGTGATCCACGAGCAGCACGACACCCTCTTCGGCGGCAAGATGCCCGCCCCCAGCGCTGACACCCTGAAGCTGCTGAGCAACTACGTGGTGGACAACGGCTGCAATCTGGGCGTTGCCACCGACGGCGACGCCGACCGTCTGGGCGTCATCGACGAGAAGGGCGCGTTCCTCCATCCCAACACCCTGCTGGTTCTGCTCTATTACTACCTGCTGAAATACCGCGGCTGGTCCGGCCCCTGCGTGCGCAACAACTCTACCACCCACCTGCTGGATCGGGTCGCCAAGGATATGGGTCAGCAGTGCTACGAAGTCCCCGTGGGCTTCAAGTACATCTCCGCCAAGATGGCGGAGACCAACGCCGTCATCGGCGGCGAGTCCTCCGGCGGTCTGGCCGTCCGGGGCCACATCGCGGGCAAGGACGGCATTTACGCCGCCGCTCTGCTGGTGGAAATGCTGGCCGTCACCGGCAAGTCCGTGTCCCAGCTGTACCAGGAGATCACCGACAAATATGGTATGCTGTATTACGAAGATGCTGCCTTCACCATGACCCAGGCGCGGAAGGTGGAGCTGCAGGAGAAGCTGTTTGTGAAGCTGGAAGTGCCGGACTTCGGCAACGCCGTGGAGAAGATCAACCGCACCGACGGCTGCAAGGTTTACTTCACCGACGGGAGCTGGGTCATCTGCCGCTTCTCCGGCACAGAGCCGCTGCTCCGCATGGCAGCCGAGGGTGAAAGCCAGTCTCAGGCCAGAACCTACATCCGCATCTGGCGGGAAGAGCTTGGGCTGTAAATTCCATGAAAATCGGGCGGCTCGAAAGA
>OGXT01002762.1_pt1 | contig 13302 bp, 8 predicted proteins | sample 1576361 | NCBI WGS metagenome assembly OGXT01 (sample SAMEA3541514, study PRJEB24748) | human gut metagenome | biome: human gut; feature: human-associated habitat; material: faeces | place: China | collected 2012 | reverse complement strand
GTGCTCTATACCCACCTTGTGCGCACCGGCGTGCTGACGCTCGACAAGCTCGTGGAGCTCATGGCGGTCAACCCCAGAAAGCGCTTCGGCTTCCCGCTGCGCGCGGACGATTACGCCGTCTGGGATCTGAACACGTGCTACCGCATCGACCCGGCGCAGTTTTGCTCCATGGGAAAGAGCACGCCCTTCGCCGGACAGACGGTCTACGGGCGGTGCGTGCGCAACGTCTGCGGCGGCGCCGTCGTCTGGCAGGACGCGCAGGACTGAGCGCCCTTCATTTACATATGAAATATATGACATACAGGACTTTTACGTACTGAGGAGGAAATCACATGCCCAAGAGAACGGATCTGAAGAAAATTATGATCATCGGCTCCGGCCCGATCATCATCGGCCAGGCGTGCGAATTTGACTATTCCGGCACCCAGGCGTGTAAAGCGCTGCGGCAGCTGGGATACGAGATCGTGCTGGTCAACTCCAATCCGGCTACCATTATGACCGACCCGGGCACGGCGGATGTGACCTATATCGAACCGCTGAACGTGGAGCGGCTGACCCAGATCATCGAAAAAGAGCGTCCCGACGCGCTGCTGCCCAACCTGGGCGGTCAGTCGGGTTTGAACCTTTGCTCCGAGCTGGCTAAGGCGGGCGTGCTGGATAAGTACAATGTCAAGGTCATCGGCGTACAGGTGGACGCGATCGAGCGCGGCGAGGATCGCGTGGAATTCAAAAACACCATGAACAGCCTCGGCATCGAAATGGCGCGCAGCGAGGTGGCGTATTCGGTCGAGGATGCGCTCGCCATCGCCGACAAGCTGGGCTATCCGGTGGTACTGCGCCCGGCGTACACCATGGGCGGCGCCGGCGGCGGTCTGGTATACAATGTGGACGAGCTGAAAACCGTTTGCTCGCGCGGCTTGCAAGCCAGCCTGGTCGGCCAGGTGCTGGTGGAAGAATCCATCCTTGGCTGGGAAGAGCTGGAGCTGGAAGTGATCCGCGACGCGAAAAACAACATGATCACCGTCTGCTTTATCGAAAATATCGACCCGCTGGGTGTGCACACCGGCGACTCGTTCTGCTCGGCGCCCATGCTGACCATCTCGCAGGAGGCGCAGGATGAGCTGCAGCGGCAGGCGTATAAGATCGTGGAAGCCATCGAAGTGATCGGCGGCACCAATGTGCAGTTTGCGCACGATCCGGTCAGCGGCCGTATCGTTGTGATCGAGATCAATCCCCGTACCTCGCGCTCGTCGGCACTCGCCTCCAAAGCGACCGGTTTCCCGATCGCGCTGGTGTCCGCGATGCTCGCCAGCGGCTTGACGCTGGACGAGATCCCCTGCGGCAAATACGGCACGCTGGATAAATATGTGCCCTCCGGCGATTATATCGTTATCAAATTTGCCCGCTGGGCGTTTGAAAAATTCAAGGGCGTTGAAAACAAGCTGGGTACTCAGATGCGTGCCGTGGGCGAGGTCATGAGCATCGGCAAAACCTATAAAGAGGCGTTCCAAAAAGCCATCCGCAGCTTGGAAACCGGTCGCTATGGCTTGGGTGTTGCCCAATTCGCGGGCAAGAGCAAGCAGGAGCTGCTGGATATGCTGCGCGTGCCCACCAGTGAGCGCCAGTTCATTATGTACGAAGCGCTGCGTCAGGGCGCGACGGTGGACGAGCTGTACGAGCTGACCAAAATCAAGCACTATTTCATCGAGCAGATGAAAGCGCTGGTGGAGGAAGAGGAAGCGCTGAAGGCGTTCCACGGTCGTGTGCCGGACAAAGCCGCCCTGCGCCAGGCGAAGCTGGACGGCTTTGCTGACCGGTATCTGGCGGGGCTGTTGGATGTGCCGGAAGCGGACGTGCGTGCCGCGCGGCACCAGTACGGCATCGAGGAAGCGTGGGAAGGCATTCATGTCAGCGGTACCAAAGATGCCGCCTACTACTATTCCAGCTACCACATGAAGGACGAAAGCCCGGTCAACACCGACAAGCCCAAGATCATGATCCTGGGCGGCGGCCCCAACCGTATCGGTCAGGGTATCGAATTTGACTATTGCTGTGTCCACGCGTCGTTGGCACTGAAAAAGCTGGGTTTTGAAACCATTATTGTCAACTGCAACCCGGAGACTGTGTCCACCGACTACGACACCTCCGATAAGCTGTATTTCGAGCCGCTGACGCTGGAGGATGTGCTGAGCATCCACGAAAAAGAGAAGCCGGTGGGTGTGATCGCGCAGTTCGGCGGTCAGACCCCGCTGAATTTGGCAGCGGATCTGAAAAAAGCCGGTGTCAACATTCTGGGCACCACCCCCGAAACCATCGACCTGGCGGAGGATCGCGATCTGTTCCGCAACATGATGGACAAGCTGGGCATTCCGATGCCGGAATCCGGCATGGCGGTCACAGTGGACGATGCGCTCAAGATCGCGGGCGAGATCGGCTATCCGGTGATGGTGCGTCCCTCCTATGTGCTGGGTGGTCGCGGCATGGAAGTGGTGTACGACGCCGAAGCGCTGACCTACTATATGCAGCAGGCGGTGGGCGTGACTCCCGACCGTCCGATCCTGATCGACCGGTTCCTGCACCACGCGACCGAGTGTGAAGCTGACGCGATCAGCGACGGCGAGCATGTGTTTGTGCCGGCGGTGATGGAACATATCGAGCTGGCGGGTGTCCACTCGGGCGACTCCGCGTGCATCCTGCCCTCTAAGAACCTGACCGACGAGCAGGTCGCCACCATCAAAGAATACACCCGCCGGATCGCTGCGGAAATGCACGTGGTGGGTCTGATGAATATGCAGTACGCCATCGAGGACGGCAAGATCTATGTGCTGGAGGCCAACCCTCGCGCCTCGCGCACCGTGCCGCTGGTGTCCAAGGTTTGCAACATCCAGATGGTGCAGATCGCGACCGACATCATGACCGGTCATCTGACCGGTCGTCCGTCGCCGGTGCCGGGGCTGAAAGAGAAATCCTTCTCCCACTACGGCGTGAAAGAAGCGGTGTTCCCGTTCAATATGTTCCCCGAAGTGGACCCCGTTCTGGGGCCGGAGATGCGCTCCACCGGCGAGGTGCTGGGACTGGCTCCCACCGTGGGCGAAGCGTTCTACAAGGCGCAGGAAGCCACCAAGACCTGCATCCCGCTGAGCGGCACGGTGCTGCTGAGCGTCAACGACCGCGACAAAGCGGAGTTGGTGGATCTGGCCAAAGGCTTCCACGAGTGCGGCTTCCGCATTCTGGCGACCGCCGGCAGCTACGCGCTGATCCATGAAGCGGGCATTCCTGCCGAAAAGGTGTTCAAGCTGCAGGAGGGTCGTCCCAACATTCTGGATAAGATCACCAACGGCGAAATTGATCTGATCATCAACACGCCGGTCGGTAAGCAGAGCGCGACCGACGACAGCTACATCCGCAAAGCGGCGATCAAAAACCGCGTGTCGTACATGACCACCATGGCGGCGGCGCAGGCGACGGTCGAGGGCATCAAAGCGGTCAAGCGTCCGGAAAGCCTGGGCGTCAAATCGCTGCAGCAGTTCCACGCCGAGATCACCGATAAATAAGCGATTGCAACCGACAGGCTCTGGAACATGGTTTCAGAGCCTGTCTTTTCAAAAAGGAGGTTCCCATGCTGACCATACAAGCGCTGACCCCGCAGCAGGTCACGCAGATTTACCACCGGCATATGGTGCGCGATTTTCCGGCGGACGAGCTGAAACCGCTGGACAATATGCTGCCGCTGTCGCGGCTACGGCTTGTGGGAGGACGGCGCGCTGTGCGCGTATGCGCTGCTGATGACGGTGCCGGACGGTCGTGTGCCGCTGCTGGATTATCTGGCGGTGGTGTCTGACCGGCGGGATCATGGCTACGGCAGCCGCTTTTTGCAGCTGCTGAAAGCGGAGCTCGCCGACTATGACGGCATTGTACTGGAAGCGGAGGCAGTCGCATACGCTGTGGGTGGGGCGGATCGCGCCATCCGCACCCGGCGGCTGGCGTTTTACCACCGCAACGGGCTGCGCAGCACCAGCCTGCAAACCCATCTGTTTGGGGTAACGCTGTCCATTCTGTATCTGCCTTGCGGGCGCGATGTATCGGATGGACAGTTGTATTGTGAGCTGGACGCGCTGTATCGACGGATGTTCCCGGTGTGGTTGAGTCGGTACGCCTGTTTGTCCATGCGCCACGCGTAACAAGAGGAAAAGGCAAAAAATGTTTGCCGAACCCTCTTGTTCCCATAGGGCATTTTGTGCTATACTGGCGACAGAAACGCAGAATACGACAAAAACGGCGGTGCCGGATTCGCGCTGCCGCCGACATACGATTTTTGGTACCGAGGAGGAACGGTTATGTATTGTAAATACTGTGGTAAGGAAAACACCGGCGACGCCGTGTTCTGTTCCTTTTGCGGGAAACCGCTGAAAGACAACGCTCCCTCTGCCGGTCAGAAGACCTATGCGCCCCCTGTGCAGGACGGCTATACCGGTCCGGTCAATATGTGGGGCGAACCCATCGATGATCTGACCCGGGAATTCCACCCGGTCGAGGACATCCCCCAGCCGGCGGATGATATTTCCGCCACGCGGGTGGCACCCGCCATCACCGACCTGTCGTCCACCGAGGCGACGGGCGAAGCGCCGTCCGAACCGGAAGGGGAGGGCGCGCCGCAGCCGGGCGGCTTTTTCTCCCGCTTTAAGAATCCCAAGCTGGTGATCGGTGTGATCGTGGCGACTGGTGTGCTGCTGTTTGTGTTGATGCTTACGCTGGTGCTGACGCTGGTGATGCCGGGCAGCGATCCGGACGCGACCCCGCCCGACCAGTTCCTGTATACGGTGGAGGACGACCATGTCAGTATCCAAGCCTACATCGGCAAGGACAAAACCGTGGTGATCCCATCGCGCATCGAGCGCACCTCGGTCACCACCATTCTCGCCAACGCGTTCGCCAACCGCGATCTGCTGAGCGTGACCATCCCGAACAGCGTGACCTCTATCGCGGATACCGCGTTTGACGGCAACCCCGATTTGATCATCTACGGCCGCAAGGATTCTTACGCCAAGCTGTTTGCGGAAAAACACAATCTGACCTTTGCGTTGACCGGCAGCGCCACCTCGCGCACCGAAACGCTGACCACCGGTGACAACACCACCGCCGCGTCCAAGACGCTTCCGGCGCAGGATGAGCCGGAAACCACCACCACAACGGAGGAGGAAACCACCACCACGACGCGCCAGACGACCACCACCGCGCCGGAGGCGACCCATGCGCGCACCACTGCGCCGCCGCCCGCCACCGACCCCAACGCGTCGGCAGCCTCGCTGCTGGGCGAGAGCTTTAAGCAGGTCAAGGTGCGGCTGGGTAGCGATTACACCGCCAAGGTGGGCGGCTTGAGCTTCCCGCACCACTCGTTTGTGGAATTTGCCGGGCTGACCGGCGGTTCGCCGTCGGATACCAGCACGGTCAGCAGCGTGACCATCACCGAGGGGCACATCACCGAGGATGCCCGCATTGGTCATACCATGAGCCAGCTCAAGGCGATGATGCCTTCGTCGTCGGATTGGACGATCCAGGATAACCCCGGTGTGGGTGACCAGGCGAGCTTTACCATGACCTATGGCGGACGCACCATCAGCGTGGTTCTGTATTTTGACGGCACCGGCGACAGCGCCACCTGTATTCAGGCGTCTGTCAGCGCGGGCTGATGAGAAAAGCGGCTTTTGACAGAGTTTCTGCCAAAAGCCGCTTTTGTCGATTCCACCAAAACCAACCCCACTTTGGTTGTGAAAATTGACTTTGACACTGGCGGGAAAAAATGATAAAATAGCATCATTATGTCGATCGTGAAATAATGTGAAAAAGAGCAGGAGGCAGACAATATGGGTGGCTTTTTTGGCGTGGTATCCAAGGAGAGCTGTGTGTTCGATCTGTTTTTCGGAACAGACTATCATTCGCATCTGGGAACCCGGCGGGGCGGTATGGCGGTGTATGGCGAGAGCGGCTTTGACCGCGTGATCCACAACATCGAAAATTCGCCGTTCCGCACCAAGTTCGAGCGGGATGTGGAGCGCATGGAGGGCCATTTCGGCATCGGCTGCATTTCAGACAGCGAGCCGCAGCCCCTGACGGTGCGGTCGCATCTGGGCACCTACGCGATTACCACGGTCGGCCGCATCAACAATGTGGACGAGCTGACCCGCCTGTGCTACGAGCGCGGTCATATGCATTTTTTGGAGATGAGCAACGGCAACGTCAACCCCACCGAACTGGTGGCGGCGCTCATCAACCAGCGGGACAATCTGGTAGACGGCATCCGCTTTGCCCAAAGCGTGATCGACGGCTCCATGTCCATGCTGCTGCTGACCAAGGACGGCATCTACGCCGCCCGCGACCGGCTGGGACGTACCCCCATCATGATCGGTCAAAAAGAGAATGCCTACTGCGCTTCGTTTGAAAGCTTTGCCTATTTGAATTTGGGATACCACGCATACAAGGAGCTGGGCCCCAACGAGATCGTGTTTATGACACCGGATGGGGTGCAAACGCTGGCCGCCCCGCAGGAGGAAATGAAGATCTGTTCCTTCCTGTGGGTGTATTTCGGTTATCCCACCTCCACCTACGAGGGGGTCAATGTCGAAGAGATGCGCTATCGCTGCGGCGATATGCTGGCGGGTCGCGACAATGTCACGGTGGACGCGGTGGCGGGTGTGCCGGATTCGGGCACCGCGCATGCGGTGGGCTATGCCAATCGCTCGGGTGTGCCCTTCTCCCGCCCGTTCATCAAATACACCCCCACCTGGCCGCGCTCCTTCATGCCCACCCACCAAAGCCGCCGCGATCTGATCGCGCGTATGAAGCTGATCCCGGTGGATGCGCTGATCCGTGACAAGCGGCTGCTGCTGATCGATGACTCCATCGTGCGCGGCACCCAGCTGCGGGAAACCACCGAGTTTTTGTATAACAGCGGCGCCAAAGAGGTGCATGTCCGCCCGGCGTGCCCGCCCATTATGTTCGGCTGCAAATACCTCAACTTCTCTCGCTCCACATCGGATATGGATCTGATCGCCCGCCGGGTGATTGCCCAGCGCGAGGGGGATCAGGTGTCGCCGGAGGTGCTGGCGCAATACGCCAACCCCGAAACCCAGCAGTACAACGATATGGTGGCGGAGATCGGCAAGCAGCTCAATTTCACCTCGCTGCGGTTCCATCGGCTGGACGATATGATGGCATCCATCGGCATCGCCCCCTGCAAGCTGTGCACCTATTGCTGGAACGGTCAGGAATAAGAAATGCAAAAAAGCGCCCGCATCCGTCAGACATGGATGCGGGCGCTTTTGGGTGAACTCAGTAAATTGTAAAGGGGATCTCGGCTTTCAACCGGATGTCCGCCGACGGGTCCTCTTTTGTGGAAAGCTGTAAATAGGCGATGGCCTTGTAGTCACCTTTGGTCAGCTTGCCAGCCTCGTATTCGGCACTGCCGTCACTTCGGAGGGTGACCGGCTGCTTAGAATGCAGCACAGTGGAGTAGGATACATCGGCAAAGGCGCGGTTCAGCAGCGATTGACCGGAGGCATCGGCAATATCCACCAAGCAGAGTGGGTCGCTGTGCTGCACGGTGATGTCGGACTGATCACCGGTGTAGGTGTAGGTGACCGTCACATCCAGCAGCTGCCCCGGCTTCAGCTCGCTGGCTTTATACGCGCTTTGGGAAGAAGCGATGGTCAGCGTATAATCGCCATCGGTGGCGGTGTCGCTTTGCGGCTGGTTGGACGGCGTTGCCGAGCAACCCGCCAACATCCCACATGCCAATACAATACCAAATAATCTGCGCCATTTCATAAGCATACCTCCCAAATTTTATTCATTTCTGTTTTCGGTATCATTATAACACGCGGCAAAATCGCGTCAATGCATATACGGCGGATTTGTAGGAACGCATAAAGCAGGGGAGCCGTCGCTGTGCAATATGGGAAAAAAGAGGGAACGCCCGCGGGCGTTCCTCTTTTTTGCGTGCCGATGACTATTTTTCATTGACGATCACCCAGTCGCGGTTTTCCTCCACGCTTTCGTCGCTGGGACGCGCCACATTGGTTTGGGGAAAGCGGCGATCCGGCTTTGTGATGGGCTTCATCGCGTAGGCGCCGGTGATCTTGCCTTTGGCTTTGTCCGCGCGCGTGTCCTGACGCAGGATGGCTTCCTGTTGTTTCTTTTGCTGCTGCTTTTCGTCCATGATGAATCCCTCTTTTCGGAATTAGTATGCACCGCGTAACCGCCGCTTATGCATCGCTTGCCGCCGCAGCAGGGGAGCAAAACGACTCGGCAAACGCCGTGTGCAGCCGACAATATATAGCAACGCCGCCTAGCGTTTCTTATTGGCAAAAATGCAAGCAAGTTGGGCGGAACCGGACGGCGAATCGCTGTTTTTTGCCGAAATAAAGAAAAAAGGTCGTCAAATCGCAAAAAACGATTGACAACCGTATGACTCTATGGTATGATAAATTCCTGTATCGCACAGTGGGGCTCTATGCCTATTCTGGTGACATCATAGCACATAACCCCGCAAATGGCAAGAGGGTTTTGCAAACTTTTTGCCGACCGGCCAAAGCCCCGCTTTTGGTATGGCGGAGAATGAAATTTCGGAAACAGGAGTGAACGCGGATGGTGAACATTAAACCGGTAAAACTGGGAAACAACACCCGTATGAGCTTTGCGAAGATCAATGAGGTCTTGGAAATGCCCAACCTCATCGAAATTCAGAAAAACTCGTACAAGTGGTTCCTGGAAAAAGGGCTGAAAGAGGTATTCAACGATTCGACCTCGATCACCGACTACACCGGCAATCTGGTACTGGAGTTCGTGGATTATCGTTTGGACGAAAATCCGAAATATTCCGTGGAGGAATGCAAGGTGCGGGACGTCACCTATGCGGCGCCTCTGCGTGTCCGTGCTCGTCTTATCAATAAAGAGACCGGCGAGATCAAGGAATCCGAAGTGTTTATGGGCGATTTCCCGCTCATGACCGAAAGCGGCACCTTTGTTATCAACGGTGCCGAGCGTGTCATTGTATCCCAGCTGGTGCGTTCGCCCGGCGTGTACTATGGCATGAGCTACGATTCCACCGGCAAAAAGCTGTTCACCTCGACGGTGATCCCCAACCGCGGCGCGTGGCTGGAATATGAAACCGATTTTTCCGATATTTTCTATGTTCGTATTGATAAAAACCGCAAAATGCCGGTGACGGTGCTGCTGCGGGCGCTGGGCTTGGGCAGCGACGCCGAAATTCTCGATTTCTTCGGGGATGACGAGCGGATGCACGCCACCATCGAAAAAGATATTACCAAAAACACCGAGGAAGCGCTGCTGGAAGTGTACCGCAAGCTGCGCCCCGGCGAGCCGCTGACGCTGGAAAATTCGCAGCAGCATTTGGAGGGTCTGTTCTTTGACCCCCGCCGCTACGACCTCTCCCGCGTGGGTCGCTATAAATACAACAAAAAACTGGGCTTGTCCAACCGTCTGGCGGGCTGCACCCTCAGCCGCCCGGTCGTCAATCCCTCTACCGGCGAGCTGATGGCGGAGGCCGGCGAGCTGATCGACCGCGCCCGCGCCATGGAAATGGAAGATGCCGGTGTGACTGTCGCGTATGTCACGGTGGAAACCCACGGCGGCGAAACCCGCGAGGTCAAGATCATCACCAACGGCATGGTGGACATTCATAAATATGTGAACTTCGATGTGGAAGAGCTGGGCATCAACGAGCGGGTGTCTTTCGCGGTGCTGCAGGAGATTCTGGAGCAGAACGAGGACGAAGAGTCGCTGAAAGAAGCGATCCGCGCCCGCGCTGGCGATCTGATCCCCAACCACATCACGGTGGACGACATCTTCGCGTCGGTCAACTATGTCAACTGCCTCGCGTTCGACATCGGCACCACCGATGACATCGACCACTTGGGCAACCGTCGCATCCGCTCGGTGGGCGAGCTGCTGCAGAACCAGTTCCGCATCGGCTTCTCCCGTATGGAGCGCGTGATCCGTGAGCGTATGACCCTGCAGGCGCAGGATATGGATGTCATCACGCCCCAGGCGCTGATCAACATCCGCCCGGTGGTGGCGGCGATCAAAGAGTTCTTCGGCTCCTCTCCACTGTCGCAGTTTATGGATCAGACCAACCCGCTGGCGGAGCTGACCCACAAGCGCCGTCTGTCGGCTCTGGGCCCCGGCGGTTTGTCGCGTGACCGCGCCGGATTCGAGGTGCGTGACGTTCACTACAGCCACTACGGCCGTATGTGTCCTATCGAAACGCCCGAAGGTCCCAACATCGGCTTGATCTCGTATCTTGCCACCTTCGCGCGGATCAATGAATATGGCTTTATCGAAGCACCGTTCCGCCGGGTGGACAAAGAAACCGGTGTCGTAACCGACGAAGTGGTGTATATGCCCGCCGATGTGGAGGATGACTTCATTGTGGCGCAGGCGAACGAACCGCTGGACGAAGACGGTCATTTCGTGCGTGAGCGCGTCAACGCCCGTCACCGCAGCGAGTTTTTGGAAATCGACCGTTCCCGCATCGATTACATGGACGTTTCGCCGAAGATGGTTGTCTCGGTCGCGACCGCGATGATCCCCTTCCTGGAAAACGACGATGCCAACCGCGCATTGATGGGTTCCAACATGCAGCGGCAGGCGGTGCCGCTGCTGAAAACCGAATCGCCCATTGTCGGTACCGGTATGGAATACAAAGCCGGTGTGGACTCCGGCGTGGCGGTGCTGGCGAAAGAAGCCGGTACGGTGGTGTCCGTGTCGGCGGATCGCGTGATGATCAAACGCGATTCCGACGGTTCGATCGATACCTACAAGCTGATCAAATTCATGCGTTCCAACCAGGGCACCTGTAATAACCAGCGCCCGGTGGTGTCGCATGGCCAGCATGTGATCAAAGGCGAAGTGGTGGCGGATGGTCCGTCCACCAGCAACGGCGAAATCTCGCTGGGTAAAAACGTGCTGATCGGCTTTATGACCTGGGAAGGTTACAACTACGAAGACGCCGTCCTCATCAACGAAAAAGTGGTGCGGGACGATGTGTTTACCTCCATCCATGTGGAGGAATATGAGATTGAATCCCGTGACACCAAGCTGGGGCCGGAGGAGATCACCCGCGATATCCCCAACGTGGGCGAGGACGCGCTGAAAGATCTGGACGAGCGCGGTATCATCCACATCGGTGCCGAGGTGCGGTCGGGCGACATTCTGGTCGGTAAGGTCACCCCCAAGGGCGAAACCGAGCTGACCGCCGAGGAACGCCTGCTGCGTGCCATCTTTGGTGAAAAAGCGCGCGAAGTGCGCGACACCTCGCTGCGTGTGCCGCACGGTGAGTACGGCATCATCGTGGATGTGAAGGTGTTCACCCGCGAAAACTGCGACGAGCTCAGCCCCGGTGTCAACATGATCGTCCGCTGCTACATTGCGCAAAAGCGGAAGATCAGCGTCGGCGATAAGATGGCGGGTCGCCACGGTAATAAGGGCGTTGTGTCCCGCATCCTGCCCAGCGAGGATATGCCGTTCCTGCCGGATGGTCGTCCGCTGGACATCGTGCTGAACCCCTTGGGCGTGCCGTCGCGTATGAACATCGGTCAGGTGCTGGAAGTGCACCTGGGCTATGCGGCTGCGGCGCTCGGCTTTAAGATCATGACGCCGGTTTTTGACGGCGCGCATGAGCAGGATATTCAGGAGCTGCTGGAGCAGGCGGGCAAACGCCGCGACGGCAAAACCGAGCTGTATGACGGTCGTACCGGTGAGAAATTCGACAACCCGGTCACCGTGGGTTACATGTACTTCCTGAAATTGCACCATCTGGTTGACGATAAGATCCACGCGCGTTCCACCGGTCCCTACTCGCTGGTGACGCAGCAGCCTCTGGGCGGTAAAGCCCAGTTCGGCGGCCAGCGTTTCGGCGAAATGGAGGTGTGGGCGCTGGAAGCGTACGGCGCCGCTTACACGCTGCAGGAGATCCTGACCGTGAAGTCGGACGATGTGGTGGGTCGTGTCAAGACCTACGAAGCCATTGTCAAGGGTCAGAATGTGCCGCAGTCGGGTGTGCCGGAATCCTTCAAGGTTCTGATCAAAGAGCTGCAGTCGCTGGGTCTGGACATCAAGGTGCTGGATAAGAACAAAGAAGAGATCGACCTGAAGCAGACCTTCGATGATGACGACGACATCAACATGGTGCCGTCCGATGATCAGGCGTTCCAGGAAGTGACCGACGAAAGCGAACTGGTCGGTTACGGCGTGGAAGAGCCGGATCCCGACGAGCTGCTGGCTGATGTCGATGTGTTTGACGAGTTCGACGGCGACGCGTCGGACGACGATGAGCTGTAAGAGGGGAGGAACAACAGATGGAATTTAATGTTTTCGATTCGATCAAAATCGGTCTGGCCTCTCCGGATCAGATTCGTGAGTGGTCTTACGGCGAAGTCAAAAAACCCGAAACCATCAACTACCGCACGCTGAAACCCGAACGCGACGGCCTGTTCTGTGAGCGTATCTTTGGACCGACCAAGGACTGGGAGTGCCACTGCGGTAAATACAAGCGTATCCGCTATAAGGGCAAGATCTGCGACCGCTGCGGCGTTGAGGTCACCCGTGCCAAAGTGCGCCGCGAGCGTATGGGTCATATTGAGCTGGCCGCGCCGGTGTCGCACATCTGGTACTTCAAGGGTATTCCGTCCCGCATGGGTCTGTTGCTGGATCTGTCCCCCCGTCTGCTGGAGCAGGTGCTGTATTTCGCCTCGTACATCGTGGTGGATCCGGGCAGCACCCCGCTGACCAAACAGCAGATCCTCAGCGAAAAAGACTATCGCGATATGCGCGAAAAATACGAGGATGATTTTGACGCCGGCATGGGCGCCGAATACATCAAAAAGCTGCTGGCCGAGCTGGATATGGAAAAACTGTCAGCCGAGCTGAAAGAGGAACTGGAAACCGCCACCGGTCAAAAGCGGGCGCGCCTGCTGAAACGGCTGGAAGTGGTGGAATCTTTCCGCCTGTCGGGCAACCGCCCCGAATGGATGATTCTGGATGTGGTGCCGGTGATTCCGCCGGATATCCGCCCCATGGTGCAGCTGGACGGCGGTCGTTTTGCGACCTCCGACCTGAACGATCTGTATCGCCGGGTCATCAACCGTAACAATCGTCTGAAACGCCTGCTGGAGCTGGGCGCGCCGGACATCATCGTCCGCAACGAAAAGCGTATGCTGCAGGAGGCGGTGGACGCCCTGATCGACAACGGCCGCCGCGGTCGTCCGGTCACCGGTCCCAACAACC
>OGXT01002759.1_pt1 | contig 13308 bp, 16 predicted proteins | sample 1576361 | NCBI WGS metagenome assembly OGXT01 (sample SAMEA3541514, study PRJEB24748) | human gut metagenome | biome: human gut; feature: human-associated habitat; material: faeces | place: China | collected 2012 | reverse complement strand
GCGATGCTTGCTGGTATGATTAATTACCGCGCCTCAACTTAATGAATTGCCAAATGACAACTGCGACAGCAACAAAAACAAATACACAAATAAGGCTGATGGTTACTATTGTTTTCGTAAGTTGCATTGAATTCACATCATATATAATAGATTCCGAACCTGTAGCATCAATGGTGACAATTTGAGAATAAGACGTAGCAATCCAGTTAAATATTCCCATATCATTTCTAATTAGATATGTAGTATTACCAACTGTCCGAGTTGTTGAATACAGTAGCGAATTTCTGTATGAGTTGTTATCAATCGTATCTTGTACTGCCTTAATATCTAATATATTGCCGTCTGAATCAAGCGATATTATCACATCGCTACGAATGAAATAAATATTAACGTGTTGCTCATCCCATTCAACACAAAAACTTTGAGTACAATTGAACGTATATCCATACAAGAACTCTCCTTGAGACGTATATACGCAAATCTCTTTGTCTTGGGAACCCGTTTGTCCAATCGCAATCAATCCCTGTTCATTTACATCGAAGCATAGGACTCCTCTTTTTTCAGGTTCGGCACTTAATGGTGATACATTGATACTTGCCACAAATGTAGTTTTTGTCTCATCAGAAAGATCTTCTGTAAAAAATCCTGTATTCATTGCATTTACCTTTATTGCATTTGTAGAAATAACAATCAATAATACAAATGATAGAAGCAGATAAATTCGTTTTAATTTCATATCTACCACTCCATAATTTTAATGTACACAGATCTCGCAACCTCATAAACATTAAATTGGGTGTACGGTAGCGTAACCGTTGTTCCCCATTCAACATGAAACTCCTTTCCAGGTGTACCAAATCCAACATTTCCAGTTAATCCGAAATATCTGGTGTTTAATGCTGGGTCTGGCATAAACATTACGTCTCCACCAGCCGCGACAGGAACACCCTCAATAGGCACAGCTATTGAGCCACCTACTTGATAATAGGCATCATTCAATTTGTCAATGTTGGGAGCATTTGTTACACTTTGATAGCGCGTTATAGATATACCAGGATCGCCTCCGGTAATACCCCCTCCGCCAGAAACTTGGATCGCAACATTTCCCTTAGTATCCATAGATACGCCAATTTGACCATTGAAAATCCATGCACTGGGTGTTCCACTCACATTGACACCAGTAGAATATGTTAAGTCAACCTTTGAAAGAGTCTTTTGAACAGTTTTTACGACTGGCTTAACAATATTCTTTGCTACCCATTTAACAGTATTCTTTATCCACTTAGGCCAGTTTCCAGCTTGATCATCCATATTAACTGGATTGTTAAAGCAGTATGCAAAAAGATTGTATCCTTTTAAATCTCCACCAACACCAGCTATAACGTTGTCTGCATTAATCCACCGACCAACCTCAGGATCGTAATAACGACTGGATACATAATAGAACCCCGTCTCAGAGTCGTAATAATATCCACGATAGCGAAGCGGGTTGACGTTGGCGATGTGAGTCGAATCTGTAATCGCCGCACCATTGGCATCGGTAACAGAAATTACATTGCCCCAAGCATCATAGTTGTAGTTGGCAATAACCGCACCTGCACCGTCGTAAATGCGAATAACATCTCCGCGCCAGTTGCAGACAAAGTAGTAGTCGGTTGTAGTGCTGCCGTTCTTGTAGCGAACACCGGATGGGTTGCCGTCGGCATCATAGAAGAACCACAGCTCTGTCGTGCCGAACTTCTCATACTGCAAGGTGTTTCCGACATAGTAGTACTCGTGCTTAACACCGTTGACGGTCTTTGATGTTCTCAGCCCGTCCACATCGTAGGTGTAGTTTGCAGTTATGCCGTTGCCGCTGAGCGTCGCCAGTTGTCTGCCGTTCTGCCAAGTGAGAGTGTACCCTCTGTAAGACAGCGGATTGCCTATCTCATCATAGGTAATAGCCTGACCGTCATATGAGGTCAACTTGTCCTTCCAATTGGTGTCGTCATATCCGTAATTCACAATCTTAGTAGCCGTGACACCGTCAAGGCTGCCCCATGTCAGAGGATAAGTTGTGACAGACAGAATGTTTCCGCCGTTGTCATAAGTATACACTTCCGTGCAGTTTTTGACAAGGTCATCTGCACGAACCAGCTGATTCAATTCGTCATAAGCGAACTGCTGCTGTTTGGTATATGCCGTCTCTGCGGTCTTGTGGCGGCGCGAAATCTCAGTAATATTTCCGTTGGCATCATAGGTGTAGCCATAGATATATTCGCTGATATGTTCCCAGCCAATCTTCGTGGTGCGCGAATTGTTTCCACGGTCTGACATCCAATAAACATACTGATGGTCTATCGGCGTAGTGGTATTGATAACCGTTCTGTTACGACGAAGGATGGAATCATAAGAATATGTCGCAGTCTTGCCCGAGGGATACGTATACTTCGATGCAAGATTGTCCTTTCCGTAATCGAATTTTTCGGTCATGCTTACTCCACCCGCAGATGAAGTAAACTTTGACACGTTGTTGTTCATGTCATATCCGTACTCGGCGTCATAGATGCGCTTTTTGCTGCCGTAAGTGCATCTCCTGATTGAACAATCGATTTGATCTTTACCATAGTTGCCTCCTTTACCGTGAGAGTAACAGATGGAGGGAGAGAAAATCCTCTCAATCTGTTTTTTCACTTAAAGACAAAAGGTAAGCCTTATTTTTGAAAGTTCACAAAATGCGATGCTTGCGGTAATAGATTATTCTTAAATGAATTGTGGCTTTATCCATATTGAAGACAGTTGTTCGTTGTCAATAACTGCGACGGTATTCTTCGCAAACTCTACACCTTTACTTTTGCTATTACAGTCTGGATTACCAATGCAAACCCATCCTGTTTTGCCATTAAAATATGTTTGCCAATCGCTTGCATACTGTATGCCAGTACCCTCTTGGTATTTTCTATCAAACGATACCATTAAGATTCCTGGTTGGGATACAGGGATAACTAACTCTTTCTCAATCCAGTTATAGTCTGGATTTAACCCTGTCATTTGAAATACACGTCCATTTTCCAATTTTACATCTAAGCTATTGTACCCGTTTTCAATTAAAACCGAAAAGTTTACATCATTCCACGGATTATAGAAAAACGAATACTCGTCTTTTAAATATTGTGCTTCCCCATTAAAGACAATATTTTTATAATCAACAATAAATCGTATCATTGTTTACTCCTAAATAGAAAATGGACAATAGTATTTGTTGTAGTATCAACAACCAGTTCCCAGACACCGGATGAGCCATTATATGTTCCATTAACAACCCATTTCAGACCATTCTTCAAGCTGGAATCCGCCATTGGTTTTCCCGCTTTCATAATGTTTTTTATTACTCTGGTATCATATTAATTACAATGCAGGTCAAATATAAGATTTTATCCCATTCTCCTTGAAGAATGTCAAATCCGCTTTTGTAACATCTACCGCAAACGCAATCTTTTCATGTGAAATTGTTGCGAACCACAATTTGCCATTTCGATAGAAGCAAATATCTTCGGGAATATCGTTATCTATAGGCAAAAAAACATTGGGCATTAGCAAAAGTTGTTTACGGCTTTCCTTGCAACAACGGCAAACCACCATAATTTGATGCCTCATATAACCTAAAAAATTGACAAGCCAATCTTTTCTTTCAAAAATATAGTTTTCTACAAACGGTTGTAATTGTACACCATAATTAAAATCGGGAGGCAATTGTGAATAAGGTCTTTTTATAACAGCAGTAACGGAAAATCGGTCTGAATTTTTTGCTAAATAGTCTACAACTACCGATTCTTCTTTAACAATATCATCATAATTCAAATATATTCTATCAGACATAAAACACATGTCCTCCTGTTCTTTTTCCTCTTCGTGGTGCGCGAATTGTTTCCACGGTCTGACATCCAATAAACATACTGATGGTCTATCGGCGTAGTGGTATTGATAACCGTTCTGTTACGACGAAGGATGGAATCATAAGAATATGTCGCAGTCTTGCCCGAGGGATACGTATACTTCGATGCAAGATTGTCCTTGCCGTAATCGAATTTTTCGGTCATGCTCACTCCGTCTATTTTTTGAAGAAGGCATAGAGAATAATAGAATAAAAAATCAATGTCATGATTGGAAGAAGCGTCACTCCGACAGTTACGGTCTTTCTGTATTTCTGCTCAATATATCCGCGTTTCAATCCCCATACCTGAGCGCACCACAATGAGACAAACGCTAGCAGAGGCAAGAAAAGCTGTATTTTTGATAAAACATCAGACACCGGTCCCGGTATGTAAGCCCGAAAGAATCTTTCTACCGCGGCAAATATAGCGCAAAAAATAAACGCCGGCATAGCATAGAGCCACGATTGTTTGCCGATCTCTCCCCTTTTCACCTTGATTGCATAACGAACCGTTTCAAAAATCAATATCCCGGTAAATACAAGAGTCACCGCAATAAAAGTCCCGGGCGGCAAATAGCTCAATATTATGTACCTCCTAAGCCTGCATATGACTTAAACGCTTATTATAAAGTTCAATCTTTTTCGACATAATAATACAAATCCGCAGCAGCATATGCTTTATACAAATCCCCCATTTCACGGTCTACGATATACCAGCCATGTGTAAACGAAAAATCTCTTCCGACTGTATATGCATGAGCCAAGAAATACGGCTTACCATTTATAACTACCTTTAAAACTTATCGGCATCGCCGTTGTGATACCACGGCACTTGTCAGGAATACTCCTGAAACCTTTAAGGGCTTGGGATTATCCCAACAGTCTGCCATTTGTCCCCAAAAGGCGTTGCTTGCTGTTATATGTTATTTTGTAGCATAATTACTGCATACGCCAATCGTATTTTTCGCCTTGTGATATATCAAGAGTTATTCCGTTAATTGAAACTGTTGTATTGTCAATCCAAGCGATTTTGGCTTCGTATTCGTGATAGGCATCATAAATAATAGTTTTCCGATCGCCTGTTGTCAAATAAACTCTAACTGAAAAATCAACGGTTGCACCAGGCTCTGTTCTATATGCTTCTAAATTATATTTGCCATCCGGTGACTGCGAAGCCATTAAAAAAGTTTCCGGATTGTTTATTTGAGAGTCTCCAATATTCGAAATTGAAACAATATAATTTCGGACAAACAGAGCAAGTAATACTATTAAAACAACGCTTGATATTATAGATAAAATTATCACTATGGTTCTTTTCATCATCATAACCTCCTCAATGGCCTTTATTATAAAGCATAATTCCGTACATTAATATATACATTGGGTCGCGAAGATCATCCCATTGGAAGCCATAATAAACGAAAAATTGGATGTTCCTGCCTTAATTTGCGCAAAACCTGCACCAGCCAGCAAAACTGAATCTGGCTGGGATATATTTTATGCCTGTCCGCATTTTTATGTTTATCCATATATTTTAATTCCTTTCATACCAAACGGATGCTTGCAGTGGTTGATATCTGATTGGAGTGATATCTCGAACTATTCTGCCGCAGTTCTATAAAATTTACATCTCTCTTCCATGCAAATTTTCAATAATTTTTCTCGCAATCGTTTCGCACTCCTGCGGACTTTTGTCAAATGTCCCGGCATCGAAATCCCGGACAAATATATTATATATATCGTTTTTCAATGTTTCAACATCGGTATCAAAAGTCAGCATTTGCGCCAGTTCAATGCTGATATCGTCGTATTCATCGGAGGGGCAGTGGCAGCAGGTCAAAAGATCGACCGGATCCCACCCGTCGATTATCGCTTTTACTTTTTCAAATGCCTCGCGCATAAAGCCCTCTCTTTTCTCTCACTTTCCCGCTTCGGATTTTCCGTATCTTTCACTTTATCACTCCTCATTTAAACTATGATATAAACTTGGAATCGTCAAATATTTTTAAGGTTTGATTATAGACACATAAACAGTGTATATAAGCATTACAATCAGAAACAACCAAAAGCCTATCTTCATTGCATTAGCTTTGAAAAGGTGTTTTTTTCTGTATGCAATTATTTTTTCATAGTCCGCTTCGGGAATATGACGAGTTAGATAAATATAATACATGGCACTTGACAGCCATACATACACATGAAATTGCTCGCCGTTGCCTTTATGAAATCGCGGACTTATATTTTCCAACAGATCTATATCGTCCCATTTTTTTACTCGAGCCTTGCTGTAGAAATGCCTTGTAAGTATAAAGTACTTAAAGCCTTCTTTGGCAACTGTTTTTTGAAAAATCAGTATGCATCCGAATTTTATTTTGACTATCTGATATCCGGACTCATACATTCTGTTCAGATAATCTCTCAGTCTTTCAATTCGTGTCAACGCAAAAGAAAAAAATCTTATAAGCTTTTTTTGATTTTCCATTTTTATCAACCTCTATCGTTAAATACGGTTTAATTGAATTTGATATCCAACCGGATTTATCTTCAATTGAACTGATTTTTCACATTCATCAATTCGTCAAAGAAACGCGAAACACTTCTTCATTAATTTTTATCTCATATCCATCCTGAATCCTCGGGACATAAGTATAAAATGTATATGCACACATCTCCGTTCCCGGCGCAGGTGTTTTTATGCAAAAGAAATCGGAGTTCCTGCTGTCCGAAACCTCAATCTCATTGTCAAGGAAGTTGCTGTTAACATTAACATAATAATCATCTGTTCCTTTTACTCTAAAAATTGTTATCGTACATTTTGTATTTTCAGATCTTTTGAAATAAACCGTTTTAAATGTCGATAACGTTTCTAACTGCCAGCCATTTTCCCCTTTAGGTATAAGGCACTGACCCTTTTCGCCTTCATCCGTATACAGCACCATTGCCGACTTCTCGCCATCTATAACTTTCACAATCTCACCCTGCTGAGAATAGTTAAATACCTCTTGCGGCGACGAGAATGTTCGCAAAAATTTCTCAGGTGGGAACTCCGACATAAATATCGAGCCTATAGCAAAGACTAAAACGCCAACAATTATCGTAAGCCATTTTTTCCTGCCATTACTTTTTTTGATTATCAATACAACCGCAACAATTACGGCAAGAGAAAATAGTAGCCTGATGATTTTAAACATTATTTTTCAACCTTAATTTCATTATTACCGAGCCAATGTTTTAATAAGCACGGACGTTTTCAATATAATTACCCGCCACGCCATTCACGCACACTGAATTAAATTTAAGTTTCCTGGTTTTTCACTCGGCTTTATGACAAACCGGCGTTAATTTGTTCAGTGTTATTTAAACGTATACTCTCCCCGAAAGAAACCAACAAATCGTCCTTTTTTATCGCGCGATGTTATATGCGAAAGATTAAAAACGGCCGTTGCAATTGCTGTTGCTTCATGAATTGCGTAAGTTACTATAATAACCCAGTTAATTTCTCTTGTAAGATAATAAGTCATGCTCACTATCGCAAGAGTTATTATAGAAACAACAATTGAAACCACATCTGCAAGATGATACTTCTCGATATTGGGGCTAAAATCCTGCTCGGGAAGGCTCTTTATCGTCGCTCTTATGTAGCGCATGGTTTTTCTTTTGAAATATTTCTCTTTTCGCCACTCCCGCCTTTGGCGGTTAGTCAAGCCCTTCTCAAATAAAAAAATTACAATAGATTTATATATCCAATGATTATAAATTCCGTTTATGATAATTGCAATTATTATAAGGCTTATAGGAAACTGTCTCATTTCATTTAAATCATCGAAAGGAAGTATCATTTATTTATCACCTTACTCTTTTCAATCTCTGTCCTTGATTATAAGTATAACAGCAAATAATTCTCTTATCAATAACAATCACAAAAATTGACACTTTGCGCAGACGGGCGCGCAAGTTTGCCGTATATAAAAACTCCGCCCGAACAATCGGACGGAGCTTTCGGCATCTGAATTACAGCAAGTCCATTATTTATATATCATTTCCTGTCCGATACTTCCGAAAAGCGTCAGAAGAATCATCGGTTCGCAACAGAGAAGATATTATAGCCCTGAACCATCGCCGATTGCCATTTGCATCTTCTCAAAATTTTATTTTCTCTCTTTCGGTCGGTGCGATGCTTCGCACCTCGCAGCGCGCACCGAGCCCAATGCTAAAGCTTGTTGTTATATTCCGGGTCGCCCGGAAATTTGATTGCACAGTTTTTGTTAGGCGAACCACTCGATTATTTTGCCTAATACTCCGATGACTGTCATTCCGCAAAAGCCAAGCGCCCATATGCCCGAAAAAATGGCCAGCCAAAATGCCTGCTCAAACGGGTTCATATTCAACGGATTCATTTTCGTTTCCTCCAAATTATTTTTTCATGTATCGCACGATTGATTTTTGTTCCGCCAAAAGTTTCTTAGCCCATTGTAATCACGTCCTTTACTTTAAAATTGCACATATAAAAAATTTTCTCTAACCTGCTTTTGTTTTTATGTATTTATCTCCCGCTCCGTAATGTCGCACAGCGGGCAGAGGTATGTCCTCTGCCGCTGCGCTTACATAGGAGTAGAGAGGTGGTTGTCATTTTCAAGCCGCGAATATGCGGAACAGGCGGCAATATATTTTGCCATACGCCCGCCTTTTCGGGATAAATTATAATGCAAAACTGCGTTCTATGTAGCCGCCGATGCAAAAGCATAGATAAAACATGCGAAAAAAGAGATTTTTTGTTATCAACTATCCTACATATATAGTCTGCGAAAATGAAAAAGGTTACACTTTTTTTCAAAAAATTTTTTTAATTTTGGGGCGGGTATTGTATTTACTGAATTAAACGAAAAAAGCTCCGCCCGGAGAACCGGACGGAGCTTTTGATTTAGATTTATGCGTTGTGCTTCTTGATAGCTGCCTGAGCTGCGCTGAGGCGTGCGATCGGCACACGGAAGGGCGAGCAGGAGACATAATCAAGGCCGATGTCGTTGCAGAACTCGACAGAGCTCGGGTCGCCGCCGTGCTCACCGCAGATACCGCAGTGGAGCTTCGGGTTGACGGGCTTGCTCAGCGAGATGGTCATCTGCATAAGCTTGCCTACGCCGTTCTGATCAAGCTTTGCGAACGGATCGTTCTCAAAGATCTTGGTGTCATAGTAAGCGTTGAGGAACTTGCCTGCATCGTCACGGCTGAAGCCGAAGGTCATCTGAGTCAGGTCGTTGGTGCCGAAGCAGAAGAAATCAGCCTCAGCAGCGATCTCGTCGGCGGTGAGAGCCGCTCTCGGGATCTCGATCATGGTGCCGACCTCATACTCGAGATCAATGCCGGCAGCCTTTATCTCAGCGTCGGCAACCTCGACAACGATCTTCTTGACGAACTTGAACTCCTTGACGTCGCCGACAAGCGGGATCATGATCTCGGGAACGATCTTCCAATCGGGATGCTTCTTCTGAACATTGATAGCAGCGCGGATAACGGCAGCGGTCTGCATCTTTGCGATTTCGGGATAGGTGACGGTCAGGCGGCAGCCGCGGTGACCCATCATCGGGTTGAACTCATGGAGAGAAGCGATGATAGCCTTGATCTCATCAACGGACTTGTGCTTCGCAGCCGCAAGAGCCTCGATGTCGGCCTCCTCGGTGGGAACAAACTCATGGAGAGGCGGATCAAGGAAGCGGATGGTGACCGGCTTGCCTTCGAGGGTCTCATAGAGCTTCTCGAAGTCGCCCTGCTGATAAGGAAGAATCTTCTCAAGAGCCTCTTCTCTCTCTTCAACAGTGTCGGAGCAGATCATCTCGCGGAAAGCAGCGATTCTGTCAGCCTCGAAGAACATATGCTCTGTACGGCAAAGGCCGATGCCCTCTGCGCCGAGCTCAACAGCCTTGGCTGCGTCGCGCGGAGTATCTGCGTTGGTGCGAACCTTAAGGGTTCTGTACTTATCAGCCCAGCCCATGATTCTGCCGAACTCGCCTGCGATGGAAGCGTCGACAGTCGGGATGATGCCGTCATAAATGTTACCGGTGGAGCCGTCGATGGAGATGAAGTCGCCCTCATGGAAGGTCTTACCTGCAAGGGTAAACTTCTTGTTCTCCTCGTCCATGATGATCTCGGAGCAGCCGGAGACACAGCAGGTACCCATACCACGGGCAACAACAGCTGCGTGAGAGGTCATACCGCCGCGGACAGTCAGGATACCCTGAGATGCCTTCATGCCGGTGATGTCCTCGGGAGAAGTCTCAAGGCGGACAAGGACAACCTTCTCGCCTCTTGCCTTCCAAGCCTCAGCGTCGTCAGCGGTGAAGACGATCTTGCCGCATGCAGCGCCGGGAGAAGCGCCAAGGCCCTTACCGATCGGGGTAGCGGCCTTGAGTGCCTTTGCGTCAAACTGGGGATGAAGGAGGGTGTCGAGGTTTCTGGGCTCGATCATAAGAACAGCCTCTTCCTCGGTTCTCATACCCTCGTCAACGAGATCGCAGGCGATCTTGAGAGCTGCCTGAGCGGTTCTCTTACCGTTACGGGTCTGAAGCATGAAGAGCTTGCCGTGCTCGACGGTGAACTCCATGTCCTGCATATCTCTGTAATGGTCTTCAAGAATCTTGCAGACCTTCTTGAACTCTGCGAACGCCTCGGGGAACTTCTGCTCCATCTCAGCGATCTTCATGGGAGTACGGACACCTGCGACGACGTCCTCGCCCTGTGCGTTGGTGAGGAACTCACCGAACAGGCCCTTAGCGCCGGTTGCGGGGTCGCGGGTGAACGCAACGCCGGTGCCGCAGTCATCGCCCATGTTGCCGAACGCCATGGACTGGACGTTAACGGCAGTACCCCACGAATAGGGGATATCGTTGTCGCGGCGATAGACGTTTGCGCGGGGGTTGTCCCACGAACGGAAAACAGCCTTGATAGCGCCCATGAGCTGCTCCTTGGGATCGGTCGGGAAATCGGTGCCAATCTTTGCCTTGTACTCAGCCTTGAACTGAGAAGCGAGCTCCTTGAGATCGTCAGCGGTAAGCTCGACGTCCTGGGTCACGCCCTTCTTCGCCTTCATAGCGTCGATGAGCTGCTCGAAATACTTCTTACCGACCTCCATAACGACGTCGGAATACATCTGAATGAATCTTCTGTAGCAGTCCCAAGCCCAACGGGGATTGCCGGACTTCTCTGCGATAGCCTCAACGACTTCCTCGTTAAGACCGAGGTTAAGAATAGTGTCCATCATGCCGGGCATGGAAGCGCGGGCGCCGGAACGGACGGAAACGAGGAGCGGATTCTCCTTATCGCCGAACTTCTTGCCGGTGATGCCTTCCATCTTGACGATGTACTCGTTGATCTCTGCCATGATCTCGGGATTGATCTCGCGGCCGTCCTCATAGTACTGTGTGCAGGCCTCGGTGGTGATGGTGAAGCCCTGAGGAACAGGAAGACCGATGTTTGTCATTTCAGCAAGGTTCGCGCCCTTACCGCCGAGAAGCTCTCTCATCTGAGCGTTGCCCTCGGAGAACAAATAAACGTACTTGTGAGCCATGATATACCTCCGTAAATAGTGTTTTTAGCTGCGAAGAAGATGCAGAAACCAAAGGCTGCATCTTCGCCTCATGTTATTATAGCAGACCGGCAGGAAAAATACCATATATTTTTACAATAAAATAGCGATTTTTGCGACTTTTCTTTTGTACAGATTTGACTATACAATTATATATAGCGCAGGGAGAGCCTCCCTGCGCCGAAAAAGTGTCTGTAATTTAGATGTTCAGAACATAAAAGGCAAAAGAAAGCCCAACGCTGCAACAAAAATCAGCACGCCCGTAAGTATCGCCCACAGTTGCCATGTATCTCCTTTAACAATGAGATTTACCGTTTTAAATCCCGAAAAAGTTGCGCCTACCGTTGCCATAAAAACCAAAACAACAATTAAAATAGAGGGATCCATAATTTGCATAGCCTCCTTTTACACTGTCCAAAGATATTCTTCAACCAACTGCTCATACGCAGCAGAGCGTTTTATGTCGGCAAGCCTCACCTATTAACCGGCATTAAATCACCGCCTTTCCAAAATCAATTATTGTATATCATTTATAAAAATCAATTAACAAAAATATATTTCATATCAATATCGTCATCTGACAAATTAATTTTATCAAATTATATTTCCAATGTCAATACAAAAGACAATTATTTTTTGTATTATGCATTTAATATGCAATGTTTGTTGACACATCTTTATTTTTTGCGCAATCTGTGCTCAACAAACGGCACATCGCGACCGACAAACAGGATTTCATCACAAGCTGCGTTCTTCTCGATTTATAAAATCTTTGAAAAATCGCGCCGTCATATGCACAATGGCTTGTAATTTCACTCTTTTTCTGTCATAATATATTTTAAGATACCGCACGGGTATCAATAAGGAAAGGACAATGAGCTTTATGGATAAGAAATGTGCTGTTATTCTCGCCGCCGGCGAAGGCACGCGAATGAAGAGCAAAAAGCCGAAGGCTCTCGCCGAGGTTCTGTTCGCGCCGATGATCGACTGGGTCATAGGCGCCGTAAAAGAAAGCGGCATAGACGACATATGCGTTGTTAAAGGCTTCGGCGCGGAATATCTCGACGCGCACCTTGCAGGCAGCTGCGAGACCGTGCTCCAGAGCGAGAGACTCGGAACGGGTCACGCCGTTTTGCAGGCGGGAAACTTTATTGAAAGCAACGGCGGCGATGTCCTCGTTTTAAACGGCGACGCTCCGTTCATCGACGCAAAAACAATATACGATGCACTCGCCCTGCACAAAAAAGAGGGCAACAGCGTCACCGTTATCTCTGCGGAGATAGACGATCCGACCGGCTACGGCAGGATAATCCGCTCAGCGGACGGTTCGGTTGAAAAGATAGTCGAACAGCGCGACGCGAACGCCGAAGAGGCGGCTGTAAGAGAAGTCAACTCCGGCGCGTTCTGGTTTGACGGCAAAGCTCTGATGCGCGCGCTCAACAGCCTCAACGCAAAGCGCGCGAGCGGAGAGAACACGAAGAAAGAGTTCTATCTGACCGACGCTCTTGAAGAGATAAAGTCATACGGTCTGCGCGCAGGTTCGTTCACGGCGCAGAGCGAGGATATAATCCTCGGCGCGAACGACAGGGTTCAGCTCAACGCTCTCAATGAGCTTGCCCGTCACCGCGAGCTTGAGAAGCATATGCGTGCGGGCGTGTCGATCCCCTGCACCGACGGCGTCATTATCTGCCCCGGCGCAAAAATCGGCAGGGACACCGTGATTCTCACCGGTTCTGTGATAAAAGGCGACAGCGTTATCGGTGAGGACTGCACGATAGGTCCCGACTCGCTCGTTGAAAGCAGCACGATAGAAGAC
>OGXT01002753.1_pt1 | contig 13323 bp, 18 predicted proteins | sample 1576361 | NCBI WGS metagenome assembly OGXT01 (sample SAMEA3541514, study PRJEB24748) | human gut metagenome | biome: human gut; feature: human-associated habitat; material: faeces | place: China | collected 2012 | reverse complement strand
ATAGCCTTAACCTATATCAACGCTCATCGTGATAGGTATAAACGATTATGCCGAAACGCTGCATCATTATATAATATGTATAGGCAGATCGAAAGAGAGATCGCGAAAGGAGAATAAAAATGAAGATTGAGATTGTTAGAGAAAGATTGGATCACATGGTTTTATCTGAACGTGCAAGGGAGGCCGTAGACAGTTGTGACATGCAGGGCGTCATTGAGATGTTTGGAGCTTGTAAAACCGCCGCAGATGTCGAGACCGTTGTCGAGGAATATTGGGATTAAGGGGGATACAGAAAATGAAAGGTGAATCTGTTAAAAGTATAGCTGGAAGAACTCGTTGGGGATTGATCGGCGACGGTGATGCAATTTGTGTCTACTTGACAAGCGATGGGGCATTACACAGCTGCTATGTAGGCGCGAGCTGCATTTATTTGAGCGTGCAGGACGATGTTGTAAAGATGTGGTATTATTACAAGCCTACCAAGATGGAAACAATCCGCGAAAACGCGGTAAAAGCTTGCAAAGAGTATCTCAATCGCAAATACGGGAGGTGTAACGCATGATCAGCTGGTTATTGACATTAGACGACGCTGAACGGATTTACGGACAGCTCTGCTATGACGTGTCTATGTATGAGGGAGAGAGCAGACAACGCATGGAGCGTATTATTTTAGATTTGCAGTCATTAATTGATCGTAAGAGGATCGACATTGAGAGCTTTTTACAGGCGGCGCGTGAATGCGGTGAGAGGGGGGATCAGGATGTGGATATCAAATAGTGCCCGCAGGCATCTGGCCGTCTACGGTGAGATCGTATACTACGGCTGGCATTTGATGAGAGATCGAGAGACCGGTGCCGTGAACGGAAGGCGTATAATTGGCTGGCACTGGCAGGACGGGTGTCCGGTCAATGATCTGGGGGACACTGTCGTACTGTTTGGGCATCTGGATGCAAGGGGGCATTGGATTGAGTAGAGCGGGATACATCCCAGCCAAGAGCTGGGCAGATTATGACAGAGGGGATCCCAACAAGCTATCCCGGGATCAGCTCATTGATGTGGTAAGGAGAGGAGCAAAAGCCGCAAATCAGCGGCTTTTGCGGTTTGAAAAAGCCGGTCACACGAAAGGTATGTATAAGTCAGCAATGCGAAATCTGGCGGGCCGTCATAGGTACCAGGAGCGACCGGAAAAGCTGTCATTGTCACAGCTGAGGCATGAGTATATAATATTAAGATCATTTTTGAGCGCCAAAACGTCAACGATCCAGGGGCGGCGCGACACGATCTTAAAGAGGTACGCTAAGGCAGTCGGCAAAGGTTACACCGGGAGTTTGGAGGATTTTGAGTTCGCTGTTGAAAAGTACTTTAGCGAAAAGGTTGAAGAGCTGTATGACAGCAATGTAATATACACGTCGATTGTAAAGGGATTGACTAACATTATCGACAGGGTTGTAAGTGAGCAGGAGGGCAAGACACCAAACAAGGGAGCTGCTCTCATTGCATACTTAAAATATAAGCCAAAGGACGTCAATTTGCTGTAGAGAGAGCGAGAGAGAGATGCGGAAAAGTCAAGATATGCGGTGTTGTACGACACCGGAGGAGTTTATAGAGCGGCTATCCCGACATGAGTGGGAGCTGGCGTACAAAAAGACAAAATGGGGCAGGACTGCATACATTGACACAACCGCAACGCTTGACATTGAGGATTATGCGACGGCGGACGACGGGTATATATACAGCGTTGCTCTATGCATTGATAATGAGCGCCTGGTAGTTAGGTATATGGAGGACGCGATAGAGGTGTTGGAGAGGCTGGAGGATGAGCTTTGCTTATCCAAGGATCGGCGGCTGGTGATTTATGTACACAATCTGGGGCATGAGCATGTATTTATGACGCAATTACTCACCAATCTATGGGGGATGCCTAAGGCCTTGCTAGTCAAACCGCGCAAGCCTCTCTCCATCCGCTGGGACAATGGTATAGAGTTGCGTGACAGCCTGAGACTATTTCAAAAATCGTTGGCGCGGGCGACTGAGGGCTGCCCGCATGAAAAGATGGTTGGAGATCTTGACTATAGCGTGCGACGTACCCCAGACACGCCACTATCCCCGACGGAATGGAACTATATAGTTAATGATGTACAAGGCTTGTATGAGGCAATCGAGAGACTTAAGCAGGAGCGCGGATACAATCAGGCAACCATACCGCTGACAAATACGGGGATGGTACTGGATGAGGTCAACAAGCGCGTGCGCCGGGACTATAAATGTCTTAAGGCCATGCAAGCGCTGACCTTAGATCGGGATCAGATGCGGCTTGCATATAAGTGCATGGCCGGAGGAGACACACACGGTACGAGGTGGAGAGCCGGGCGCGTATATGATTGGTGCAACAGCGCGGATCTTAAGAGTGCGCACCCGTCCCAGCAGATTTTACGCAAATTTCCGGCGGGGGAGCCGATCACATTGGATCCGGACGAGTGCGACGAGCCGACACTGGATCTACTCATCCAGCAGGGCTATGGATGGCTGGGCAAGGTCGTTATCGGAGACATTGCCATTAGGCCGGAGTGCCCAGACCCTACAATCAGCGTCAGCAAGTGTGAGGACATTGAGGATCTGGCAGGGGTCGATAATGGACGAGTGCTGGGAGCCAAGGCCGTCACGGTATACATGGACAGCAACGACTGGCAAAGATGCCGGGAGGGGTACCTGTATAGCTTTATGCACGGCGTTGAGATCCTATGCTTTAGGCTTGCCTACTTGCCGGATACGTTTAGGGGCGCCGTGCTGGATTTTTTTAAGGTCAAGGAGGGCGCCGAGGACGGCCCGGAGCGGGCGTTTGCCAAGATTTGCGTTAATACGATCTTTGGGGCAGCGGCCCAAAAGGTCATCCGCGATGAGTATACGCTGTCAATCGAGGATGCGTTGGAGGTTGAGCACATAAGCTGGGAGGACAATCTGGACAAAAAGACACCGGATAAGGTGTACAACGCGCAAAAAAATAAGCTGCCTTTTTTGTGGGGACTCTGGACTGCTAGTCTCACCCGTCTATATTTGTGGCAGTTAATTAAGCAAGTAGGCTGGGAGCGGGTCATATACTGGGATACAGACAGCTGCAAATATGAGGGAGACAAAGTGCCGGAGATTGATACGATTTACAACGCGAGTGTGCGCCGTGAGTGTATCGGCCGTGGCGCCGTTGTGACAAACCGCAAGGGCGGCACCGTGTATATAGGGACTGCTGAGGATGAGCACCCAACGGTGCAATACGGATATCGCAGATTTATATTTTTGCATGCTAAGTGCTATGCGGCAGAGGCCTGGGATAAAAAAGAGCGCAAGTATATCATAGAGACAACAATCTCAGGCGTACGCAAAGCCAACGGCGCGGCAGCTCTAAAGGGGGACATAGCCAACTTACAGGAGGGGTTATTTATCGCAGACGCCGGAGGCCTTGCATTGACATACCATGACGCGCCGGTACATACGCGCTATGATTTTAAACGCCCAACTGCTACGGCGTCATGGATCGAGATGCAACCCCGGCAATATCTGGTATCCGGCGGGATCCGGGATACTGTGGAGGAGGTGGAGAGTGATATTGTGATTGATTAATATATATATATATATATTTACAACTGCCGGAGTTTGTGCTATCATAATTGGAGGAGGTGATACTGTGGTAAGAGTGACATACGGGAGTAAATTTAACGGGGAGCCATGGAGGTATGCAGCTGCACGCTATGAGCCTGACGCAATTAGCTGCATAGATCGGATGTACACTGAGATCGGGGGCACTGTCGCGGCATACGCCCGGAAGGGAGCTAGTAAAATATCAATTAAAATTGAGAGATTATAAGGAGGACAAATCATGGGATTTAAGATTAACAGCAACAACGGAGACCGGGCGGTTTTTGACCTGGTAAAGTATGATGCAGAGATTACCAATCCGCGGCAGATCAGCGAGACCTGTATCGTGTTTACCTTGCGATGCGCAGGTTTTAGCTTGTACAACATGCACCTGGTAGAGGGCAGAGACGGCAAGCGGTTTGTGGTACCGCCATCATCAAGAGGGTTAGACGGCAAATACTATAATCAATATGCGGTGTATTTGTCCGATGTAGATCAGCAGACAATCATTGCCAATGTACTGCATATGTTGGGAGGCGATGACAACGGCAAGCATTAATCTATACACCCCGGAGGGCTGGCTAGACATGTCAGCCCCCGCCAAAACGGGGGCGTGGTTGATTGTATATGTGGGGGCGCGGCAGGTCGGTAAGACCTACGGCACCCTTAAATTTTTGCTTGAGACTGACGCGCATATTTTATATCTACGGCGCACCCGGGAGGAGTTGGAGGCAATCAGTACAACGGATGACCTTAACCCGTTTTTACCACTTAAGGCTGAGGGGTATGACGTGGATCTGTTTAAGACGAGCCAAAATACCTGGATGATCGGGGACGTTGACACAGAGGCTGACACAAAAAGGGCCAAGGATTCCCGCGGCGTCGCTATGCCGCTCAACTATATCGCAAAGATGCGCGGCTTTAACGGCGGCCGGTTTACCGACATAATATTAGACGAGTTTATCCCGGAGCAGGCGATAAGGAGGAGCAAGGCAGAGAGCGACACAATACTAAATCTGTATACGACGGTAAACGGCAACAGGGAGTTGGAGGGCAAGCCGCCGTTGCGGTTTTGGCTGCTGGCAAACGCGTTTGATTTGCTGGATCCAGTGCTGCTAGCATATGGATTGCAGACGGATTTTGAGCGGATGGATCGCCGGAGGGATGAGTACATGCTGCTTAAGGGAGGCGCTTTTATCGCACTCCCCCACAGCAGCGTGATTGTTAGCAAACGAGCTGAGACAGCGCAAAATGCTTTTTTGCGGCGTAAGGGCGCAGGCGGCAAATTTTTGGCTATGTCACTGGACAATAGTTTTGCTTACAGCAAGTCAGATCTGATCAAGCCCCGGAGCATCAAGGGGCATACACCACTTATCCGGGCAGGCGGTCTGTACATATATACAAATGATACAAGCTTTTACGTTTGTCGATCTGCCGGGCGGTGTCGCTGGCAGTTTGAGGACACGCCGGAGGGCCACATCAAGGCAGGCTTACAGTGCCCGGAGATCCGCGCGGCCTATAATCAGGGGATCGTCAAGTTTGCATCCGCTGACGTTTTGGGAGAGTTTAAACGATTTTTTGGCATTAAGGATTGACAAATCCCGGGGGGCAGCCTTATATTTAATTAAGGGGGGCGCCGCATAAAGCAACGCGGCCGGAAGCCGCGGCGGCGGGTTTGTTGCTTTCCAGACCCCCCATTAACAGAGTTATAATGCAGATCAAAGGAGGTATAAATATATGACATTTACAGAGTTTGTGCAGCTTTACAGCGCGTACAAGATGTTTAACCAGCCGATCCAGCAGCAGGTACAGCAGCCGATCCAGCAGGTACAGCAGCCAACCAACGCGGATATTATGGCGGCGCTGGCGGCAATGCAGGTGCCGCAGGTACAGGGACAGCCGCCGCAGGTGGCAACGGTTGATGACATCATTTGTAAGATTGCCGGTATTACCGTACCGGCGGAAAAAAAGGAGGGGTAAATAATGCCAAACACAACATTACCAGTTGACATCAGCGCGGTTGTCAACTCGCTGATTGCGCAGGCAGGCGGGGGCAATCTCGCCGCCACGGACACGTCAAACATGATTACGGTTGCGCAGGCCGCGCAGATTTACGGACAGGAGACGCTGCTAAACGCTCTATCCTTACAGGTCGGCCGGACGCTTATTGCTATCCGACCATATGAGGGGGACGACTACGGGGTACAGGTTGACAATATGACATATGGACAGATCATGCGCAAGATCAGTTATTACAGCTCCAGTTTTGAGACAGACCAGAGCTGGAACACCGCCGCGTCAGGAGCTGGCTACACGCTCAAGGACGGGGAGAGCGTCGATCATTATAAGATTGCCAAACAGTACCCGTTAGAGATGCAGTTTGGCGGCAACAAAGTGTTGCAAAAGCGCGTCACAAGATGGCTCTGGCAGCTTGACGGCGCTTTTAAGGACGCGGCAGGGCTCGCGCAGTTTATTGCCGGGTTGTCCATTGAGGTAAACAACAGCATTGCCATGATGCGAGAGGCCCGCAACCGGGCCGTGTTGCTTAACCATATGGGGGCAACCTACAACGCCGGGGCAGCCCGAAGTAAGGTTAATCTTACAGCTGAGTACAACAGCAAATATGGGACCAAGCTGACAACTGCCCAGCTGCTTACCACCAATCTTGGTGACCTTTTGGCCTTTTTGGTGTCCCACATCAACCTGGACAGCGACCTTATGGCCAAAAATACCGATCTGTATCATGTGACGCCCGCCAAGACAGACGACAGCGGGGCCACACTCACACTGTATCGGCATACCCCCAAGGCAGAGCAGCGCTTATTGATTAACAGTGGGATCCTGTACGATGCGGAGACAAAAGTATATCCGCATGTATTTAACGACGGGTACCTTAAGCTGTCCCGGTATCGCGCTATCCCATACTGGCAGTCACCCCAGGCAGGCAAAGAGGGATACATCAATGTGACGCCCAACCAGCTTAATGCAGCAACCGGAGCAGTTGCAAAAGGCGCGGCAGTGACCAAGCCGCTCATTGTGGGTATGCTGTACGACCGGGATGCTGTCGCTACAACTTACCGGCTGGATCGCACGATCACAACACCTGACAACGCAGGCGGCGGATATGTAAATACCTACTATCATTGGGCCAACGATTATATCAACGATCCGACGGAAAATACGATCTTATACTACATGGAGGATGCTGGCTAATGGCTTTTGATGTCTATCTGGGGCATACATCCAAACGGTACAACTCAACATCCCAGCCGTCTTATGACGACTGGGATAAGTTTACCGCTGTCTTTAAAAATGCCAAGGATATTGATGCCCCGACTATCGAGTTATTTATACCGGGCAAGCAGGAGTATCCGCAGTATAATGCAATGTATATACCGGTTGTTGATAGCTGGTATTGGATCACGTCGATTGTATCAGTGCGGGCAAACGTATGGCAGGTGTCAGGCGTGATGGACGTGCTGGCGACGTACCGGAGCGACATTATGGCAACAGATGCTTATGTCCTGTATGGATTTAACAAGAGCGCGGGAGAGTCGGACATCCGATTGCGGGATGACCGACAAAACGTGTCACAGGTGCCGCAGGTCAGCACGGCGCAAGTTGACATCACAGGAGATATACTGTCATTAGATGCCGGATGTTTTATCCTCAGCGCCGTGGGAGCAAATGGCGGCGTAAACGTCTGGATGATCCCCAGGGTCGCAATGAAAGCATTGATTAACAGCATTGGACGTGATATCACAGACGCGATTGCAGATCTTGACGAGACCGAGATCTTAAAATTTTTTACATCCAAAGCCCTGACACAGGGGAGCGCCATTAGTGCAATCAGATCCTGTATATGGCTGCCGATCAAGGCAAACCAGATACCCGCCGGGGCGGGGGGACATGTATATCTAGGGGACTTTGACACCGGCGTCACAGGTAAGCCTGTCAATGCGACGACGATCATCAAAAAGGAGACGTCTGTCTCTATCCCCTGGCCGGTCAGCGACTGGCGCCGAATGAATACACAGATTATTTGCTATGTGCCGTTTGTCGGCACTGTCGCGGTGCCAGTCGATCAGTGCAACGGAGCGGCCAAGCTCCACTTTACCTGGTGCGTTGAGGTACTGTCCGGCGGGGTGTCACTGCGGATCGACGCCGATCAATACCCGGTATATACCGGGAGTGCAAACATCGGGTGTAACTACGCGATTGGATCCAGCAATGTGCCAACTACTGATTTTATATCCGGATCCATCCAGGCCGTTGGCGGCGTGATCCAGGCAGGTGGCGGCATATCGGGGGCTATTGTTAATGGCCTGACGGGAGGACTGTTGGGGGATGACAACGCCCTGGGCAATATCTCGCAGGGCTTGTCAAACGTGGGTAATGGTGCAATACAGGCGCTGACGCCGGTTGTGCAGTGCGCCGGATCCCTGTCAGGCAATGCAGCCATGGGACAGTCAACACTGGCTAAAGTTGTTGTGCTGTACTACAACCCCATTGATGACGCGGCCTTTAGCGCCGTGTACGGTCATCCGGTCATGCAGATGGCAAAACCGGTGGCTGGATATTGTAAAACGCTGGGGTTTAGCGTTGGCGGCAACCAACGAGCCGCGGAAAAATCAGCAATAGCAGCCCTGATGGACAGCGGGGTATTTATCGAGTAGGGAGGTGAGAGCATGTATAATTATAATGGACAATACCCGGCAAGCGTAGAGCTGCCAACCTTTTCGGCGGCCTCCTATAATTACTGGGAGCGATCCTTTTTCCAGCGCGCCCGGGGGTTGTGGGACGTCACCGGATTACCGGACGGAGCACCGGGACAGGTGCAAACCGACAAGGACGCTTTTTGGTGGGGGCTTTTGCACCTGGGATTTTTGGCGGTTTTTGAGACGCGGCAATATGGGATTACATTTCAGCCGGCCGCTCCGCATGGGGTTGGCTTGCAATACCAGCCTTGGGGCCTGGTGGTGTCGTCTCCGTTCTTTCAGTTCTCCCGGCCGCTTGTGATTGGCCGGGATTGCGAGGCCATCAAGCTGACGCCTGACTATACCGGTCTATGGGACATCATCAGCAAATACGCCCAGGAGATGCAATACATGGACATTGCAATCCGGCAGGCAATGCTCAACGCCCGGATGCCGTATATAGCGGCTGCCGCAAACGACAACGAGGCGCGGACACTAAAGGCTTTTTTTGAGCGGGTGAGCAACGGTGATCAATATATCATCTACAACCGCAATCTTAAAAAGACACTGCCGGGGGACGTGCCGGAGCTGCCCTGGGCACAGTTTGACCGGGATCTGCGGCAAAACTTTTTACTGCCGGAGCTACAGGACTGCCGGCGCAGTGTAATCACAGCATTTTATAGAGAGCTTGGTGTCCCCGTGGCATCCGATAAGCGGGAGCGGGAGAACCAGTTAGAGAGCAGCATCAACACGGCCGAGTTTTTCAACCGGCGGCAAGTCTGGCAGGATTGCCTGGATGAGAGCTGTGACCGCGTCAACAAAATGTACGGCCTTGACATTGCATTTACCTATAGAGGAGGTGAGATTGATGCCCTATCAGATACCAACACCCAGCCGCCTATGCAACCAGCTGCACGCGACGGGGTCAACGCTTGACCTGCTCATGTACGATGAGACCATGCTGGACGGGATGCTTGTACCGGAGGGGGTGGATCGAGATGATGTCATAGCTTGCATTGTAGAGCAGTACGGGCAACAGACATTAGCTCATCCGGATCCTGAGTACATGCGGCAACATGTCCCGATCTGGAGCAAGCGCCGCCTGGGGATCTGGACTAAGCTGCTAAAAACGACCGAGTTAGAGTACAACCCGATCGAAAACTATGATCGCACAGAGGAGATCACAGAGCACCGGGAGACGGGGCGCAAGACTACCACTACAACAACCGCTGCCGGAGGCGATGTAACCGAGGGCAGCAACAACACGGAGCATCAGGTCAGCGCCGAGAATGTGTATACTTATCAGCCTGACAGCAAGGACACGGCCGCTGAAAGTATGTCTGTCCGCCGGACAACTGACACGTCCGGCAATATGGGGGAGAGTGGCACCGACAGTTTTACCCATGTCAATCACACACATGGCAACATTGGTGTGACGACGTCACAGCAGATGATAGAGGCCGAGAGGTCAGTGGTTAGATACTCTCTCATTGAGGAGATAGCCGCGGATTATCGGGATGCTTTTTGTTTATCAATATATTAAGGAGGTACATATATTATGGATGCTAGCACATTGAGTACACTTGGCACTTTGGTCGGGACACTGGGATTCCCCATTGTCTGCTGCGGGGCTCTGTTTTGGTACATGACCAAGCAGGCCGCACTGCACGCCACAGAGAGTAAGGAGATGCAGCAGGCTATTGCAGATCTTAAGATCGCAATTACAGAGCTGACAGATCACCTTAAAAAGGAGGACTGATAAGATGGCAAAATTTATTGTTGACACCGATGCCGGTACCGTCGTCCCTATGACAGCCGACCGTGGAGAGAGCATTGGCTGCAAGATCGCCGCGGGGTTTGAGGTCAACGAGGGGGTCAAAGAGTACGACGGGATTGTTGCAACAATCCAGACATGGTTTTACGGACATATGGTAAGGGCGTCGTGGTGCGCAACAGCTATGTCCTATATGATGCAGGCCGCAGGCCTCCCGGGAGTGCGCGAGGAAAACGTCAATCTGCTGCGGATCGCGTGCAAAGCCAAAGCGCTGGCGGGGAAAGGCGTATTTTACGACAAGTCAAAGCTGCCGCCGACGATCCGACGCGGGGACGTGTGCTTTTGGCTTTTTGACGGATCTACCATGACAAACACCAGCAAAAAGCATGTCAACGTATGTACAGCTGATACCGACAGCCAGACAATCCAGTGTATCGGCGGCAATCAGGACGACAAAATCTGTGTCAAGCCGTATAAGCGCAGCCAGCTCTTTGCGGTATATCGCGTATGACATGGCATTGTAAGGCGTCCGGGGCATACTCCAGGACGTCGCAGGAGGCCGTTGACAACGCGGCAGAGATATACAGTGTGCTATATAAGCGGGGTTGGACGGTCAACGCGGTCGCTGGATTACTTGGCAATATGGGATCAGAGTCCGGCTATAATCCTTGGCGTTGGCAGGGGGATCACATCGGGGCATCTGGCGGCAGCCCTTGGACTAATAAGGGGTACGGTCTCACGCAGTTTACACCGGCAAGTAAATATATTGATGCCGACGAGGCCAAGAGCGCGCCGGGATATGGGCCTAACTTTAGTGACCAGACCGGCAGGATCACAGACGGCAACGCGCAGATGATCTATCTGGATGGATATGCCGACTATATCCCAACAAGAGCCTATCCAATGTCTTACGCTGAGTACAAGGCATCAACAGAGGACGCCGGAGAGCTGGCCGTTGTATGGCTTTACAATTATGAGCGTCCCGCAGATCCGGCCAGCACGGAGGCGGCAAGGCGGGAGGCTGGCCTATATTGGTTTGACGTGCTGGGAGGGATTACCCCCAGCAAAAACACAGCACTATACTTATTATATTTATGGGAGGTTACACACAATGTCAGATGATAAGCCTTATTTATTGGACGGACATATGTATCAGTACGATCTGGGATGGATGATTGAGCAGCTCAAACAGCAAAAAAAGGCTCTTGAGACGGCGCTGGATAACCAGACAATCACTTATGCGGATCCGATACAGTGGGATATTACAACGCAATATGCAGCCATTACTATCGTAGTGGATCCGCAGACCGGCACGGCATATATAAGCAAACAGGCGGTGCCGCAGGGCATCCTGTTAACTAATACGGATTACTGGCTGCCTATATTTAACTATCAGGCGGGCCTGGCACAGGTCATGCAAGGCATTACCATATCCGTCGAGACCGGCACAACGGCGACAAAAGACTATCTTGTCAACGACCTGCTCTGGTACAAGAGCGTATTATACAGGGTAACACGGCAATTAGCTGCCGGGGATGATCTTACGCCAAACTACAATATTATTGCAACTAGTGTAGAGAGCCTGTTGGCTCGATACTATGGACGCGATCGGGTGGCGCAGGTGGCAAATGATACAGTCAACGTGTCGGGGGATTACGTGCTGCATGCCGGTGATATCGCGGAGGACGCCGACAATATCACACTACACAGCACCAAAGACACCTTGATTGATGCAGACGGTAAATACACGGAGCAGATCACGGGCAATAGGGAGATTGACGTAGACGGCGCCGACAGCACCCACGTTGACGGGGTAACAACGATTAACCGCGGCGGAGCTGTGACAGAGGTCTATGGATCCTCTGTAGATAAAACAGTCAATGGAGCACATACAGACGTTTACAAGGATACCGCTACAACGACCTATGCAGGTAAGCGCCTTGTATACGGTCAGGGGTGCAGCGTAGACATCCATGATCTGACAATGGCCCTTAAAACTAATACGCTGCCCATCATATTTCCGGACAAAACAGTAGACCTTCACGATCTCGATAAAAGCGTAAAGGGGATAACTACTATATACGATTATGGAGCCGTCGGAGACGGCATAGCTGACGATACAGCGGCTTTTGAGGCCGCCGCGCAATCCGGCGATACAATACTAGTGCCAAACGGATCTTATAACTGTACAAAAAATGTAACAACAGACCTTGACGTAAACACAACGTTTATCCTGGATACAAAGGTCATTTTTGTAAACGCCGCCCCTTTTGAGTATAGCGGAGCCGGCAGTATCGCAAAAACATTTTTGATCAAAAAAAATCCAACAAACAGTTATGCAGATACGACAGTCGGCATATACGACACCCCCGGCGGTACACGGGGCACAGTGTATGCTAATAAATTTAATCATGCTATTATCCGCCAACCAAACGATTCTTATATTTGGGCGGATCTCAACGTCCTATCAATCGGTGACAATATCGTAAACGCCGCGGAAAACTGCGCTGGATACTCTCAGATTAACGGTAGCAAAACATCAGATACGGGTATGTGGGGGCATTGCGTTGAGCTAAACGACCCCCGGGGCAATCCGGCCGCCACTAAAACGGGGATCGAAATAACCATGCGCAACGGCGAGACTGACAACAACGGAGCACGACACGCGCTGCACATGTCTGCCCTTGTCTCCCCCGGGACATCAGGAAGCCAGATAGATTCCTTTATACTGGCGTCAGGCAACAACGACCCAACGACCGTAATGGTAGGAGCTAATAGCCTGATCCGACTAGAGGGGGTTAATTATCAGACCCTCTTGACAGGCCCCCGACCGGGCAAACAGACACCAAAAATTGGCATCGCGCTCGATTTTTCCACTTTGCCGTGTACATACGCCGCCATCAAATTGCTAAACAATGTGTGTCAATTCGACAAGCTTAATTTGCGCGAGATCGGCGGAGCGTTGCATGTTGCGGGCGGATCACATGACATTGCAATCGACGGCGAGCTCGATACAGGTACATTTACACAATCCAGCGTCGCACTTAAGATCATCGTAGACAATCAAGCATACTATCTTCCGCTTTATACAAAGTAAGAGAGGGGGCTATCCCTTACAGCGGCAACCTTAAGTGGTTGCCGCTATTTTATTGCAAAAATGCAACAGAGTTATCAGACAATTTATGATGCAGCGTTTCGGTATAATCGTTTATAACTATATGA